>SXGS01130211.1_pt1 | contig 19205 bp, 18 predicted proteins | sample 3174681 | NCBI WGS metagenome assembly SXGS01 (sample SAMN11356861, study PRJNA531348) | freshwater metagenome | isolation source: freshwater sample F1-80 | place: China: Fuxian Lake, Yuxi | collected 2017-12-25 | reverse complement strand
TTCCCCGATCCCGATCTGGTGCCGCTCAAGCTGGACAAGGAATGGATCGAGGGTTGTCGCAAGCAGGTGACCGAATTGCCGGTCGCCAGGCTGCAGCGATTCGTCAGCGAGTTTGCTCTGTCCGAGTACGATGCTGGCGTGCTGACTGCGACGAGGGCTGTGGCTGATTACTTTGAGACGGCGGTGAAACTCTTCAGTCAGCCCAAGACAGTGAGCAATTGGGTGATGGGCGAACTTGCCAGGGAATTGAATAATTCAGGAACCGATGCGAGCGTGTCGCCGGTTTCGCCGGAACGGCTGGTGAGTCTGTTGCAGTTGGTCGAGCAGGGGACTATCAGTTTGAAGGTCGCGCGCGAGATTTTCCCGGAAGTGTATAGCAGCGGAAAGACGCCTGAGCAGATCGTTCAGGAGCAGGGGCTCGTGCAAGTCTCCGACGAAGGGGCACTGGGCCAGATCATTATTGACGTGCTGGCAAAGAATCCGTCACAGGTAACGCAATTTAAAGAGGGCAAGCAGCAGGTGCTGGGATTCCTGGTCGGACAGGTGATGAAGTCGTCAGGTGGCAAGGCGAATCCCGGGAAGGTGAATGAGTTGTTAAAGAAGAAATTGGGATGAGGTTGGGCGCCTTGCTTGCTCGCACAGCGCGCGGCCTCAGAGAGCCCTCGTTGGACGTGCGTAGTTGAAGACATCTCATTCTCGCTCTGAGGGTGATCAGTCATAAGAGGGAGTAGAAGGCATGAGCGTAATTCGAGAGATTAAAGGCAGACAGATTTTGGACTCGCGGGGAAATCCGACGGTCGAGGCGGAAGTGACGCTGGACAGTGGGGCCTATGGGCGGGCGGCGGTGCCTTCCGGGGCTTCGACCGGCGAGAAGGAAGCGATCGAACTGCGCGATGGCGATAAGAAGCGCTGGATGGGGAAAGGCGTGTCGAAGGCCGTGGACAACATCAGCAAGCTGATCGCCCCGGAGCTGTTAGGAATGGAAGCACTCGATCAAGTCGAGATCGATCAGATGATGATCGATCTGGATGGCACGAAAACGAAAAACCGGCTTGGCGCCAATGCCATTCTGGGTGTCTCCCTGGCCGTGGCGAAGGCAGCGGCGGCTGAAACAGGTCAGCCGCTTTATCGATACCTTGGCGGGACGAATGCGCGAGTCTTGCCAGTGCCGTTGATGAACATCATCAATGGCGGAGCCCATGCCGACAACCGGCTGGACGTGCAAGAGTTCATGATCATGCCGGTGGGGGCGCCCAGTTTCAGCGAGGCCTTCCGGATGGCGACCGAGGTATTCCATACGCTTAAGGCGCTGCTGAAGAAAAAGGGACTGAATACGGCGGTCGGCGACGAAGGCGGGTTTGCGCCGGATCTCCAGTCGAATGAAGAGGCAATTGGCTTGATCATGGAGGCGATCGAGGCGGCAGGTTATAAGCCTGGGCGCGATATCGCCCTTGCATTGGACTGCGCTGCCAGCGAACTCTATGAGAAGGGCCGATATTACCTGGAAGCAGAAAAGAACCCTGAGCGCTCCGCTGAGGAGATGATCCTGTACTACGCGAAGCTCGTAGATCGCTATCCAATTCTCTCCATCGAAGATGGATTAAGCGAGTTGGATTGGAAGGGTTGGAAGCTGCTGACGGAGAAGCTGGGTAAAAAGGTCCAATTGGTTGGAGACGATATCTTCGTGACTAATGTGGAGATCTTTGCTAAGGGAATTAAGGAAGGGATTGCGAATTCTATTCTGATCAAGCTTAACCAGATCGGCACCCTGACGGAAACGCTGGAGGCGATTGAGTTGGCGAAGCGGTCTGGCTATACCGCGATCATCTCGCACCGATCAGGAGAAACAGAGGATACAACGATCGCGGACGTGGCGGTCGCAACTAACAGCGGGCTCATTAAGACCGGGTCGCTGTCTAGGACGGACCGTGTAGCCAAGTACAATCAGCTGCTCAGAATCGAGGAAGAGCTGGGCTCAAGGGCAGTCTATCTGGGGCGTGCGGCCATGCCGGGGCGATAGTCGATCATGCGAGCACGACGATGATCATTAAGCAAAACAGAAGTAGACAGTGGCTCGACTGGCAGCGCCGCCTGGTCACAGGCGCATATTATGCCGGAGGAGCCGCTTGTCTGTTGCTGCTGGTCGCGTTGGTGTTTGGTGATCTGGGGCTGCCGCTGTATTTCTCCATGCGCAATCACGCACAACAACTGGGCCTCGATCTTCAAGAGCTGCAGCGCGCGACCCTCACGCTGCGGGGGAAGATCGACCGTTTGGAGCGAGATCCCGCGACGATCGAACAGTTGGCGCGAGAGCAGCTCGGGTATGTCCGTAAAGGTGAAACGGTGTATCAATTGGTTCCTTCACCATCACAGGAGCGGCCTCGTCCGTAGTTGCACCATGAGGTTTGGCACAGTCGCAATCATTGGCCGGCCGAACGTCGGAAAGTCGACCTTACTCAACCAATTGTTGAAGCAGAAAGTGGCGATCGTTTCTGATAAACCGCAAACGACGAGAACGAGAATTTTGGGAGTCGTGCATGTGCCTGGCGCGCAGATCGCGTTGCTCGATACGCCTGGGCTGCACAAGCCGAAACATTTGCTTAACCGGCGTATGGTCCGCACCACGGTCGAGACTTTGGAGGAGGCGGACATCTTGTACGTGTTGATGGACACGACGAGTTCGCCCGGTCCCGGCGATCTGTTGGTGATCGATCATGTGAAAGGGGCAATCCGGAAGCGTCCGCGTTCGGTGATCTTGGTGCTGAACAAGGTGGATCTGGTCAATAAGCTCAAGTTGCTGCCGGTGATGGAGACTTACGCGCGGCTTTTCGCATGGACGGACGTGGTGCCGGTGTCGGCTGAAACCGGCGACAATGTCGATCGTCTGCTGTCTGTGACTGTGGCCCATCTTCCGGAAGGAGATGCGGGCTATGGGGAAGACACCGTAACCGATCAGTCCATGCGGACTTTGGCCGCCGAGATGATTCGCGAAAAGATCTTGCTCCAGACCTATGAAGAAGTGCCCTATTCGGTGGCGGTGGAGATCGATGCCTTTGTGGAGGAGGGAAAGCTCGCCCGCATCAGCGCGACGGTGCTGGTTGAGCAAGAGTCTCATAAGGCGATCCTGATCGGGAAGCACGGAGATCGGCTCAAGAAGGTCGGGACCGAGGCGCGGACGGAACTGGAAGAGATCTTTGAGATGAAAGTGTTTCTGCAGCTGTGGGTGAAAGTGCGGGAGGCCTGGCGGGAAGATGAGCATGCACTCACGGAGCTGGGATATTAGATGGTCCGCAAGTCCATAACGTCATCAAGTCTCGGTCGAAGACTTGCCGACGTTCGACGTTCAGAATTTTAGGCTTGGAATGACAATGCAGCCAACTGAACGCATGCCAGAATCAAGTCCGGTAGATCCGCGCCCTCGTCCGGGAGAGAAGGATCTCCTCCGTGACGCGTTGCGCGACCCCGCCGATCGAGGCCGGGTCAAGTCCGACATCGTCTTGTTGTCGGTGCAGCGGCTCTTGCGTCGTGGCGCGATTACTAATCTCGCCAAGATGCTGGGTCGGATGCACCAGGCCGATGTGGCCAAAGTGATCGTTCATCTATCGTCTTCCAAAGAAAAACGCGAAGTGTTCGAGCTGGTACAGGGCGAGTCGAAGCGCGGTCAGGTGCTGAGCGAGCTCGATAGCGACAGCATCAATCAGGTGTTGGCGGATCTGTTGCCTTCGGATATTGCTGGGTTGATCAAGGACCTCGGCCCTGACGACGTGGCTTACATCCTCGGGGTGCTGTCGGAAGAGCGAGCGACGGAGATTCTCTCGTTGATGCGGACGGAGGACTCCACGGAAGTCGCCGACCTGCTGAAGTATCCGAAGGATACGGCCGGCGGTATCATGACGACGGAGTTCTTCGCGTTGCCGGAAGAAGCGACGGCGCAGGATGCCATCCACCGCCTCCAGCTGGCGACTGATGCGGAAATGGTGTTCTATATTTACGTGACCGACCGGGATGAGCATCTGGTCGGGGTGCTCTCGCTTCGACAGTTGCTGACGGTGCCGCCCTCGACGCCACTGAAAAACATCGCCACGCGTGATGTCATCAGCGTGACGGTCGATATGGACCAGGAGGAAGTTGCTCGCCAGGTGGCAAGTTACAACTTGCTCGCGATTCCCGTCATCGACAAAGACAACAAATTGGTCGGCATCATCACGGTTGACGACGTGGTGGACGTGATCCGGGAAGAAGCGACCGAAGATATGCTCAAGATGGCTGGCGCGATCGAGGAGGACTCGGTCTCGAAATCCTCCAGCGTGGCATCGGCGAAGCACCGGCTTCCCTGGCTTTTTACGAACCTCGTCGGCAGTCTCTTCTCAGGTGCGATTCTGTGGGAGTTCCGCTATACGATTCAGGAAGCGGTGGCTATCGTCAGTTTTATCCCGGTCATCGCCGCCATGGGTGGAAACGTGGGTCTTCAGTCCTCGACGCTGATTATTCGCGGATTGGCGACAGGGCTGATCGCGCTCACAGATGTGCGGACCGTGTTTATCAGAGAAATTAAGGTTGGCCTCCTGATGGGGTTCGCCTGCGGGCTGATTCTTACCATTGTGGGCTGGCTGTGGCATCAAGCTTTTCTGGGTATGGTCGTGGGGGCATCGCTGATTATGGCCTTCATGGTCTCGACCAGCATGGCGACGTTCATGCCCATTCTGCTAAAACGCATAGGGGTGGATCCTGCCGTGGCGGCTGGTCCCTTTGTGACGACGGCCAACGACATCACGGGCATTACCATCTATCTCACCCTGGCCACTCTGTTTATGGACCATCTGCGCTAGCAAGAACCGTCAAACGTGAGGCGTGAAGCGTGAAACGTAGAACTGCCGGTTACTCGTCCGCTGAAACCGTTCACGTGGTGCGAGTCGTACCTCATGGATTTTCCCCATGCCGCTGATCAAGACCGCTGCGATCACATTGAAAAGCCGGAAGTGGGGCGATGCGGATCGTATCGTCACCTTCTATACTAAGGAGATGGGCAAGGTTCGTGGTGTGGCGCGGGGGGCGCGACGGATGAAGAACCGGCTTGGCGCCTCGCTCGAGCCTCTCACAATCTGCCATCTCAACCTGTTCGAAAAGTCCGGCGATTCGCTCTATCGTATTTCGCAGGTTGATCTCGTGGAACCCTTCATAAAGTTTCGTGAAGACTTGACGCTGATGACTGCTGCCGCGCGGATGGTCAATGTGGTGGGAGCGGTGACGCCGGACGGGGATCCGGACCCGCAGCTCTTCGACACGCTCGAACAGGGCCTGCGCGCCCTGATCACGAGCCAGGATCCGGCGATGACGGCATTGCTGTTTCAGATCAGGCTGCTGGGGTTTATCGGGTTTCGCCCCCAGACCGATCACTGTGCCGCCTGCGGTAAGGGGAGGTTGGTGGGAGAGCTACAGTTCTCGCCTCTGTCAGGAGGCCTGGTCTGTATGGCCTGTGCGGCGCGCCAATCCTTCCGTTGTTTGCCGCTTTCACGAGGGAGCCTGGCCTTTCTGCATCAGGCGTTGCAGCTGTCCTCTTCGGTGGTCGATCGCTTGAGGGCCGTAGGGCAAGTCCGGTACGAGGTGGAAAATGCGATTGAAGGCTATGTCACGGTGGTGGCAGGCCGGCAGCTGCCTCCGGTGAATTTTTTGTCTTATCCGTCCTGATCAGGCGCGATGGGGTTGCAGTGGAAGGAAGCGACAAGGATGACTGAGACCCTGTATGAGCCAAAAGATATGTCCTGGGTGGACAAGGGCGTGCTGGGCATCGAATGGAACGATGGGCACAAGTCCGTCTATCCCGTTCGGTATCTCCGTCAGCAATGCCCCTGCGCTGCCTGTGTGGACGAGTGGTCCGGCGTCCTGCGTTTACAGCCGGGCGATGTGCCGATCGTGATCATGTTGCAGGATGTGCAGCCAGTCGGACGCTATGCCTTGCAATTTACCTGGAGCGATGGCCACGACACGGGAATTTACTCCTACGGCCTCCTCCGGCGGATCTGTCAATGTGATGTCTGCCAGCCGGTCAAACCGATTGAACCAAGGAGCCGCCGTCTTTTATGAGAAGATTCGCAGATCGGTTCAGCGACTGTGATGTGTCGCGCCGCTCTGGATGGGCGTTTATGAAGCGCGGTAAAGATTCCTCTCGAATCGTCCGTAATGGATATCATTCCTTAATACAATGGTCTGTGAGCAGATCTATTGGAATGGAAGATCGCGAGATGGTCGAGAGAGGCGCGAGGCGAGTCGGCTAGGGTAGGTTGAGCGTGACTTCAAGGATGTTGGCCTCAAGATCTGAAAGCAACGCTTTCGCTTGCAGCGTGTAATAGGCGTACTCGGATTGGGGTTGGTAGCTGAGGACGATCCTGAGCAGGTCTTTCCCCACATCAAGGTTCCCTGCCTCGATGGCAGCGATACCGGCCCGTAAGGAGCAGGCTGCTGCCATTGCCTTGATATCCACCGCAAATCTGTCAGCAGGAGTCTCTATGAGCTTTTCGATCTTGCCCGGGAGCGGGAGAATAAACGCTTCCGCGCTGAGTGAGTGATTGGCCGCCTTGGCCAGGGCAGCCGCATCGTTGTGCAGTTGAGTGCTGTCACTGGTGGCTTGGCAATGGGCGTAGGTGCTCCAGAGCCCCATAAAGTTTCCGTTGTCGATGGCGGCCGTGTGTGCCGGCTGGCCGGTTTGGCACCCAGCCACTGAAACGAGGATACCGACTAATATCAATTGAAGGTTCTTCATGCTACTTCAGCCCTATCCTGTCTGTTTTGGACGTAAACACAGTAATTAATTTGATTGCAGTGATAATGTAATGCAATCAATGGGCCAAATCTTACCATCATAAGTTGTTTATTATACACGATAAATATAGCATTCATGAGTAGTCGGTGTATTGCAGATAGCGCACTGTGGTATTTTTAATACAGGTACTGTGGAGGATTATGAGAAAAGACGCTCAAGAAGTAGTTACCGTTTACGCGGCGTAGCAAGCGACTGCCTGCGGTGTGTGAGTAAGTGTGTAACCAGAACAACTTCTCAACACACACACTTTTTCGTGCTCCTTTTTTCTTTCCTCAAGCACGTATTAATGGGTCAGGCTCCGGCGATCGAGCAAGTGATAAAGGTCTATAGACCGACTCCCACTCCGCGGTAGAGACTCCGATCCTTGGGGAAGTGCGGTGGACGAGGAACTTGCCCTTCGGCAACAATGACGGGCCTGGTTTATATTTCGTCAGGCGCAAAGTTGTGTTTTAACCCGACCGTTGCGATGTGAGTGTGGCAGGGAGAAGGCGTCGATCCACATAAATTATCTGGCATTCGTGGTGAGAGAAGCGTAAAAGAGAAATTCTTATATGCGTATTTTGATCACAGGCGGAGCCGGATTTCTCGGGAGTCATCTCTCTGACATGCTGCTGCAGCGCGGCCATTCCGTGATCTGCATGGACAATCTCCTCACCGGGCGCGTGGATAACCTGGCCCATCTGCTCGGGCATGAGCGGTTCTCTTTCATTAAATACGACGTCTGCGATTACCTGCATGTCGAAGGGCCCCTCGATGTGGTGATGCACTTTGCGTCGCCCGCCAGTCCTCAGGACTATATGGAGTTCCCGATTGCGACGATGAAGGTCGGGGCCATGGGAACGCATAAAGTATTGGGGCTGGCTCGGGCAAAAAGCGCGCGGTTTATTCTGGCCAGCACCTCGGAAGTTTACGGCGATCCTCTTGTGAATCCTCAGCCGGAAACCTACTGGGGGAATGTGAACCCCATTAGTCCTCGTGGGGTCTACGATGAGGCTAAACGGTTTGCCGAAGCCATGACCATGGCCTTCCATCGCTACCACGGGGTGGACACCAGAATCGTGCGGATTTTTAACACCTTCGGCCCCCGTATGAGGCCGCATGATGGCAGGGTTGTCTCCAGTTTTATCGTCCAGGCGCTCCAGGGGAAGCCGCTTAGCGTGTTTGGCGACGGGCGCCAGACCAGGAGCTTTTGTTACGTCGACGACCTGGTCCGAGGCATTATCTCTTTGCTCATGCTGGATTCGGACAAGACGTCTGAGCAGCGGATGGATCGTAAATTTCTTATCTCGAGGAATACAGGCGCCGAGATGGCCAGCATGCATGAGCCGGTGAATATTGGGAACCCGCGCGAGCTCACGGTGATGGAGATCGCGAAACTGGTGCTGGAGCTCAGTCGCTCATCGAGCCAGATCACCCATCACCCCTTGCCGGCCGATGATCCGAAAGTCAGACGGCCGGACATTTCTCGGGCGCGCGCGCTGCTGAACTGGGAACCCCAAGTGTCGCTTGAAGATGCCCTCCTTCACACGATCGACTACTTCAAGAAAATTATCTAGTTTTGGTTCGGTGTGAGCGGGCGCGGGCTTGCGTCCATCTCAGGGAAAACGGCCTATAATGGCCGCCTTGACCGCATCGAAACTCCCGCTGTATCCTGTCCCAGTCTTACTATTATCAAGGATAAGTCTTTTTTATGTTGTCTGATCAAAGCAACCAGGCGGTAACGTCGGTCGAGCCTATCGAAGCGACGGGCGTAGGAAAGGTGGTCGCCCTCATTCCTATTCCAGAATATGTCAATGAATTGGTCACGCGAGCCAAGCAGGCCGCAGTTCGGCTGGCGACGCTGTCAACGGCTACGAAGAACCGGGCGCTCCTGGCGATGGCCGAGGCCTTGGAAGAACATAAAGACGCGCTGATCGCCGCCAATGAGCTGGATCTGGAGGCTTTCGGGACTGAGCCGGAGAGGAAGGCGATGGCGGATCGGCTGCGTCTGACGGAGGAGCGAATCGCCGAGATGGCGGTGGGCCTGCGCGAAGTGGCAGCCCTCCCTGATCCGCTTGGTACCATGCCGAAGATGTGGCCGAGGCCGAATGGTATGCAGGTAGGGCGAGTGCGGGTTCCGATCGGCGTTATCGGGATTATTTACGAGTCCCGTCCGAACGTCACGGCTGATTCCGCCGCTCTCTGTTTAAAGTCCGGGAATGTCTGCGTCTTGCGTGGTGGGAGCGAGGCGATCCATTCCAATACGGCAATTGCGAGGGTCCTTTCTGACGCGGCCGAAAAAGCCGGCGTCCCGACCGGGGCGATCACCTTTGTTGCGCGGCCTGAGCGTGAGCTGGTGCCTTTTTTGCTGAAGCAGGATCGCTACATCGATTTGATTATTCCGCGCGGCGGCGAATCGCTGATGAAGGTCGTCACCGAATATGCCACGATTCCTGTCATCAGGCACGATGCCGGCGTCTGTCACATTTATGTCGATGGCGATGCTGACCCTGCCATGGCCGAGCGGGTCTGTTTCAACGCCAAGGTCCAGCGGCCCTCGACCTGCAATGCAGTGGAGACCCTCTTGGTGAATCAGGGCATTGCGAGGAACTGGCTCGCGCCTTTCATTGCAAAGTTAGTCGAGGCTAAGGTCGAGGTGCGCGGTTGCCCGAAGACCTGTCAGTTGTCATCCTCGGCCAAGCCGGCGAGCGACGAGGATTTCGGAAAGGAATTCCTCGACCTCACCGTGGCAGTCAAAGTGGTCAAGAACATTGATGAGGCGATGGAACATATTGCCAAGTATGGTTCACGCCATACAGAAGCGATTGTCACCTCCGACTATCCAAAGGCCATGCGGTTCTTGCGGGAGGTCGATGCCAGCGCCGTGCTGGTGAACGCTTCGACGAGATTGAACGATGGCTATCAATTCGGGCTGGGCGCGGAAATTGGGATCAGTACGTCCCGCATCCATGCCCGGGGTCCGATGGGGCTAGAAGAATTAACCTGCTTTAAGTTTATCGTCTTGGGGAGCGGGCAAGTCCGCGAGTAGATGTCTGCTGACCCACTCTTGGCTGCATTGCACACAGCTGGCCATCTTCGTTTTCCCACGAATCGTTCTTTCGCACAGGCTCTCGAACAGGCGGGCGGGCGAGTCGTCCGCCAAGCCACCGGCCATCTGGTCTTCTATCGCCAGGACGGGCGCAGATTTCTCGCTACAGACCCGGCAGGGAATCCGTTACATGAATGTGAGTGGGGGAGCAATGCCGTAGGCGAAGCGGTGCTTCTCCGTGCCAGAATCCGGTTGGATTGGGGCCAATGGGTCGGGTTGAAACCGGCTGGTTTAGTCAATGAAACCAGCCTCAATCTCGCCAGCAAGCCTGGCTGGCAACGGCTCACGGCTGACGATCTTCGGGCGATGGCCGCTCAGGCGCTCCGGGTTCCGATCGAGGACGTGCGGTTTTTCTATCGTGATGAGGATCTTGTGATCGGGCCCACCGGTCGGGCTACGATTCGCCAGCGGAAAGATGCCTTCTATGTGTTGCAGGATGGGGATTTCGAGGGGGCCAGCTTCATGTCCTGTATGGGGGCGATGAGTTGGGCCTCGATCGACTTTCTGCCAGTCGTCGAACTGTTTAAGTCGCTCTTGCCGGGAACCGGGTCTGCGGTGTTTGAATTCATCCGCGGCCTCTACGACGATCAGAACGAGGGGAGCCAGAGCCCCAGGCCGTTGCGCTATCGAGGGATTCCCGCCTATCCGTCGGAAGCAGCCTTTCGCTTGTTCAGTAATTTCTTTACTCCTCAGGCCTCCTGTGGGACGAACCCCTTCCCGCTCTTCATGAATCAAGAACGGTCCAATCAAATCACTTGGTTGCCGACGGGGATACTGCCGGTTCGATATTTCGACCAGAGTAGCGGCGCCTGCCTAACCATTCAGGGAGGCCTGCTGCATAAGGTGACGCTGGCATCGGATGTCGCAGGGCTCTCTTACATGAGTGCGAAAGGCCGTCGCATGCTGCCCTGCGATCGGAGCGCAGAGATTGCCCAAGGCCAGGTGATTTTGAAGGAGCGAGAGCGCCAGACTCCCTTGCCTGTGACCCTGCCGCACGAGAGCAGGGAGCAGCCAGACGTATCAGTGGCCATCAGCCCGGTGGATTGGCGATCGGTCTTTGTGCAGGGGGTTCCCGTGATCTCTCCTGCCGAGGCCTATGGCGCGGTATTGCTCTACCCGGAAGACGAATCTGAAATCAACGAACGAGCGGCGCAGCCCTTCGTGGCGGATTATCTACACGATCGTGGCGAACAGGATCGTGAGATCAGCGCGGCCCTGTCCCATGCCGAGCAGGTCCTCATCGACAATGGCGATGCGGTGATTGCGACCTGCGTCCTTTTCGATCGGCCGAGAGACTATATGGTGCGCATTCATGAGGCGGCCCTGGCGCAAAAACAGGCGCAGCAACTTTGGACGGTCTGCGCCGAGATGCAGCGGTGGGATTGGCTCCCGCGCATTCGATTTCTTCCGGTAAACGCATCGCAGGACCAGGCGGCCCCTTCTCTCTATGATTTGATCTATTGGTGGATCCCCTATGGTGATGGGGCGCAGCCGGCCAGGTTGGCTGAAGCGATGAAGGAGATGGCGCGAACTCTTCGGGGAGGAGGCAATGCCTTCGTCGTCGGTCCGGCGCAACTGGGCCGGCATGGCTCGTCCACTGGACTCCATGTCTGCTGGGAAGAACCGGTCGAGCAGCTTCCTACGTTTCGGATGCATCGGACGATCCTGCCGAAAGCGAAGCTGCGGGCGGGGCTCACTTTATTTCACCTGAAGAAGGTCTAGTCTGCTTGCACTGGGTACCACGGATCGATTACGGTTGCCTCCATGAATGAACTGACCTCAGAACAGATTGCAGGTGAGGAGTCGGGCGACAAGATCGTCATTTATTGGGAGCGGGAATATTCGACGGCCATGGCGCCAGAGCGGCTGAAGCTTGACGTCATGCCGCATCGGCCCCTGCTGTCAGGAATGTCGCTGAACGAGCAGCGGACGGTCGCGGTCGAGGGTTATAAAGTGATTCCTGACGATTGCGGCCCGGTGCGAACGGTGGGTCAGTATGGCTGGCTCATTCGGTCTCCGGCTGACTGTAAGATTCGCCGCACGACCGAGGGAGTGAAGTGGCAAGCTCCGCCGATCCTGCCGGAGGAGCGAATCCTTGGCTACAAGTCTTTTTCAGGGACCTATGTTGATTTGATTTTAAATAGCGGCTATCCCAAGCTCTGTTGCGGGATCCGTTTCTATTATCCCAAACAGGTGGGCTTGATGATGAAGGACGTGCCGAACCACTTCTACCACTATCCCGATCGGACGTTTTTTGTGTGGGAGGGCATTAAGACGCAGGAATATAAACGTACGCCGAACATGTACGAATGGCTTCCGGACTACGACGCTTTCACCTCGAATTTTCTGTTGCAACTCACCAAGCCGACGACGATCAAACGGGGTGATCCCATTGGGATCGTGGTGCCAGTGATGCTGCCCAAGCAGTTTGCGCTCGAAGAGCTCAAACGTCCCTAGGGCTCGTTAGTAGTCTGGCACGCGCCGCCGTCCGCGGTGTGCGGCGCGGTGGCGAATCCTCTCGTCTGCCGCATTGTGACCTTCGGTCCACGTATCACCCCTCATATTGGACAGGCCGTGAAAGTGCGCGTCTCCCTCATAGGTGGAGCCACCGTCCGGGGGCTTGACAGGGTTCCTGGGCCTCAGTATGATGCCGCAACCTTTAATACTCATCCTGCGAGGTGAGTAAGGAGTTTTTATGATCGTTATTCAGGCTTGTGTCCGCCGACACATCTCAACCTTCTCATCGAATGTCGATGAGGGGGTTTTTTTATGCCAGAAAGTTGAATGAATCATGGCGATGACTCAGAACGATCGACCCCAGGAACGGCTGATTATGGATGCGGGAGACATCGCTCGGGCGGTGACCCGTATTGCGCATGAGATTCTCGAGCGGAATAAGGGCATGCAGAATTTGGCGTTGATCGGAATCAGAACCGGCGGGGTGCATCTTGCCCATCGGCTGGTGCAACGGATCCAAGAGATTGAATCGGCTTCCGTGCCGATCGGCGAGTTGGACGTTACTCTCTACCGGGACGACCTATCGATACGGAAGGAACAGCCGATTCTCCGCATGACGTCGGTTCCGTTTGATATTTTAGACAAAGTGATTGTGCTGGTGGATGACGTCCTGTTCACGGGACGAACCATCCGCGCGGCGATGGACGGATTGATCGATCTGGGCCGGCCGGCGGAGATTCAGCTGGCGGTGCTGGTCGACCGGGGTCATCGGCAGCTGCCGATCAAGGCGACCTATATCGGGAAAAATATTCCGACGTCTCGTGAAGAGGACATTCAAGTGTTATTAGAAGAACAAGGCGAGGATGATCGGGTGGTGATCCTCAAGGCCTGAGGTGGAGGGAACGATGAGTCTCAAACGTAAAGACCTCTTGAGCCTGGCGCCCTTGTCGGTGGATGCGATCAAGCTGATCCTGGAGACAGCCGATTCGTTCAAGGAAGTGACCGGGCGGGAAATCAAGAAAGTTCCGGCGCTCCGTGGCCGCACGGTGGTCAATCTCTTTTTCGAGCCCAGTACGAGAACGCGTACATCGTTCGAGCTGGCGGCGAAACGGCTAAGCGCCGACGTGATCAACTTTTCGCCTTCGTCGAGCAGTGTCGTCAAAGGGGAAACGCTGCTCGATACCGCGCGCAATATCGAAGCGATGCAGGCCGATATTATCGTCCTGCGTCATCCTTTGGCCGGCGCAGCCGAGGCTCTGGCGCGCGGGGTGAAGTCCGCCGTGATCAATGCCGGAGACGGATGGCATGAGCATCCGACGCAAGGGCTCTTGGATCTCTACACGATTCGCGAGCGGGGACTGTCGTTCGAGGGGCTCAAGGTGGCCATCGTCGGTGACGTAGCCCATAGCCGGGTGGCCCGTTCGAACATTTATGCTTTGGTCAAGTTGGGAGCGGAAGTTCGGGTAGTGGGGCCTCCGACGATGATCCCGGCAGGAGTCGAGAAGCTGGGCGTGCGCGTCCACTACCATCTCGATGAGGCTCTGCGAGACGTGCAAGTCATCATGATGTTGCGTTTGCAGCTGGAGCGGCAAGGGAAGGCCCTATTCCCGAGCATTCGCGAATATGCGCGGCTCTACGGATTGACGTCCGAGCGAGTTAAGCTGGCCGATCCCAAGGTGATCGTGATGCATCCTGGGCCGATCAATCGGGGAGTCGAGATCGCGCCGGAAGTGGCGGATAGTTTGTCGTCGGTGATCTTGGACCAGGTGGCGAACGGCGTGGCCGTTCGCATGGGTATTCTTTATCTCATGTCAGGAGCGAACTAAATCGTGGCTATTCACATTGCAGGCGGGCACGTGATCGATCCGGGACGGTTCAATGGCGTGGCCGATGTGTTGATCGATGAGGGGCGGATCGCGGCGGTGGGGCCCAACCTCAAAGTTCCGGGTGGCGCCACGAAGATCGATGCCAAGGGTCGGTTGGTCCTTCCCGGGTTTGTCGATCTCCATGTCCATTTCCGTGAGCCAGGCTTTGAATATAAAGAATCGATTCAAAGCGGCGCAGCTGCGGCGGTGGCAGGCGGCTTCACCTCGGTCTGTTGCATGCCCAATACGAACCCCGCGAACGACAATCAGGCAATTACGGAATTCATGCTGGAGCGGGGAAAAGCGGCCGGGCTGGCGAATGTGTTTCCCATCGGCGCGATCACGAAAGGCTTGGAAGGCAAGGAGTTGGCGGAGATTGGCGACTTGCGGCGCGCTGGTTGTGTAGCCATCTCGGATGACGGGAAGCCAGTGATGAACAGCCTCGTGATGCGGCGCGCAATGGAATATGCCCTGGCCTTCGACGTGGCGGTGGTCGACCATTGTGAAGATCTGCATCTCGCCGAGGGGGGCTGCATGAACGAAGGAGTTGTCTCGACTGAGTTGGGGCTCCCTGGTATGCCGTCTGCGGCGGAAGATGTGATGGTGTCGCGGAATATCGCCCTGGCGGAACTGACTGGCGCCAGGCTGCATCTGGCCCATATCAGCACCGAGGGATCGGCTAGGATGGTGCGGGAGGCCAAGTCCCGCGGGTTGAGAGTCACTGCCGAGGCCTGCCCCCATCACTTCACCATCACGGAGGAAACGGTTCGGGGCTATAACACCTATGCCAAAATGAATCCTCCGCTCCGGACCGAGAAAGATGTGCAAGCGATCAAAGAAGGTCTGCGCGACGGCACGATCGATGCCATTGCCACAGACCATGCGCCTCATGCCACGCAGGAAAAACAACTGGGGTTTGCGGAAGCGCCCTTCGGCATCGTCGGATTGGAGACGGCGTTACCCTTGACTCTTGCCTTGGTCGAGGAGGGCATCTTGTCCTTGGAGTCCGCGGTCGATAAATTGAGCACGGCTCCCGCGAAGGTGTTTGGATTAGCCAAGGGCACTTTGGCAATCGGGGCGGATGCCGATGTGACGATCGTGGATCAGCATGAACAGTGGGAAGTGGATCCGGCCAAGTTTTTCTCAAAGAGCCGCAACACTCCCTTTGCCGGCTGGAAGGTGAAGGGGCGGGTGAGGACGACCATCGTCAGTGGCCGAGTGGTATTCGAAGCCAGCCGGGCGGAGGGCTAGTGTTGCGCTCATCCCGTTGGTGGCTGATCGGTTGTTTGACCTGTGAATGGCTGGCGCTGGGCATCTGGGTCGGCGGGCTGCTGGTGCTTATCGGGGCGGTCATTCCCGCCGTTTTCAATACGTTCGGCGCGCAGGACTCAGGCGTGTTCTTTCTGACGAGAGCCTTTGAGGGGTATAATCGATTCGTGATCGGAGCGCTGACGGTGTTGTGTGCTGGCACCTGGTATCGCTGGCGGAGTGGCAATCAGGACGTGGCGGTCAGCCGGGCTGAGATAGGTTTGCTGATGGGGATGACGGTGATCGCCGGTATCATCATTCTCTGGCTGCATCCGCTCGTGGCTTCGCTCCAGGCGCAGGCTTTTGCGGTGAAAGAGGAGGCGGCGCGGAAGGCGGCGTTCGAAGCGTTCTTCCGTATCCATATGCCGGTCCGGTCGCTCTACATGGTCAATCTCGTACTGGGAATTGTGCTGACAGGAATGAAAGCTCAACGGTCGCTGCGGCGGGATAGAGTGGTGACGTGAAACAAGCATTGTTGGCATTGGCAGATGGCACCCTCTTCGAGGGGCGCGCGTTGGGATACGAAGGGGAGACGGCCGGCGAAGTCGTGTTTAACACGGCTATGACCGGCTATCAGGAAGTCTTGACCGATCCGTCCTATAAAGGACAGATCATCACGATGACCTGTCCTCACATCGGCAATTACGGGGTGACGCCGGAGGATATTGAGTCGCGGAAGATCTGGGCCGAAGGGTTTGTCGTCAAAGAGGCCTGCACGCTCGCCAGCAACTGGCGCAGCAAGCAACAGTTACAGGCTTACCTCCAGGAAGCGAAGATCGTCGGCATTGAGGGGCTGGATACCAGGGCCCTCACGCGTCATCTGCGTGAATATGGTTCGCAGCAGGGCCTCATTACCCATATCGAGACGGACGCCCGTCGTGCTGTAGCCAAGGCCAAGGCGGCCCCCAGCATCATTGGTCGGGATCTCGCGACCACTGTGACCTGTCAGACAGCCTATCAATGGATAGAGGGATCGGGAGAATGGATTCCTTCGCTCGGCAAGAAGCCCCGCGCCGCTGCGACCAAGCGGTGGCATGTTATTGCCTATGATTTCGGCGTAAAGCAGAATATCCTTCGTCAGCTCGTGGATGCCGGCTGCCATGTGACTGTCGTGCCGGCTTCGACGACGGCGAAACAGGTGGCGTCCCTCAGACCGGACGGGATTTTTCTTTCAAACGGCCCGGGCGATCCGGAAGGCGTGCCCTACGCGATTCAATCGGTGCGGGAACTGATCGGCCAATATCCGCTCTTCGGTATTTGTTTGGGTCATCAGATCCTCGGCCTCGCATTGGGGCTCAAGACCTATAAGTTGAAGTTTGGCCATCATGGGGCGAACCATCCGGTCATGAACCTGCGCACGAGACAGGTCGAGATTACTTCGCAGAACCATAATTTTGCGGTGCAAGTCACGCAGCCAATCACATCCGTGCCGGATCGTCCGCTCGTGATTGAGACAACCTTCGGGAAAGTTGCCGTGACCCATGTAAGTTTGAACGACCATTCGATCGAAGGATTGGCCTGTGTGGATCGTCCGGTATTTTCGGTCCAGTATCACCCAGAAGCCTCTCCTGGCCCCCATGACTCTGGTTACTTATTTGCCGAGTTTACTCAGCTCATGGAGAAACAGCATGTATAGGATTGTCACCATGGTTGGCCGGCTCTGTCTCCTCGTCATCATCGGTTTGCAGTCAGGCTGCATCACGGTCAATCTAATCGAGCCCTCCGGGCCGGTGCGGGAAGTGCAGCTGAGCGGCACGGGCGACGGAAAAGTGCTGGTGCTGGATCTGTCTGGAATCATCAGCGCGCAAGATAAAGACGGCCTCATGCCGCATCCCAACATGGTGGCTCTGTTCAAGGAAGAGCTGACGCGCGCCTCGAAAGACGACCAGATCAAGGCCCTGGTGCTTCGCATCAATAGTCCCGGTGGCACGGTGACCGCCTCGGACATCCTTTATCACGAGTTGCGGGAGTTCAAGCTCAAAAAGAAGGTGCCCGTGATTGCCTCGATGATGGATGTGGCCGCATCTGGGGGCTATTACTTGGCCATGGCGGCGGACAGTATTTGGGTTCATCCCTCGACGGTGACGGGGAGTATCGGCGTGATCATGCTGACCGTCAATGCGCGAGGCCTGCTGGAGAAAGTGGGACTCGAAGCCAACGCGATTACGTCTGGCCCTCGCAAAGATATGGGTTCGCCCTTTCGGGTGATGACGGTTGAAGAACGAGCCATTTTCCAAAGCGTGATTGATTCGTTTTATCATCGGTTCCTGTCTGTGGTGGAGGAGGGGCGACCGCAACTGTCGTCTGCGCAGATCAGGAAACTGGCCGACGGGCGGATCTATTCAGGCGACCAAGCCAAGGCGGTGGGCTTGATCGACGACATCGGGTATCTGGATGACGCGATCGAGATGGCCAAAAAAAAAGCCGGTCTGACGGAGGCGCGGGTCGTGACCTATGGGCACAGGGGCGAGTATCAGAATAATATCTATTCGCGTTTGTTCGGGACGAGTGCCGGCATGGCCGGGTTCGCCAATTTAGATTTGTTGTCGATGGTGCGGGGTGGAACGCCGCAGTTCATGTACCTTTGGATGCCGTAGGTTGCCATGGCACGTGCTGCTCAATCCATTGATCGAGCCTTAGCCACTCCCATCGGGCGGCGGGCGATGTTGGCGCTAGGCGCCCAGGGGGCGATGAGCCTCTGCGCCGCGCTCGGAGTCGGGGCCGCCATGAGTTTGTTCGGCAGCCTGACCGGCTGTTATCGCGCGCCAGGCACGGCTCGCGATCAGGTGATTTTCTTCTCCGAAGAGAAGGAAATGCAGTTTGGCTTGAGCGCCTATCGCGAGGTGTTGCGGTCAGCGCCCCTCAGCGACAATGCGGAAATCAACGAGCTGGTACAACGGGTCGGACGGAGAATCGCGGCCGCCGCCAACAAGCCTGAGTATCAGTGGGAGTTTGCCGTCATTCAAGACGACAAGATGGTCAACGCCTTCGCGCTGCCTGGTGGAAAGGTGGCGATTTTCACCGGGATTCTCAAACATACGAAAGACGACGTTGGATTGGCGACGGTGGTGGGGCATGAAGTCGCCCATGCGTTACAGCGGCATGGAGTGGAGCGGATGAGCCGGAGCATCCTGGATCAAATCGCGCAATTGGGGGCTTTGGCCGGGGCGGTCTCAGGCAGTGTCAATCCCGGTGCGATGCAGGGGCTCTTGGGCGCTTACGGAGTCAATGTGTCTTTGCCCTTCAACCGAAAACAGGAATCGGAAGCCGATTACGTCGGGCTCCGTTTGATGGCGCAAGCGGGATACGACCCGCGTGAGGCCGTTCCTTTTTGGGAGCGTATGAGTGGCTGCCCGAGGCAGATGATCGGTAAGGTCTGCTTCAGGTCGCAGCAGTCGATCCCGGAATTTTTGTCCACCCATCCGTCCGATTTAACTCGTATCAACCAGATCGAATCCTGGCTTCCTGAGGCGCTCCAGCATTATCATGGACCAGGGGGCGGGGTGGCTCCGCCGCCCGCTGCGCCATACAGGCCTGCGATCGGGCCCATGCCACAACCGAGCTAGCTGACTTTGAAGCGAGGTTTTTGTGCCAAGGCGAACAGATATCAAATCCATTCTATTAATCGGGTCCGGCCCGATCGTGATCGGTCAGGCCTGTGAGTTCG
>SXGS01024638.1_pt1 | contig 19208 bp, 14 predicted proteins | sample 3174681 | NCBI WGS metagenome assembly SXGS01 (sample SAMN11356861, study PRJNA531348) | freshwater metagenome | isolation source: freshwater sample F1-80 | place: China: Fuxian Lake, Yuxi | collected 2017-12-25 | reverse complement strand
TGGATTTCTTGGAGGGGGGTCAGCATGGGGTGGGCGCCGACCCTGCACGAGTCGGCGTCCCATTTTGCAGGAGGTGGAGGCGGGTTGCAACGCGTCGTGCGGCCGATTGTGCCGGCGGAACCATCGCGCCCGTCAAGCGGCCGCGTTCAGGAGCGGCGCACCACCCGCTGCTTCAGCTCATCCGAACCGGTGAGAGTGCTGGAGACGCCGCCGGCAGCGGTCCGCTCGTGGCGCACGTGCAGCACGCCGTGCGGAGTCGGCACGTGTCCTTCCACCCAATCGAGCCCACCGAGCTTCGGCTCAACCCGGATCGACTCGAAGCCCGGGGCAGCGGGGGTCACGCCCAGCAAGTTTTCCACCATCCAGGCGGTCGGTCCGGCCGCCCATCCGTGGCACAGGCTGTGACGCAGTCCGACATAACAGTAGTCCCCGTAGTCCGAGTGCAAGTCTTTCGACCCGGCGGGGGTCAACTCATCGATCCGCCCGGAGCCGTCAAGCCACTCGAGCTCGAAGCCCTCCCAGAAGGTGGTCGCGCCGCGATCCAGCATGCCGCCCCAGTAGTTGCGGATGAGCTGCAGGGCGCCGGAGATATCGCCTGCCCGAGCCCGCGCCTGGAGAATGTAGTAGCCGTAGAAGGTGGAGAGCCCGCGATCGGGGTCCTTGGCGAGCACGGCGGCGTTGGTTTCGCCGGCGTCGGCCATGCCGGCGAGCACCATCAGCGCATGGGCCTGCTTGCTGGGGGTCGGCCGCCGTCGCACCTTTGCCGCGCGATCCGCGTCCGCCCTCGCCGCAGCCGCCGCATCGGCCTCCCCCAGCGCCTGGCACAGCTCGCTGCCCGCCCGAAGAGCCATCACAACAAGGGCCTGGAGCCCGGCGTCGATCGCCGTGGGATCGCGACTGGTGGGCCACTCCAGGAACCGATGTCCCGCGAGTTTCTCGAGTCCCTGGGGATCGAGCTGGCCGCGGACCTGATTCAGCAGCCCGAGCAGATAGGAGCGCTGCTGCTGCAGATAGGCGAGGTCTCCGTGGTAGCGGTACCAGTCGCGATGGCAGAGGATCCACCAAAGCGAGTACGAGCCGATGCCGTTCATCCAGCCGGGGAGGGGCGTGCGATCGCGAACATAGTCGAGGCTCGCCGGCACCGCTGAGATCCCGCCGAACACCGTGGAGATCACCCGCATCTCGGGGTGCAGGTCGCCGATCCACACCAGGCGGTCGCGCTTGATGCCGTCCCACACGTGATCCTGAATGCAGAGGTGCACCGTGTAAGCGCCGACATCCCAGATTCGGTTCAGTCGGGAGTCGCTGCATCGGAACGAGCCGAGATAGGGAAGGTCGTGGAACAGGAACACCGCGTAGCAGTTCCTCAGCGTGAGCGGAACCTCTGCGTCGATGACGTCGATCCGGACAAACCGGAAGCCCGTGTTGCCGACCTCCGTGTGCCCAAACCAGGACACCCGGAGCTCGTGATCGTGGATGGTGTGGTCGTTGTTCGGCTCACCCATCGCCTCCGCCGCCGACTCGCCGAAGCGGATGCGCACCCGGACCGGTTTTCCGGGCCCGGCCTGGGGGGTCTCCAGCCGAAACCCTCCGTGCAGTTCTCGACCGAAGTCCAGGAGGATGCTGGAGAGTGCGCCGGGCTTCGCCGGCTCCAGGGTGCATGTGGTGAGATCGTCGATCAGCAGGTTCTGGGGGTTTTTGACGGCGCCGGAGGTCCAGAGCACCCGTGTGGGTAGGAGGTAGCGGCGCTCCCGAGGATCGACTCGACCTGCGGGGATCAGCGAAGTGGGTGGGGTGGGCATCGGAAATCTCCCGGAGAGTCAGAGTCGTCGGAACAGCGCGTCATCCGGCGTCCCGGCGAGTGCCGCGACGTCCGAAGGGATGTTCGGCTCGAGGCGGTAGGTGACCTGTTCCCCGCTCGGGGTGCTGACGGCGACGCTTCCCGGCTCGGCCTCGGTGATGAGAGTGAGCTGAAAACGGGGTGAGCCCAGCGCGCAGCCCACGATCGCGAGGAGCGCTGCGGCAGTCTGTGCCGGCGCACGGCAGTCCCATTGAAGAGTGGGGTCGGTGACGGCCCGATCGAGGGTCGGGTCCAACGCGCTCGCCAGGCGTACGCCGACGAGGTGCGCGGCCGTGAGTGTGGAGCCGCAGAACCGCTCGACAGTCCGCCAGTTGCGGGCCAGCCGGAGCGCTGCGTTGGGCTGCCGACGCCAGGCCGGGTCGCCGGGCTCGAACACCGTGTCGAATTCGCGCACGTACGGCTTGAGATCGAGGAGCGGCGTACCGTCGTAGGCGTCCAGGGCATCCACGTGGATGTGGAGACCTTCGATAGATAGGATCCGGGCGCATGTCAGTCCGACCGGGTTCAACCGAGTCGGCGAGCGTGAACCCAGGTAGCCTCGCCGTCCCGTCGCGGGGGAGGTCGCCGCCAGCCGGCCTGCGCCGTCCAGTTCATGCAGCCACGTGACCACCCAAATGTAGCCGGCCTCCAATCCCGCCGCAGCGCCGGCAAACTCGGGCAGCAATTCCAGGTAGGATTCGATACCGTTGTAGGGAAGGGGTTCCGGGGGTCGGATCCTGTTTCGAACGTGTCCAAGGGGCTGAAGCTGCTGAGGTTCGGGAGGCTGCATTGGAGACCGGGGGTTCGTCGTGACCGGAGGCGTTAAGTATAGCCCTCGTGCGGATCGGGTTTTCAGCGTGGCGGCGCCGGCGGCTGCACTTGCACTTCTCGGCTGGTTCGGTTTGAAGCCTGCCCAACCTCCGGCGTCAGCACCGGCGACTGACACCCCCTCGACCCGGCGGGACAGACGCCCACCCATTGCCGGAGCCCCGCTCACGATTGGCCTGACCCGGCTCTCAGGGCGCAGCGCACTTGGAATCCGATTTCCTCGGGGTGGGAGCCTGGTCGAGGTGGACAGCGGGCGCACGTTGGCGCGGTTCGCTCCCAACAGCAAAGGCGTGCTGCTTCTTGATTCCGCGAGCGGCGGCGTTCGCTTCAAGTCGCCCACGCGCACGATTTCCTCGGCAGCGTTCACCGCCGTCGGCGCGGAAGTGCGGGTGGAAGGAAACACCTATCCGGGCTCGGTTCGGGTGACAGCTTCCGGCGCCGGCTTGAATCTCGTTAACAGCCTCACCATCGAGCAGTATCTCGAAGGCGTGCTGCCGGGGGAGCTTCCGTCCTGGTTCTCCCTGGAGTCGCAGAAAGCCCTCGCCGTAGCCGCCCGTTCGTATGCGCTATCGCAGACCGGGAAGCATGCCGAGTTCGACCTCTGCGATCGCACGTGCTGCCAGATGTACGTTGGAAAGCGGTCCGGCTCTCCGCGCGCCGTCGCGGCCGTCCGCGCCACCCGGGATCTCTGTTTGTGGTCGGGCGAGACGATTGTGTGCGGCTTCTACTCGGCCGACTGCGGCGGTGTCACCACCCGACTGGAAGACGTGCCGCTTCCCGATGCGCCGCCTGAGGCGACGCCGTACCTGCGGCTCACGCGAGATCGAGCGGGGCGGGGAGACTTCTGCGGTCGAAGCCCGTATCATCGGTGGACCGTTCGCGTGAGCCGAGAAGAACTTGAGTCGGAGCTGAACTCGGACCCGGAAACCCGGCTCGAGGGCTCCCTGCTGGGGCTGGCGGTTGCGGAGCGAGACGCCTCGGGTCGCGTCCTCACGATTCGGATTCGGCAGAGCCCCCCAACTTTGTCGACGGAGAGCACGACTCAAGAGGCAGGCTTCGCTGATGACGGAACGAAGCGGGTGAGCGGTTGGAGTGTGCGCCGGGCCATCTCGCCGATGCGCATCAAGTCCACCCTGTTCACCGTCGACGAGCCGGAACCAGGTGTTTTTCGGTTCCAGGGCGCCGGTTTCGGCCACGGACTCGGGTTGTGCCAGATCGGCGCCGACGCGAGGGGTCGCGCGGGGCAGTCGTTTCGCGCTATTCTGGCGCACTACTATCCGGGGACGGTGTTGAAACCGCTTCCGTCGCCCAGCGCGGGGAACCCTCGGGCAGGCACTCTTCGGATGACTGAGTGGAATCGCTCCACTCCTGGGAAGACGCAACGTGAAGAACCAAACACTTCGATCCATCGTTCTGGTCGCGTTGATCGGGATGCTGTTGGGTCTGGCCTATCAGATCGAGGCGACCGCACGGCCCGACAGCGGCAAACGCGGGCAACGCGTGGACGCCGCGCAGGGCGACGGGCACGGCCACTAGCCCGAGTCGGTTCGTCGACTCGCTTTTCACACATCGCCGCTGCGGAGTCGGGTCCGGATCGTGCTGACCCGATTTAGGGACGCTGCGCATTGCGTGACGCGGCGTCCGGCGCTCCTGGCCGGGCTGCTGCTGGCTCTGCTCCTGGTTATCGCGGCGATCGGCGCTCCCTGGTTGGCGCCGTACCCGCCGGAGAAGCAGCATCGCGACGGTCTGACGGCTGTCGGCGCCCCCGTGCCTCCCGGAATGCACTTTCGGCTGGGGGCCGACTCGCGGGGACGCGACGTTTTCTCGCGTCTGCTGCATGGCGCCCGGCTCTCGCTCGGGATCGGACTCGGGGCGACGGCGATCGCGATCGGACTGGGCCTCACCGTCGGGGTCTGCGCCGGCTACTTCGGCGGGTGGACCGAGACGCTTCTGATGCGCTCGACCGACGTCGTGCTCGCGTTCCCCTCCATCTTGCTGGCGGTGGCGATGGCCGCCGTGACGCCCCGACGCAGCGCGTTCGGGATGGCGCTCATCATCGGATTGCTCGGTTGGGCTGCGCCGGCGCGTGTTTTTCGAGGGGAAACCCTCAGCCTTCGGGAGCGGAGTTACCTGGAGGCGGCGCTCAGTATGGGGGCCGGCAAACTCCGGATCCTGCTGCGGCATGTCGTCCCACATCTCGGACCGAGCGCCCTGGTTATGGCCAGCCTGGGGGCCGCATCGGCGATACTTCTGGACGCGGGCCTCTCGTTTCTTGGGATTGGCGTGCCGGCTCCGGCCCCGACGTGGGGCTCCATGCTGGAAGAGGCACGCACCTGGTATTCCCTGGCGCCGTGGCTGGCGTTCTGGCCCGGGCTGCTGGTGGTGCTGACGGTTGCCGCCTTCAACCTGGTGGCCTACGATTTGCAGCGAACGCTGCGGGGAGAGCGGACGGGATGAAGAGGCGAACCCTTCTCGAACGGGGCGCGTGGAGCAGTCTGCTGCTGGTCGCCGGCTGTGGGGGCGACTCATCGCAATCCTCAGGTCCCGGTGGTAGTGACTCGGCCACGCCCGGCGCGTCGGGCGCCGCCCGCCCCACCGGCGGCGGCACGCTGACCGTGGCGACCGCTGACGACATTAAGTCGCTCGACACTGCGGTGGCCTACGACACCTGGTCCACCTCGGTGGTGCATGCGTGCACACGGCGGCTGGTGGATTATAGCCCGGCGGGGGATTTGATCCCAGATCTGGCCGAGAAGTGGGATGTGTCGGCCGACGGCGTCGAGTACCGGTTTCATCTCAAGTCGGGGCAGACCTACGCCGATGGCGCTCAGATCACGGCCGCGCACTTCAAGGCGGCGCTCGACCGCGTGCGGGACCCAAAGGTTGCCTCCCCCGGAGCGAGCTTCTACTCGGGTATCAAGTCGATCACCGCTCCCAGCGCCGCCGAGTTGGTCGTGACCCTGAAGGCGGCGGAGCCGACGTTTCTGAATGTCGTGGGGTTGACCTTTGCCGCGCCGGTCAAGCCCGGTGGGAAGACCGAATGGCCGTCTCCCAGCGGCCCCTACCAGGTCGAGAGCTACGAGCAGGGTGACAAAGTCGTCCTCACGCGCAATCCGTCCCACGAGGCGGCGAGGCAGTGGGTGGAGCGCATCGTCGTTCAATTGAAGGTGGAGGAGGCGCTTCAGCTCACCCGCTTCAAGGGCGGCGAGGTGGATTTGCTGGGCAGTATTCCCGCCGCGGAATGGGCGCGGATCTCCGCGGACCGAAACGCCCTGAAGAATGTCATTCAGGATGCGGTGAACCAGACCTGGTATCTCGGCTTCAACACGGAGAAAAAACCCTGGAAAGACGCACGAGTCCGACGAGCCGCGGGTCTGGCGATCGATCGTGCTCGGCTGAAGCAGTTCGCCGGACCCTCCGAGCCGGCAAGCGGCGTGCTGCCGCCACACGTTCCGGGCGCTAGCCCCGACCGAGCGGTCCCGCAGCCGGATCCCGAAGGAGCGAAAAAACTGCTCGCGGAGGCGGGGTTTCCGACCGGGCTCCCCAAAGCGTCGGGGGGCACGCTCTGGCTGGCGGATAACGAACGATACCGCCGGATCGCGGAAGCCATCCAGAGCGACCTCGCCGGCGTGGGGATCCCCATCGAGCTGAGGGCGGTCACCTTCCGAGAGTACCTCGAGGGCTATCGGAATCAGGCGGATTGCTGGTTCGGAGGCTGGTATCCGGATTATCCGGACGCAGGCAATTTCCTGGAACCGGTGCTCCACAGCCGCGCGATCCCACCGAAGGGCAGCAATGCGGCTCGATATCGCTCCCAAACCGTGGACTCACTGCTCGATACTGCGCATAAGACGCCGGCCGGCGACGACCGAAACAAGATGTATCTGCAGGCGGAGATGTCCATCCTCAACGACGCTCCCTGGATTCCGCTACTCTACGAGGTGGAAGCCCGCTACTTCCGGGAGGGTGTGAGCGGGGTGTCGGTCCACCCAGTGTGGCGGCAAATCCTTACGGGTATCAGCAAGTCCGGTTGACATCGATGGAAGTCCTGAAGCTATGAAGTCACCCGCCGGGGTGAACTGGGGAACGTTGCTGTTCCGGCGGGGCGCCACAGCGCTGGTGACGCTCTGGGGGGTCACGGTTGTCACCTTCTTCATCGTGTACCGGCTCCCGGGAGATCCGGCAGCGCTTCTCGCCGGACCTCGCGCCGATCCTGCGACCATCAGCCAGATTCGCGAGTCGCTCGGTCTCAATCAGCCTCCGCTGCAGCAATATGGGGGATACATCACGCGGCTGGTTCGGGGTGATCTCGGAGTCAGCTACGTTCGGCGGGAACCCGTGAGCCGGCTGATCGCCCAGCGACTGCCGGCGACGCTGGCCCTGGGTCTGACGGCATGGGCGATCTGGCTCGTCCTCGGCTCCGCCATCGGCGTTTGGGCCGCCGCCCGTCCGACGCCGCTGAGGGAGGGAGCGATGCTGGCGTTCTCGGTGATCGGCGTTTCCACGCCCACCTTTTGGGTCGGGATTCTGTTGCTCTACGTCTTCGTCTCGCGTCTGGGGTGGCTGCCGGCGGGGGGAGGCGGCTCCTTCAAGCACATGATCCTCCCGCTGGCGGCGCTGTCGCTGACCGGAGTGGCGTACTATTCCCGTCTGGCGCACGCGTCGCTTCGGGGAACACTCGGGCAGGATTTCATCCGGACGGCGCGAGCCAAAGGGCTGCCGGAGTCGCAGGTCATCCTACGTCACGGCCTCCGGAATGCGCTCCTCCCGCTAGTGACGCTCGCGGGCACGGATCTGGCGTCCCTGCTGAGCGGAGTCGTCTTCACCGAGACGGTGTTCGATTGGAAGGGTATGGGGCTGCTCGCGGTCGAGTCCGTTTCCAATCTCGACATCCCGATGATTCTTGGCGTCGTGCTGATTTCGGCGGTTCTGGTGGTCGCCTCCAATTTGGTGGTGGATCTCGTCTATCCACTTCTCGATCCGCGTATCGAAGTTGCCGATTCCGCAGTCTAAAGGAGTATGGGCAGCGTCTTCCAGTGGTCGGTAACGCGGGTCAAGACGTTTCAGGAGTGCAGGCGGCGGTATTACTACCGCTATCTGCTCGCGCCGCTCTCGCGTACCAGGGATAAGACGCCGGAGTCCGTGCAGGCCGCCAACCTGCAGGATCTGGTGGGTCTCGAAGCCTGGGCCGGACAGCTCGTTCACCAGATGATCGAGGAGACTCTGAACCAATGGCGCTGGGGTCGTGCCTTCACTGAGCAGCAGGCTCTGGCTCGCGCGTCCAAACTGGTTCGGCAGCAGCACCGAGACTCGTGGGCCTACTGCGCCGGCGAGCGGGAGTCTTTTCAGCAGCGACCGGTGCGGCTCGACTACCACTACTACAAGGATCGCGGGCAGCCGAAGGAAGCCATTCGTGCACTGGAGGTCCGGATCCTCACCGCGATTTCGGCCTTCTTTCAGTCGGATCTTGCGGAGTGGCTCAGGGGACTCGACCGCGCTGGCTGGCTTCCCATCGATCGCAACGCTTCGGTGAACCTGGAGGACGGCACTCAGGTGCTGGTGCGGCCCGACCTGGCTTTCCGGGAGGACGGCATCGTTCAGATCATCGATTGGAAGACGGGCCGAGTGGACACCGTGTGGTCGCTCGTCCAGCTCTCCTGCTACGCGCTCTACGCCGCGCAGAAGTGGGAGGTGCGACCGGAGAGAATCCAGCCGCGCATCGTCAGTCTGTATCCGCGATTCGAGGAGATCGACATCGGATGGACGCCGGACGCGATCTCGGCGGTTCGGCTGCGGATCGACGAGACTCGCGAAGAGATGGAAGCTCTTCTGACTCTGGACGAGAACGAGGTGCTGCCTCCGATCGAGCGATTCGAATTGACGAGCGAGTGTCGCGCGTGCCGCTGGTGCGCGTTTCGCGAGATGTGCGAGGGAGCCTGTCGTGTCGCAGAACGAGGATAAAGTCGCAGGCCCCCGAGTTACCCGAGGCGCCCTGCTGAAGTCCGGGGTCGCCGTCGGATTGGCCTCCGTCTCCGGATGTACGGAGATCGTACGGCGCGTCGTTCCGCCCCCGGTCCCGGCTTCAGTTCCGGCCTCGGACGCGAATCCGCGCCTGCTCCGCCTGCTCAACCGCGCCGGTTTCGGGCCGAGACCGGGTGACCTTGAAGCCGCGAGGGAGATGGGTCCCGATGGCTGGCTCGAGGAGCAGCTAGAACCCAGAAACGTGGACGAGGGCTGGGAAGTCTCCCTTCGCCTCGGCAGCCTCGATACGCTCGATCTGGACGCCCAGGACGCGCGGGACTTCGAGATGTCCAACTATCCCGAGGTCGGTCAGGGGCAGGCTGCTGTGGAACTTCAGCAGGCAGCGCTCATCCGAGCCGTCTACAGCCGCCGTCAACTCCACGAGGCGATGGTTCACTTCTGGTCGGACCACTTCAACATCAGTCAGAGAAAGTCGGACTGCACCTGGCTGAAGACCGTCGACGATCGGCTTCTCCGCCCCCACGTGCTGGGCAAGTTCCGGGATCTCGTTGCCGCCTCTGCGAAGAGCCCGGCGATGCTCTATTACCTGGACAACGCCAAGAATCGAAAGCGCGATCCGGATACCGGGTCAGGACCCAACGAGAACTACGCCCGAGAGTTGCTGGAACTTCACACCCTCGGCGTGCATGGCGGATACAGCCTGAAGGACATTCAGGAAGTCGCTCGATGTCTTACCGGCTGGAGCTACCATGACGGTCTCCACTGGCAGGCGGGGCGGTTCAACTTTGAAGCGGATCGACATGAAGCCGGCAGCAAGCGAGTGCTGGGGAAACTGATTCCGGCGGGGGGCCTCGACGAAGGGGAAGAGGTTCTCGACATCGTCTGCAACCATCCCAGCACCGCCCGGTATGTGGCGTGGAAGCTGGTTCGAAGATTTGTGTCGGACCGAGGCAGCCCCGCGCTGGAACGCCGCCTGGCCGCAGTGTTCACTCGAACTGGGGGCGATCTCCGAGCCGTCACTGGAGAACTGTTCCGCAGCGAGGAATTCGGGGATCCCCGGAACCGAAAGTTGAAGCGCCCCTTCGATTTTGTGGCGGGGGCACTCAGGGCGACTGCGGCAAACACCGATTGCCGTAGCTCCCTGCGGTGGCTGGAAGATCTGGGACAGCTCCCGTTCAAGTGGCCCATGCCCGATGGCTACCCGGAGCGAGCGGCCCCGTGGCTTTCCGGGCTTCTGCCGCGGTGGAACTTCGCCCTCAGCCTGGTGCAAGGGGAGATCGCGGGAGCTACGGTGCCGCTGCAGGAACTGGAACGCGGGCTGCGGTGGGACAGTTCCTCTCCTCACGCTCGTGCGGCCGCCACCGCGCGATTGCTCATCGGTGTCGCCCATCCGGACCTCACCAGCAGTCTGGCTCTTGGCCCCTGTATCCGACCGAATGGGCTACGAGAGGCCCTCTGCCTCACGCTGGCATCGCCGCAGTTTCAAGGAAGATAGTGTGTCGATGGCCAGTCAGTCCAATCTCGGCCGCTCGGCCCTCCGCCAGACCGTGTTGTCTCCCGGCGGATCCCACCGCGGAATCCTGGTTTACGTCTTCCTCCGTGGGGGAATGGATGGTCTGCACTCGGTTCCGCCGCACGGAGACCCCGGCCTGTACGAGGGACGCCCGACTCTGGCCATAGCCAACCCCGGCAAGTCGGGGGGCGCCCTGGATCTGGATGGCAGGTTCGGACTGCACCCGGACCTGAAGCCGCTGCTGGAGTTCTATCAGTCGAAGTCTCTGGCGATCGTCCACGCGGCAGGAAGTCCGGACAAGACTCTCTCCCACTTCGAGGCGATGCAGACCGCCGAACGGGGAGTTTACGACGGGAACGACGTCGCGACCGGCTGGATTGCGCGTCACCTGATCTCTTCGCCGCTGGATCAGCCCAGCGCCCTTCGAGCTGTGGCGATCGGTGAGATGCTGCCCAAGTCGATGGATGGCGCGATCGGCGCTGCAGCGTTTCGCTCGGTCTCGGAGTACCGACTTCGAACTCCGGCCGGGTGGAGCCCGGGCTTTGCCTCGGCCCTCACCCGACTTTACACGCGGGAGGGCGGTGAGCTCGGCGCGATGGGCCGCGAAACGCTCAAGCTGGCCGCCGACCTCGAAAAGCTCTCGGCTCAGACGTACCAGCCGGCCGGAGGCGCCCGCTACCCCGCCACTGGTTTCGGAGACGGACTCAAGGAGACCGCGCGTCTCATCAAGGCGGACCTGGGGCTGGAGATCGCGCAGGTGGACCTCGGAGGCTGGGACGCGCATGCTGCACAGGTCCCGCTGATGAACCTCTTGATGACGGATCTGGCCGGCTCGCTCCAGGCATTCTTTCAGGATCTCGGGGATCGCGCTGAGTCAGTCACTCTGGTGGCCATGTCCGAATTCGGGCGGCGCGTCCACGAAAACGCCGTGGCGGGCACGGATCATGGCCGGGCCACCGCGATGCTTCTCTTGGGAGCGGGCGTTCGGGGCGGGAAGGTGTACGGCAAGTGGCCGGGGCTTCGGCGCAGCGAGCTCGATCGGGACGGCAACGTCCGGGTGACCACCGACTATCGGGACGTGCTATCTGAACTGGTCCGGGAGCGGCTTGGTAATCCGAACAGCGACCGGGTGTTTCCCAACTACACCGCGAACCCAGTTGGTCTGTTTGCCGGCTGATCGACGGATGAGCCCACCCGCCGAGCCGATCCCCGTCGCCAACAGAGGATTTGGGGGTGGGGCGCGCCTAACTCCCTCCGGAAACCAGCGATTAGCCCGGACTCCGAGGAGCCGGCGCCTGGGGAGCGATCCGATGCGCAGCCTGCTAGTACTTTTGGGCCTATTGGCCCTCGCGAGCGTGATGATGGAGCGGCCCGTGGATGCGGTGCAGGCGACACCGGCCGGTCCGGCCATTCGTACCAACAAAGAGGGGAACGACTTCTCGCCCCCCGCCACCCGAGAGGCGTGGCTGCTACGGCGAGGCGCCGTTCGGCGACGGATCCTCACTGCTTGTGGCCTGAACCCAATGCCCGCCCGCACCCCGCTCCGGCCCCAGGTATACGGGCTGGAGGAGCGCGACGGCTACACGGTCGAGAAGGTGGTGCTGGAGACCCTGCCCGGTTTCTATGTCAGCGGCAATCTCTATCGTCCTAAGAACGCGTCTGGGCCGGCCCCCGGCATCCTGAACCCGCACGGCCACTGGCAAGAAGGGCGTTTCAACGCCGATGTGCAGGCGCGATGCGCCGCCCAGGCGAGGATGGGCGCGGTTGCTTTTCAGTGGGACATGGTGGGCTACGCCGACTCCAAGGCGTTTGGTCACAGTTTTGCGGATGACGAACTGACTGCTCTCGGCCTGAACCTTCCCGGACTTCAGCTCTGGAACAGCATTCGCGTGTTGGACTGGTTCTCCGAACTGCAGGGCGTGGATCGAACCAGGATCGCCTGCACGGGGGAAAGTGGCGGCGGTACCCAGACTTTCTTGCTCTGTGCGATCGACGATCGGATTGCCGTGGCGGCGCCGGTATGTATGGTCTCCCACCACTTCCAGGGCGGCTCGCAGTGCGAGAACGCTCCACACCTGAGGGTAGGCGCCGACAACGTGGAGTTCGCCGCCGTCTTCGCTCCCAAACCGCAGATCCTGATCGGCGCCACCGGAGACTGGACCAGTCAGATTCAACAGAAGGGCGTTCCCGAGCTCAAAGCCGTGTACCGGCTGTTCGATGCGGAGGATCGTCTTGAAGCCGTCGTCCACGATGCCGGTCACAACTACAATCAGCAGAGCCGCGAGTCCGTTTACGCCTTCTTCCGAAAGCATCTGTGGGGAGAGAAGGAGCCCGGTCGCGTCCGCGAACGGGAGTTCAAGGCCGAAACCCCCGAGGCGCTGACGACCTGGGATGACTTCCATCCGCGTCCGCCGGATGCCGCGACGCCGGAGCAGTTGAAGGCCTACCTTCGGACCGTGGTTGAAAAGCAGGTCAGTTTGTGGAAGCCGGAGTTGCCCGAGCAATGGGGCGCCAACCGAGGCTTTCTCAAGGATGCACTCGAGACGATCCTGGCAGTGGAGCCGGTTCCTGGCGGCACGCTCCACTCGGAGTCATCGGAGGGGCTGCGAGTGGTGGACAAGGAGAACTACCGCTCCGAAACCGTGACGCTGGCGCCTCGAAAGGGAATGCCCGGCACGCGACTCACGTGGCTCACGCAGGCAAAGAAGCTCCAGCCGAATTCGGTGACAGTGCTGGTGCATCCAAGGGGGTCCTCCGCCCTTCTGGCTCCCAACGGCTCACCCGGCCCGCTTGTGGCGATGCTTCTGAAGAACAACCATGGCGTTGCGATTCTGGAGCCGTTCATGGCCGGCGCGAACGAGCAGATTGCCGCTCGACACGCCGCCCAGTACTTCACGTGCTACAACCGTACGACCCTCTCGCTCCGCGCGCAGGGAATCATCGACGCCGCCGCCTTTGGGCGGCGCGTGGGGACCAAGGTCAACCTCATCGGCTTCGAGGACGCTGGAGCGTGGGTGCTCCTCGCGCGGCCGTTCGCCGGCGAGATTCGGCGGACTGCGGTCGACGGCCGGTGGGAATGGCCACGCGCGCTCCCGGCCTCGAACCCCAATTACTTCCCGTCCGTGCACCGGTACGGCGGGCTGAAGGCATTTGCCGCGCTCGCCGCGCCGGAACCACTCCTGGTGTTCAACCAGGACCGCGGCATGGATACGTCGTGGCTGACAGCGGCCTACGGCGCCGGTGAAATGATCGGGCTGAGGGTGGATCCGGGTCCGATCTCGGATCGCAGCCTGGTGGCCTGGATCGATTGAGCCGTGCTGAGCGGCTAACGGGGCGGGCCTCGGAGATCGCGGCCCGCTCCACGGTGGGGCCGAAGGTCGGCCTCTGGATGCTGGCGACCGGCCACGCGGTTACGGACAGCTACAGCCAGAGCCTCCTCTGGCCGATGTATCCCCTCATCGCCCGGCAGTTGAGACTCGATCTGGCCCAGGTGGCGGGTCTGACGACGGTGATGGGACTGTCCGCGTCGCTGGCGCAGCCGCTGCTGGGCTGGCTCTCGGACCGCTATCCCCGAATCTGCATGGTCGCGCTGGGTCCGGCACTCGCGGCGCTGATGATCGGCTTCCTGGGAGTCGCGAAAGACTTCGCTTCTCTCGCGGTCATCGTCTTTCTGGCCGGAATCGGGATTGGCGCGTTCCATCCCCAGGGCGCCATGCTGGCCCGACAGAGCGGTCGGGGCAGTGGGCTGGCGATGAGCGCCTTCACGGTGGGAGGCAACATCGGATATGGCCTGGCGCCGCTTCTCTCCGGGGTTTACCTGAAGCTGTTTGGCCTCGAGCGGTTCTACTTTGCGGCGCTTCCAGCCTATGTCTTTTGCGCTGGCATGATCTGGGTCTTCCGGCGAGTGGACTGCTGGGAGAGCGTGAGACGACCGAAGACGAGTTCGGTCGACCTTTCCGGCCAGAACTGGCCCGCTCTTTGTGCACTCACTGGAACAGTTGTCGTTCGAACCACCGTCCAAGTAGGGATGACGACCTTTCTGCCGTTTCTGGTGGAACAGCGATTCCCGCGGGAAGTGTGGGCAGACGTGAGAGGTCAGGCGGTCAGTGCATTTCTCCTGGCGAGCGCGGTGGCGGGTCCGCTCGGGGGGATGCTTGCGGACCGATTCGGCAGACGGCGGCTCATGATGTGGTCGTTTCTGCTGGCGCCGGCTCCACTATTACTGGGATTGCAGCAAAGCGGTTACGGATTGCTCGCGCTGCTCGCCGTGGGAGCGTTCTTGCTGATGCTGCCGCACCCCATCAACGTGGTGATGGCGCAGGAGTTTATGCCGCGCAGCGCAGGAATCGCGGCGAGCATGATCACGGGGTTGGCGGCTGGACTGGCGGTGCTGTTCGCGTGGCCGTTGGGCGCGGTGGCGGAGCGCACTTCCATTCCAGACACGCTGTTCTGGCTCTCGCTCCTGCCGGTGCTGGGAGTCGTGTTGGTGGCGCCGATACCGGAGCGAGCGACCTGAGGGTTGCTCCGAGGTCCGCGGCCACGTGCGTTATAGAGCCGGAGGGAGCGGGGGCCTATGTCTCGTAGTGGCGACGAACTCGCCATAGAGAGTCTGATCGCCGATGTTCGCGATGGCACCGCGTCTTACGACGAGGTGAAGCAGCGCTACGCCGAGTTGACGGATCACATCCGGCGCCGCTACGAGCGGGAGATCACGGCGCTCTCCCTGGATGTCGTGCAGAGTCGGGAGATGAAGGTCGGCGCGGGCCCCCTCGACTCGCAGCTCACGTTCGACGCGTTCCACCGGCTGATGGATCACACGCTTCAATCCGGAGGCTGTCGCACGCACGTGTGGTCGGGCGATGGCGTGATGGCGGTGTTCCGCCAGCCGGATGACGCCGTGGCGGTGGCGCAGAGCATTCTGGCTGCGCTCCCCGACTTCAACGAGTTCTACAATCGGCTCAACCAGCCGTTTCGTGTCCGAATCGGAATTCACTGCGGAACCATCCTGCCGGGTGACGATCCGGGCCGCATCTCCAGCCCGACGTTCGATACCGCCGGCCATTTGCAGAAGTCCGCGCAGCCCGACCAGATCCTCATCAGCGACTCTGTGCAGGCGCGGCTGACGACGAGCCAGCCGCTGTTTGCTCCGGTTTCCGGGGTTCGAGTGGGCGGGTGCGCCTGTTTCGCCCATCCCTGCGCTCTCGGCGTGGATGACCTCACTCTGCCGCCCGTCGAACATGCCGAGATCACGCGCCAGCTATCGGTGGCCGCGCCCCCAGTTGTGGAGTCAGCGCGGTCAGGCCCGGCTTGGGAGCTGAGATTCATCGCCGTGGCGGCGGTGATCGCGGTGCTGCTCCTGGTTTCCGTCGGAGTCTTCTGGGTGGCCCGGCAGTTGGCTCCGTCCGGCGACACCGGGCCGATCGGTGGCTTGTCGAGGGTGGGGGGCTCAGTGTTCGGAGGAGTCTCTCCGACACCGGCGCCTCAACGCCCCGGCCCGGCCGCAGAACCTCAACCCACTCGACCCGCGGATGCCCCGCCGGCGGGTGCTCCACCCACTCCACCCACACGGCCCCGGTGGGAGCCGACGCCTGCCAGGGGCCTCTGGGAGTCGCCGGCCGTGCGGGCGGGGGTTCCGGTCGCACTCCGGCCGTCCGCGCCCGAGCTCACGTGGATCCTCTCGGTGAGATCTCCTTCATCCGTTCAGGAGGAGTCCGTCGGACGGCAAGACGCGGACGAAGTTGCAGGAGCCCTCCGGCTCGCAACCCGAGCGCCCGCGGCGCAGGCGGTGGCGGTCGCGGAGGCGTTGGCTGATCGAGCCGGCGTGAAACAGCAGTTCGTGCGACTGCAGCAGTCGGTGATCCGAGGTCAGGAGACCGTCTATCTCGTCTTGTCGGGAGCTGATGAGGTCACTCCCAACGGCTGGGCATTCCTCTGCGACGGATGGAAGGACGATGCCGAGTCGGCTCGCATCACCCTCGGAGAGTTGATGTCATGGATCGGCGCACTGCGGGCCCAGACGGTGATCCTGGTGCTCGACACGCCCCGTGCCTCGCTGGTTTCGCCGCCGATCACCACCGACACCGGGCGGCAACTGCTCGTGGTGGCCCGGAACTCGATCAGTTCCCAGCCCGGTCTCCTCTCTCGGGCGATCTCGCGCGCCCTGCTTGGGCCGGCCGACTTGAACCGGGACGGGATCATCACCACCCAGGAACTGCTTGGTTACCTGAAGTCCGCCGGAGACACTGGTGGCCAGCCTCAGGTTCGGACCGGCTTTGGTGGCTATCTTCCAAATTTGATCCTATACAGTCCTCGCCCACGGTAGTCTGGCGGAAGCGGAGACTAAACGCGGCGCCTCGCGTTCACCCGGTCCCCCACACGATCTCGAATCCGCTCCGGCACCAGGTGCTTCACGCGATCCCAGCCGCCGAACATCCCCGCTTCCTTCACCATGGAGCTCGACACCTCGAGGTTCTCGGCCCGAGGCGGCACCCATACGGTCTGCATCTCGGGGGCTAACAGCGCGTTGGTCTTCCACAGGCGAACCTCGACGGTGTAGTCCTCGGCCCGCCCGAGACCTCGCACCACTCGCCCCGCCTGCACGGCCCGTGCATAGTCGACGGTAAGTCCGCCCCACACGGCAACCTTGATCCCGGGAGGCAGGCACTCTCGAATCAGATCCACGCGCTCATCCGGAGTGAAAAGTGCTGTGGCGTCCTTCGCCGGATTGCGTGCGATCACCACATGAACTTCGTCGAACATCTCTGCGCATGTCGCCGCGATGTCCATGTGGCTCACGGTGAGGGGATCGAAGCTGCCGGGAAACACCGCACGGCGGGGGTCCACCGGTGCGACGGCCGGATAGCAGAGGCCCTCGACGGGCAGTATGGTGTTCGGAAACCCGCTGCGTACTTCCGAGGCAATCTCCTGAGCGTCTTCGAGCGGACCGATGTGGGTCAGGTAGAGTGCACCCACCTCCGCTGCGGAGGCCACCTCCGCGACCCCGCCAGGTTCGGAGTGGCCGGTGACTCTCGCCCACTCGCGATTCCGCGTGCTGAAGGTGCACTCGTGGATCAGCACGTCAACACCCCGCACGAATTCGGTGTAATCGCCCGGCGCCGTTGTATCCGTCACCCAACCCACGCTCGTGCCGTCCGGAAACGTGAGGCGATACGCAAACACCGGTGCAGAGTGGGGGACCCCGAGAGTCTGCACTCGGACGTCGCCAACGCGGAACTCGTTCGGCGCCGGCTGGAACCGAAACGGAAAGTCGAGCGGGAACAAACCGTGCTCCGGACCCCACAGTTCGGTGAACTTCGGCCCATCCGAGGGACCGTACACGGTGACCTCGGGTGCGGAGCGGCCATGAAACATCCCGGCCGGGATCGAGAAGAGTCCGATGCTGTGATCGAGGTGAAAGTGGGACATCAACACGGTGAGGGGACCTTCGCCGTGAAGTTCCCTCAGCCGGAATGTGTTGGTGCCCGCATCCAGGAGCAGCCCGTGATCGGGGAAGTAAACCGAACTCGTGTGTCGGAGGGGCGTCGGAGTAGAGCCGCCCGTCCCCAAGAATATGAACCGCATCGGCCGCTCCGATCCTCTCAGGCGCTGCGCTGCGCCCATAGGTTCGATCCTGCCCAAACGGCCGCCTCCACCGAGACTAGCCGTAAGGCCCGTGGGGGAGAAATCCGAGCAGGCGACGGAGCCGAGGATCCGCGTCTCGGTAGCAGTGCTCGGGCATCTGATAGTTCATGAACGGGTAATACTTGTGCCCGACCAGTCGACGGGCGTAGCTGATCTGCGCCATGTATCGGGTGCGGTCACTCACATTCGGCGCTCCGCGATGCCACACCTGATTGTTGAACATGGTCACCGATCCGGCAGGGCCGCAGGTCGTGACGATCCGGTCCTCCCACTCGGTTCCCTCCATGCTCCGCGGACAGGGCTTTCCGAACAGGTGGGAGCACGGGATGACCTGCATCGGACCGTAGTCCGCCGTGGGAGCATCGGTGAGGATGTAGTTGGCGGTGAAGAGAAGCACGGGCAGCCGGATATTGGTGGGCGCCTCCCCATCGGTGACCAGGAAGTGCGGAGGGTCGTCCTGATGCCAGCCGATGATGCCGCCACCGTTGATGTGAGATCGGAAGCTATTGTTGTGAATGACGTGACAGGGGCCGTCGATCAGCGCCTCGGCAAAGCTCACGATCGGCTCCACATCGAACAGTCGCAGATTCGCGGCGCTCCGCTCGAACAGCCGTTCACAGAGATCGAGAGCCGGGTTGCATTTGCCGTACTCAGGAATGAGCGAGTCGAGATCTGCCCGCAGCTCGGCGCACCAATCCGGCGGCAGCACTCTGGGAATGAACAGGTACCCGTCCCGATGAAACTGCTCAACCCACTCACTGATCTGTTCGGCATCGACCTGCGTGCCCGCCAGATACTCTCCACTCATCCCTCATCCCCCGCAGTCGTATCGCGCGCTCCCCCGGCAGCCGAGCCTCGGCCCAGGCCCTGACCGGGTTACCCTTGACACCGCGGCGGGCGAGGTGTTGCACGGGTCTGCCATCGCGGTACCTCCACCCAGGCGGAGTCGTCCGGGAAAGAGACCTGATATAAGTCTGAGGCCAGGTTTGCACGCTGGCTTCGTCCCATCCTCCGGGCGCCTGGATCCGATCGGTGAAGCGTTGGAAAGAGAGTTGCGAGCGATGTCGTGGGAAATCCCTGTGGTGGGAGTGATCATGGGCTCAAAGTCCGATTGGGAGACCATGCGGCATGCGGTCGAGACGCTGTGTGCGCTGGGGATCCCTCACGAGACCCGGATCGTCTCCGCGCATCGAACGCCGGACCTCCTGTTCGAGTACGCCGCTTCCGCACGCGCGAGGGGGATCAAGGTCCTCATCGCGGGAGCGGGTGGAGCTGCGCACCTTCCCGGCATGGCGGCGGCCAAGACGGACCTGCCGGTGCTGGGGGTTCCCGTCGAGTCGCACGCGTTAAAAGGAATGGACAGCTTGCTGTCCATCGTGCAGATGCCCGCGGGCATTCCCGTGG
>SXGS01382731.1_pt1 | contig 19214 bp, 13 predicted proteins | sample 3174681 | NCBI WGS metagenome assembly SXGS01 (sample SAMN11356861, study PRJNA531348) | freshwater metagenome | isolation source: freshwater sample F1-80 | place: China: Fuxian Lake, Yuxi | collected 2017-12-25 | reverse complement strand
TACGAACGCGGCGTGACACTCACCAAGACCGCCCTCCAAAAATACGCTCCTCACATCCAACGCTCCGACACCTTGCCCAAATGGAGCCTGACAATCCGCCCGCAATAACCGGTAGAACATTTCAGACCGGCTGCCTTAGTGTTCCAAAACTCCGCACGCCCGACTTCCCCCGCACGCTCAAACGACTGCCCACGAGGCCCACCCATGTTTGAGTTCGATCACGGTTCCAGCCCGAATTGCGAAGGCGTTTCGCGCCGGCAGTTGCTCCGCGTTGGCGGTCTCGGTTTTGCCAGTCTGACGTTGCCGACGTTGCTCCGTCTGCAAGCTGAGGCCAAGGCGAATCCTACTGCTGCAACGAAGACGCGCGACGACCTCAGCGTGATCCTGATGTGGATGCAAGGTGGGCCGAGCCACATCGACACCTTTGATCCGAAGCCGGATGCCCCCGCCGAGATTCGTGGCGAGTTCGGCGTGATCGACACAACGATCCCCGGCGTGAAGTTCGTCGAGCATCTGCCGCTGATGGCCAAGAGTCTCGATAAGTTCACGGTCATCCGAAACGGCTACTCGTACAACGGCGGTCACGGCATCGCGGATGCGTACATGCTCTCCGGCTGGCGGTTCTCGCCGAGCACCGTCTATCCGAGTTACGGCTCGGTCGTCGCGCAGGAACTTGGCTATCGCAAGGGGATGCCGCCGTATGTGCAGCTCGGCCCGTGGGTGGACAAGATGAATGCTGGCGGCCAAGCCGGATATCTCGGCAGCGAGCACAACCCGTTCATCATCAACGACGACCCGAACGGCGGCACGTTCAACATCGACGGCATCACGCTGCCGGGCGGCATGAGTGCCGGGCGGTTTACTCGGCGACAGCGGATGCTCAGCCGATTTGATTCGTGGCAACGCACTGTCGAGAAAGCCGCGAACGATGTCGGCGCGATGGATGCTTTCTACGAGAAGGCTTTCAGCATCGTCACGTCCCCCGCCGCGAAGAAGGCGTTCGACCTCTCGCAAGAAGACCCGAAGCTGCGCGACAAGTACGGCCGTCATCGCTTCGGGCAGTCGTGTTTGCTGGCAAGACGCCTCGTCCAATCGGGAGTCCGCTTGGTCAACATCTCGATGCCGAGCTGGGACACTCACGCGAACAATTTCGTGGCGTTGAAAACCGGCTTGCTGCCGCAACTGGACTCCGGGTACTCGGCGCTGCTCGACGACCTCGAACGTCTCGGCATGCTGGACAACACGGTTGTCTTCTGGCTGGGTGATTTCGGCCGCACCCCGAAGATCAACTCCGCCGCCGGCCGGGACCACTGGGTCGGCTCAACCGTCTTCACCATCGGCGGCGGCGGCTTCAAGACCGGCCAAGCCATCGGAGCCAGCAACCAATACGCCGAGCAACCGGTCGGCAAGCCGATCGAAATCGAAGACCTCGCCGCCACGCTCTACACGGTCCTCGGCATCCCGCTCGACAAGCATTTCGTCTCCCCCGACGGTCGCCCCTTCAAGGTAAATCCGGGCGGACGAGTGCTGAATGAACTGCTGGTGTGAATCATCTGGAACGCCTCGTACCCAACATTGACCGGGCCGAGTTTCAGTCAGCGGTATGAGAATCATTCGCGTTTCGTTGGCACCAATGACTTCCAAGGAGGGATTTATGAACTCTGGGCTGATCGTCATGGTTCTGCTTTGTTTCGCTGCTGAACCGACAAAGTCCAAGGCGAATCATCTTGCACTCTTGGACGAATTGGCTGACGCGGGGACTCGAACCGTCGCCAGACTTGAGCGTGAGGGCGCGAAATGGACCGTTCGGCAGGACATCCCGAAAGTGGGGGCTGTACGAATCGACGTCGAACAGTTTCCGGAGGCATCGTTCCAAAGAATGTCCGTTGAACTCGGCGCGCGGACCGATCGCATTTTTGACCTCACGATCGCCGAGGGATACTGGCACGTCTTTGATGGGCGTACTCGGACTCGATATCGACCGTTTGAAGCATCATTTCCACTTCCGACAGCAGTCCATTTCTTAGCCAATAGCGATCTCAAGTATTTCAGTGCTGCCCTGCGGGAAACTGTGGTCGGTGTTGATTCGGAAGACGTTGACAAAGTCGTTGTTCGAGTACGACCGTCGGATGACCAACGGGCTACCCTCAATCAGTTAATTGCAACATTCAACGAGCTGACAAAGAAGCGGGAAGCAAGGAAACAATCTGTCACCGGCGAGCCGGTTGAACAAATGAAATTGGTTTCTGATCACCTGAAACGTGGCTTTCCGATGTCAGTCGATCGTCAAACCGGACTCGTGCTGGATCATGGACCAGCACCAAAGGAAATTCACTTTCGCGATTTCGAATGGCTCGGAACCCAGCGACCGCGGCATCTTCGGATTGATGCCAAGCAATGGGACGATCAATCGAAGCCATTCACCAGAAAAGAACTGGAGGACGTCATCCAGATCAGCCGCAACGGTATTTGGCAACCAGGTGCGCCGTCAGGTGGTGATACGGACTTGATGCTCTTGAACGTCACCAGCGGTAATATGCGTCGCGTCCCGTTCCCATTCGGTCTTGCACAGTCTGGGTGCTTCTCGAAAGATCGTACACGAGTGTTCGTGTCTGGCGTACAAACGGGGAGCGGACTCCATCTTTTCGAAGTGAATCTTCAATCGGGAGACACCAAGCCGATTGGTGGTGCGGAATTCAGACGTGGGGTGTGGCTTGGCCCAACAATCTCCCCCGATGGGCGCTTTCTTGCCGCGTGCCAAATTTTTTCTGGCGAGGGCCTTCAAAACCAAATCCATGTTTTGGAATTAAATACTGGACAATCTCGGCGTCTGGGAAAGCCAATGGATATTGCCTTCCTTGAGTGGCATCCGCACAAAGTCGCTTTGTTGTGCGCTGATCGAGAGCCGACTTCTGATTATGAAGTCCCGAAGTCTTTCATCACTGTGATCAGCATGGATGGAACAACCAAACGACTCTGTGAGGGAGGTTTTCCTTGCTTATTGCCCCGCCGCGACCGAATTCTTTTTGAAGATGCCAATGACGAGCGGCGTTTGAAAACATGCGACCTCAACGGTCGTGATGTCCGACTCTTTGGAGATGGCTTTAAGGGATATGGCTTCCCGGCACCTTCTCCCGATGGACAGCGGATGGTCTTGATGCGATTTGAGCCTCCAAAACCGCCACGGCCATACTTGGTTGATCTCGACTCATTGGAAGTCTCCCCAATCAAAGTGGGATCAGGTTTATGGGGACGTCCGAAATGGCAGTGATCTCGACTATCGGTTGAGATTCGTTTGAAAGAGATTCTATGAACTCCGCACCGCGCCACATTCGAGTAGTCGCCGTATGGCTGCTCTTCAACCTACTTGTTGCAATCGTCGAAGCGGATGAACCGGCTATCTCGTTCGTCAACGACGTGCAGCCGGTTTTGACGAAGCTGGGATGCAACCAAGGGGCGTGCCACGGTGCTCAGTATGGGCAGGGTGGGTTCAAGTTGTCGTTGCGGGCATTTGATGATCCGGCGGATCATGTGGAGTTGGTGCGGGGGGCGCTGGGGAGGCGGATTAAGAACTCGCCGGTCGAGGAGAGTTTGTTGCTCACGAAGCCGTTGATGGACGTGCCGCATGGGGGCGGGCGGCGGTTGAAGCGGGAGTCGTGGGCATTTGAGACGCTCGTGAAGTGGATGAAGCAGGGTGCTCCGGGGCCGCTGGCGACGGATCGAAAGCTGAAGCAAGTCGTCGTCGCGCCGAGCGAGGCGATTTTGCAGCCGGGGCAGACGGCGCAGGTTTCGGCGAAGGCGGTTTACGAGGACGGCTTTGAGGAACCGGTCGAGCGCAAGGCGTCGTTTGACAGCATGAATGTCTCCGTTGCCGAGGTCACTCCGGAGGGGCTTGTCACTGCGACGGGCAGAGACGAGACGGTCGTGATGGTGCGGTATCTCGGCACGGTGTCAGTGTGTCGCATCGTTGTGCCGTTCGGGCAGAGCGTCGGGTTGGAAAACTTCGCAAAGAACAATTTCGTGGACGAGCTGTGGGTCGAGAAGTGGCGGAAGACCGGACTCTCGCCGACGAAGAATTGCACCGACGAAGAGTTCTTCCGCCGGATTCATCTCAGCACGATCGCCACGTTGCCGACGCCCGACGAGATCAAAGCGTTTCTGGCCGACACCGATCCCGATAAGCGGAACAAGGCGATCGACCGCGTACTGCAACGGCCGGAGTACATGGACTTCTGGGCCTACAAGTGGGGCGACCTTCTGCGGAATAATCGGAACAGCCTCCAGAAGAAGGGGATGTGGTCGCTGCACAACTGGCTGCGAGCCTCCTTCCGCGACAACAAGCCGATGGACCAGTTCGCCACCGAGCTGATCACCGCCGTCGGCAGTCCGTATCAGAACGGCCCGGTCAACTTCTTCGTCAACGGCTACCAAGAAGAATGGACCGAGGCGACCGCCGCGACGTTCCTCGGCGTGCGAGTGCAATGTGCGAAGTGCCATCACCACCCGTACGAAAACATTTCGCAGGCCGACTACCACAGTTTGCGAGCGTTCTTCGCTCGCGTCGGCAAGAAGAGTTCCTGGGAGTTCGGCATTCAGGGAGGCGAGTTCGTCATCTACGTCAACGACGCCGGCGAAGTCGGCCACCCGCGCACCGGAGCGATCCTGCCGCCGAAGCCGCTCGGAGCCGCACCATCTGATGATCCGGTCGATCGCCGCCGAGCACTCGCCGCATGGCTCGTGGACAAGAGCAACCTCGCGTTCGCTCGCAACATCGCGAACCGCTACTGGGGCTACTACTTCGGCCGCGGCCTCGTCTCGCCCATCGACGACATGCGTGTGACGAACCCCGCCGCGAACGCCGAGCTACTCGACGCCCTCGCCCGCGACCTGATCGCCCACAACTACGACGTGAAGCACCTGCTGAGAACGATCATGCGGTCGCACGTCTATCAGTTGAGCTCCCTATCATCCCCTCTCCCCTTGGGAGAGGGTGGCCGAAGGCCGGGTGAGGGACCAGCAGCCCAAACGCCCGCCAACTCCACCGACCCACACACGAATCCGCCGACTCACCCCGACGGCGACAACCGCTATGTCACGCACTTCACGCCGACGCGACTTAAGGCCGAGCAACTCCTCGACGCCGTCGATTTCGCCTGCGGCACGCAAGAAAAATTCCCCGAAGTCCCGCTCGGCTTCCGAGCGATCGCACTCCCCGACTCGAACTTCCCGAACGAATTCCTCGACGCCTTCGGCCGCCCGCGTCGAGTCGTCAACTGCGAATGCGAACGATCCGACACGCCGAGCATGACCCAAGCCCTGTTGATGATCAGCGGCGGCCTGCTCAACCGCAAAGTCGCCGACGGCAACGGCCGCATCGCCAAGCTCATCAAGGCCAACGCTCCTGCCGATCAGGTTGTAGACGAACTCTTCCTTTGCTCGCTTTCAAGAATGCCAACGCCCGAAGAAAAACAGGCCGCACTCGCCGAGATTGCCACCGCCTCCAGCCCGCAAGAAGGCTACGAAGATTTCCTCTGGACCTTGCTCAACACCCGCGAATTCCAATTTAATCACTGACGGAGTTGTCATGCGGAACGATCGAACGACAAGACGTGCGATTCTTCAGGCCAGCGGCGTTGCCGTGGGAAGCTTCGTCGCAGGACGAAGCGCTCTCGGCGAGACCGCAACCTCGAATCCCCCGGCCAAGCGGGCGATTGTGCTCTTCCTGCAAGGCGGATGTTCGCAGCTCGATTCATGGGACATGAAGCCGAACGCACCGGCGGAGTATCGCGGGGAGTTCGATTCGATCGCGACCGCCACGGCTGGCTATCGGATTTGCGAGCACATGCCGATGCTTGCGGCTCGGACGAATCGGTTCAATGTGTTGCGGAGCGTGCATCACGGGACGCCGAGTCATGAGGCGGCGATTCATTGGGTGCTGACCGGGTATGACTATCCCGGAGCGAACACGACCACGAAAAATCGGAACGACAAGCCATCGGTCGGCTCGTTTGTCGCGAAGGTGCGTGGGGTGAGCAAGCCCGGACTCCCCGCGTATTTCTGTGTGCCGGACAAAGGGCAACTCGGCGATCGAGTGCGGTACGCCGATTCGTATTTCCTCGGCATGGCCTATTCGCCGTTTGAATCGGGGCCGGTGCCGGTTGATGCCGAGTCGCCGTATCGCGTGCCGCAGCCGCTCGTCATGTTTCGCGGGATGGAGCCGACTCGCTTCGACGAACGAGCAGGGCTGTTGCAGCAACTCGACAAGTTTCGTCGCGAGGCGGACGCATCGGGGATGATGAGCGGCATGGACTCGTTCCGCCGCACGGCGCTCGACATGATCACGCACCCGGTGACTCAAGCCGCGATCGACTTGTCGAAAGAGACGCCGGAAACTCGGCAGCGATACGGCAGCAACAAGTTCGGCCAGCGAGTCCTGATGGCTCGCCGTCTGGCCGAAGCGGGCGTCCCGTTCACGCTGGTGAACCTCGCCGACAATCAAGATTGGGACACGCACGTCGACAACTTCAACACGATGAAGACCCGCCTTCTCCCGTTGCTCGACCGAGCGGTCGCGACGCTGCTCGACGAACTGGCCGAGCGCGGACTGCTCGATTCGACACTCGTCGCAGTCGTCTCCGAATTCGGCCGCACACCGAAGATCAACGCCACCGTCGGCCGCGATCACTGGAGCGACGTCTTCAGCGTGATGCTCACCGGCGGCGGCTTGAAGACCGGCCAAATCCTCGGCACGAGCAACCCCCGCGCGGAAATCCCGCAAGACCGGCCGATCCACTACAACGACGTCCTGGCGACGATCTACCGCCAGCTCGGCATCGAGACCGACCGAGTCTTCATGCACGAGGGACGGCCGGTGCCAATTCTGTATCAGGGATCGCCAATCGCCGAGCTCAGCTGATTGTCTCCGTTGAGATTCTCACGAAGCCGCGAGCATTCCCCGCGAAATTCCGTGATCGTGGCCCCAGAGGTCACCAAATCCGATCCGCTCTTCCGGTGATCCGAGGAGGTTGTTCTGAGACACGCGAATTGGGAGGGCGAGGCTCCCGCCGAGCCGCAGACGTCATGCGAGTTTTGAAGCCCTTTTTGGCTCGGCATGAGCCTCGCCCTCCCAAAATTCAATGACCTCCCCGGATCACCGGAAGAGCAACCATCAAAGATTACGAGATGTAACCGCTCGATTTGAGATACGCGATCACCTCGTTGGACAGTTCGTCGATCCCTTTGGTGTTCGAATCGAGCACAAGTTCCGGATTGACCGGTGCCTCGTACGGATCGGAGATGCCGGTGAAGCTCTTGATCTCGCAGGCGCTAGCCTTCTTGTACAAGCCCTTGGGGTCGCGAGCTTCGCAGGTCTCCAGCGAAGCGTTGACGTAGACTTCGATGAATCCCCCTTGCCCCATCAACGCTCGGACCTTGTCGCGGTCAGCGAGGTACGGCGAAATGAAGGCGGTCGCGGTGATTACGCCCGCGTCGGCGAACAACTTGGCGACTTCGCCAATGCGGCGGATGTTTTCCGCACGGTCCTCTGCCGAAAAGCCAAGGTTCTTGTTCAAGCCCATACGAATGTTGTCGCCGTCGAGCACGAAGGTATGTACTCCGGCGTCGTGCAGCTTGCGATCCACGGCGTTGGCGATCGTGCTTTTTCCGCACGCACTCAAACCGGTGAACCACAAAATACATCCCTTGTGTCCCATCAGTTTGCAGCGTTCTTCTCGCGTCACCGAGTGGTCGTGCCAAGTCACGTTCGTTGCCTTTTGTTCGGCCATTTCTCATTGCTCCTGTCTGATTTTGAGGCTGTGTTTTTTCAACTCTGAAAAGAGGGGCGGGATCGTAGGAGAAGGCTCGGCGCGAGGGAAGCGAAACTCGCGAGTCCCCGTCGCAGCCGCTACAACGCTGCGATGCCGTATGTGCTCTTTCTGCTGATCTGCGTCATCTGGAGCGGCAGCTTTTTGATGATGAAAAAGGCGTCACTGGTCTTCTCGCCGATCAGTGTCGGAGCCTGGCGCGTCGCAGGGGGGGCAGCGGTGTTGTTCGTCCTCTGGCTGATTCGACGTCAGCGGGTTGGTTGGCGGCGGCGCGACGTCTGGTCTTTGGCATTCATTGTCGCTGCTGGCTACACATGGCCGTACTGTGTACAGCCATGGCTGATCGCTCGGCACGGCAGTGCGTTCATCGGAATGACGGTTAGCTTCACGCCGCTGTTCACGATGCTGGCTTCTGTGCCGCTGCTGGGAATCGTGCCACATCCTCGGCAAGCGATCGGAGTGTTCGGAGCGCTGGTCGGCATGGGATTACTGATGGGCGAAGGGTTTTCGAGACAGATTCCTGCCACACATTTGCTGCTCGCCGCATCAGTGTCCTTGGGGTACGCGCTGGTCAACGTCTGGGTCCGACGCGGGCTGACTCACGTTCCGCCGTTGATGATGTCACTGGTGTCACTCGCGATTGCTGGTGTGATCTTGCAAGCGCTGTCGTTCTGGTCGTTGGCACCAACTCCGACGAACCCCGGTGCATTTTGGCCGGCGGTGATTTCACTGCTGGTTCTCGGAGTTGTCGGCACTGGCTTGGCGATGTTCTGGTTCAACAAGTTGATCCACGATCGGGGCCCGTTGTTCGCGGGGATGGTGACGAATCTCGTTCCGGCCGGAGCCGTCGTCTGGGGCTGGCTGGATGGCGAGGAGGTCACCGGACGACAGATCGCCGCACTGGCGATCATTCTGCCGATGGTCGCTCTCGTGCAATTCGGAGCACCACGTCTGCCAGCGGCTGCCCCTGGCGATTCCGCATTCAGTCCTAACGTCCCGATGGAATCGTGAACTTGTCGACGCCGATGATCTGCGAAAAGACCGGCGCGACCGACAGGCGGACATACCGACGATCGCCAGTGACGACAGCCATCGCCGAGAAACCAATCCCTTCGCGGACATTGGTGATCACCGGTTGGAAGCCGATGGCACCGCCACCACCACCACCAGACGACACATTCCCTCCTGTGGCGAATTGGCGCGATGTGCGAACACCGGACAACGCAGGAGCCGAATTTCTCTGGTCGGCGACGGGCATCTCGATCGCAGGACGGTCGAGCAGAGCTTGTCGACGACCGTCATTCAGCGACAGTTGGACGACCTTGTCCTTGCCGTCGATCGTCATGCTGACCGTCTTCGTGGATTCGTCAGGAGTCCCCACATAGCGGCGAATCGTCAGCGTCGCCCGACGTCCAACAACATTGCCATCGATCACTCGCACAGTTGCAAGATAGTCACCCGGAAGAGCACTCGCGCCGATGTATTCCTCGAAACAGTTCGCGGCCTTCGGACCATATCCGTCGTGTGTGTAGGCCCCACCGGCGGTCGTCCACGGATTTTCCGACGAACAGATACCACCATTCGGTTCTTCGACGCTCAAGTCCAAGTCCGCATCGCCAGCCCAAGTGAGTTTCAGCATCAAGTCACGCTGTTGAGCCACCACGACCGTCGCTTTGAGCGCGTCGGCCTCCGAAGACTTGCCGGCTTTGCGAAGCTTTTCCTCAACGACCGCGGCGATGTTTTCGGCTTCGCGATGGTGAGTCGGATAGCCCGGCAGCCAAACATTCGTCAGCACTCCGGCCACACCCCACTCGACTCCGCTTGCGTTGTTGAGGTCACGAGCAATCTGCAAGCCACGCAGGTACGGCTCAGGCCGAGCTGGTGCGAGTCGCGAGGCCTGCTGGTACATCGCCAAGGCTCGCTCATCCAAGCCTAATTGCTTGAGGTACGCAGCCGAGAGCATCATCTCCGGAATGATGGCGGCGGTGAAATCGACACGCGACAGGATCACCCGTTCGATATCGGCCTTCGGTCGCTTCGCAAGTTCCATCGATCGGCCGAGCACCTCGTACATCCAAGGTTGTGGCGGCTGCTCGATCAGTGCGACTTCGATACAGGCGATGGTGTGCTCGTATTGCCGATCCTGATGCAGTTGACGAACGATTTGAGCAACCGTCTCAGGCGCGGGCTTTTGCTCGGTGAAAAACCTCTGCCAGACTTCGCGTGGCGTCCCCTCGTCAAGTCTCGGAAGTTTGGCCGACTTGGACAGACCGGCGGTTTTCGTGGGAGTGACACTCCCTTTCTTCGTTTCGTCGCTGGCCGACTCGCGGCCCTTCTGCGCTGTGACCTTGTCAGAAAGCAAAGCCTTAAAAGACGCAGGAGAGTTCGTCTTTGGCGACGAACTCTCCTGACGTGATTTCTTCGAGTCCTGAGTTTCAACGAACGCGATCGGGACTATTTCCGGGCGCTCGGCTTTTTTTTTGCCTCATTGACCTTTTGGTTGTTGAACGCGGGAGCCTGAGCATTGGCTTGTCGAGGTGGCAGGTTGACTGGGACATTGAAAAATCCGCCACCGCCGCCACCGCCCTGTTGACCGCCGCCACCACCGAAGCCGCCGCCCTGTTGGCCACCACCTTGTTGACCGCCTTGTTGACCTCCGCCCTGCCCGCCTCCCGGAGTCAGCATCACAACCAAGTCACCCACGGGATAGACGCGGGTTTGCAGCCGTTCCTTCTCCTTTGTGATGGTCGTAATCTTCATCACCTCGTCTTCGATGATGTAGGACAGTAGCAATGGCTGAAGGATGATTTTCAGTGCGCTGCGCAGCTTCACGCCAGTCAACGTTCGTGTGACGGGTGTGTCTGTCTGGATCCCCTCCTCGTTCAAAGCTTCGTTGTCGATGATGATTGGAATCTTGTGAAAGTCCGCTAGGAACGCGATCACGTCGGTCAGCGGCTGGTCCTGAAAGTCGATTTCGGTTTGCTTGTCCAATTGTGCTGAGATGTTTTCTTCAGCCTTGCTCGACTTGTGGAGATCCACCGAAGCGTACTGCTTGCGACGTTCGGACAGTGCCTTCCATACTTCGGGCGCCGGGAACAAAACCGGCGGCTCGTCCGGGAACGGAACGTGTGACAATTCGACTTGTTCCAAGGTCTTCAGGAATTTTTCGGCTCGCAGGTTTCGCAGACGAAATGCCATGTTGAGCTGGAACGAGGCTTCGGTATTGAACCGCGCGGCGGCTGACACGCCGCTGTTGGGCTTCATCTGTTGAGCCGCTTCCGCCGCCGCCTCCGCCTCAACATACGCCGCATCACTGCCCCGCTCGCCATCGTGTAGCAAGGCACGAACTCGTTCGATCAAGCTTTCGAGTTTTTCGTCTTCCAAAGCGAGTTTCTCTTGCAGCCGCTTTTCGGATTCCACGACGGCGATCCGCTCTTGCAGATGAATTTGCTTTTGATCGGCGACTTCCTTCTGAGTACGGACATCTGCGATCACGCCCTGCAACTGCTTGCCCAATTGCTGACGCAAGTCGATGGGTGCATCAATTGTGGATTTCACTGCACCGTAGGCACGCTTCAAGATTGTGATGGCGTTGTCAGGTTCAATGGCCTCCAGCCGACGTGCATCTTGGATCGCTCGCGAAACTTCGAGTCGCAACTTTTCACCGATGACCTGCTGGCGGCCAACCTCGTCTTGAATCAGGCTGCGTCCATCGGAAGGATTCGGTTGAAAATCGTCTCGATTGAGCAAGCTGCCTTCGGCGGGCTTCTCTTCCGCTTGCGCCACCTGACGACTGACCGGCTTGATCTTGAGCGTCGGCTGCGTTTCCAACAGCGACTTGGCCTGAGCATTCGCAGGATCAAGTTCCTGAATCGCGTGTCCGATCCGTTCGACATCACGCTGCTGCCGACGACCCTGAGCAGCAACTCCTTCGGCCGTGAGCAACTCGATCCGCTGATCGAATTCGTTCCACGCCGTAGTCAGCAATTCGCGGCCGGCATACGGCACCAAGCCACTGTCTTTTCCCGCCTGGCGAAACGCCGCGGCGACGAACGGCGCTGCCGTCTCACTTCGCAATGAATCGACAGACCACTGCATCCTTACTGGTTGGCCAGCGAATTGTCCGGCGGCCGTCAGTGACGTCTCGTTGGACAGTTGGCCTTGAGCCAACACGAACGTCTCGCGATCGGCTCGCAACGGCAGAGCCTGCGCGGTCGCGAGTTTCAATTCCGAACCTGCAATATCGAGCTGCTCGGGATAAAAGACGGATGAGGTTGCCGCCTTCGCGAGCTGTTGACCGGCAACACCAGCATCACTGGCAGCCGATTTCGCGTCACCGCCGTCATCGATCATCACGACACCACCGGTGTGCTGAGCCAGCATTCCCAGCAGTTTCAAATCGCGACGCCGTCCCACGGCATAGCTCGAGACCGGCACTTGTCGAGATCGCAGACCTTCCAAAGACTGCCGCAACGAATCATGAGGCAGCAAGTTGGCGGTGCTCATTCCATCGCCGATGTACAGAACCGTGGAACTGGTCGTCTTCGGCAGCACGTCGTTCATGGCATCCAGAGCAACTTGCAGGTTGGTCGCTCCCAATGGAGCTCGTTGCTTCAGCGTGGCAATGGCATCTCGAATGGCATCACTACTCGGAGCGACGAAATCGGGCGTCAATCGCGTCGCTTGCACGTCAATCGCGAACAGACTCACGCGGTCATCGCTGGGCAGTCCGCGGAGAAACGCTTGCAGCACCGCGAAGGCTTGTGTGCGATGCTCGCCGAACTGGCTGGCGGAGGTGTCCATCAACACGACGTGGTGCCGCACCGTCTGCACTTCGGGAAGGTCTTTGGCTCGCAGACCGATCGCGACGAACGACTCGCCCGACGGTTCTGTGTATCTCAAGACTTCACCGCTCGATTTGGCGGCGACCGGACGCTCGAACGCCCAGGTGGCTCCCAATGGCAGCACACTCAAACAGGACCCCAACACGACACGACCGAAGAGCTGAGATGAACGAGACATGAGCCACTCCTATTTGCGATGAACTGCGGCGACGTCCGAACGGACAATCTCCAGCGCGGAAGGCGACCGCATCTTACTCAGTGATTCGGACAGAACAGAACCAATTTTTGCCGAGATTCTCCCCCAAGCCCAATTTGCCCCGAGTTGCCAGCTTGTGGCTCGCAAGCCCCGACCAACCGATTTCGCAGGCACGAAAGATCCGGCGTGCTCAATCCCGACGATTCGCCACCACGAACTCTCACGATTCGCCTGATTCTTCCGACCGCGACAGCCCGATGAATTCCTTGAGAGCAGGTCGGACGTCTCAGTCCGATCGAACGGACATGGGCGTCCGATCTTCGCGTTCCGAAGGAGCGGGTCATGCGGTACCACCGACTTCGGATCGTGACGACCGTGCTGGCCATGCTGCTGACCACCGGCGGCTGGCTCGTGATGCAGGACGCTCGACCAGAACGAACTCTGGAATTGGTGCAGGTGTCGGAGTGGCCAACGCACACTTGGTATCGGCTGGACGGTGATGGCTCGTCCGCCGATTGTGAACTTCAGGCAGGACAACGTTACCGGCTCGTGTTGGGATGTCTGGGCGAAGCGACTCAAGACCACAGTGTGAGTGTCCGTTTGACAGCTTCACGATCCAGTCCGTGCGGTGACGACCGAGGCGCGCTGAAGGCCGAACCCCTCACTCGGATTGTCAGTCAGTGGACCAAACCGGCGATCGTGTTCAGCCCTTCTTCAGCGCCTCGCGACTGCTCGCGTCAGATGCTCGTTGGGCCGCGAGAATTCTTCCTGCACGTCACAGACGGCGCTCTCGACGATCCGAAGCAGTACGCGCGAATCACTGCCTGCAATGTGGCGAGTGGAACCCGCGTGCGAATCTTTGTTGATCAACAACTCGCCGCTGGCGAGGTTTCGCAATCGCGAATCGACGAACTGGTGCATGTGCTGGAGGACGATGTCGTGCCGCGCGTGGAATCACTATTCGGGCCACTGAGCGACGTGGACGGCGATGGCAGCTTGGCCGTCTTGTTGACGCCGTGGTTGTCGCGATTGCAGGGCGGACGAACGTCGATCGGCGGCATGGTACGGAGCAGCGATTTTCAAAGGGACGTGTCGCCACCGTTGAGCAATTGTTGTGACATGCTGTTCCTGAACTCGTCTTTGCCGAGCGATGCTGCGTTGCGAGATTTGCTCTCGCACGAAGTCGCTCACGCCGCGTGCATCAGTCAGCGCGTGTCGCGCGGAGTCGGCACACATCGCGACGAAGAGGATTGGCTCAGCGAAGCCCTCGCGCACCTGGCCGAGCCGAGCTGGAGCAACCTGGATCATCGGCTCGCGGCGTTTCTTGACGACCCCTCGCAGTATCCGTTGGTCGTATCGGACTATTACCGCGCCGGTCTGTGGCGCAATCCCGGCTGCCGTGGAGCCACTTTTCTTTTTGCTCGCTGGTGCATCGGAGCCAGCAAACCGAATCTCATCCACCGACTGGCTCAATCGACAGAACGCGGCCAACGAAACCTCGAACGGGCAACGGGCCGACGATTCGAGGATTTGTTTCGCGCCTGGCAATTGTCACTCGCAGACGGCAATGAACTTGCTGCCCCGGATCTGCGAAGCGTGTTGCAGCGACTCGGTTCGGCCGGTCTGCAACCGAAAATCTGCCGCGACGGTTCGAGCGAACACACGCTGCAAGTCCGCGGGACCGCGTTTACCGTTGTCGATCTGCAAGTGGGCGAATTTTCGCCACGAATGCTGCGGATTGCCGGAGACTCGGCCGCGAAATGGCAATTCTCGATTTGCCGACGTCCCGATGAATCGCCCGAACACTCGAATCGCAGCGCGTTGGCGGCGATCAAACACTGATGACACGGTTGTCGGTTCGATCCGCTCAGTGGAACTCCAACGTCGTGCCGGGTTCGGCGATCTGGACGTTGGAAAGTTGCATGGCCCGTAGTTCGTCGAGGATCGCCTTCTCGAACGCCAACTTGATGTGGATGACATGTACCGGAACTGGCCGTTGGAGCTTGGCCAATTCCTCCCGGAAGAGTTGCGGTGTGAGGTGCGCGGCCTTTTCCGCCAGCCAGTGCATCGAGTTCGGAAAACTGGCTTCCAAGAAGATCGCTTTCAGCCCCGATGTTTGGTTGGCGACTTCCCAGGCACGTTCCGATGGTCCGGTGTCCGAGACGAACATCACGGCCACACTGGTCGCAATTTCTTCCACGAGAAATCCGAACGTGGGCACGACGTGTTTCAATTCAATGGGTGTGATTCGCAATCCCTCGACTTCGACCGGCTGCTCCGCCGAAATTGTGTTGAGCCGCAGGAATGGGGACTCCTCGCCAGACAGCCGGATCATGTCCGGCCAGAGGCGGTCATTGAAAATATCGCGTTGCAGTGTCTCCAACACCTGTTGATTGCCCCAGACCGAAGGGCAGTCGGGACCATTCATGTAAACGTTGTCGATGAAAATCGGCAGCGTCGCCATGTGGTCGAGATGCGAGTGCGACAGGAAGACGTGACTCACCCTGCGCTGCGCATCCAACGGCGACAACAATCCCAACACACCGGCGTCGATCGCCACGCTGTCGTTGATGATGTACGTCGCCAGAATCTGATGTCGACTCGAATCACCGACGGACGAAGGAACGATGTGAATTTTCATGATTTCATGATCCGCGATTGCGTCGATTTTCGATCGTTGATTTCGGCTTGCGGTTCAATCGAAAATCAATAATCGGCAATCGAAAATTCTCCCTTATTTGGATTGCATCACAATCACACCATCCCAATTCGGCGGGGTCTTGCCATTGTGCTGCGTGATGTACAGCATCAGAAAATCCTTGACCTTGTCCTGCTCTGGCAAGAGATTGAGCAGGTCGAGCGCATCACGCCAAATCCCCACAGCGAACAAGTCCCAAGCGGACTCGTAGATCTTGATCGATTCATCCGTGACCCACGGGGCCAACTCCGCCGAAGGCAACAATTGGCTGAGTGTCAACTCGGTCGTCATCCCGGCAGGCCGAAAACGTCCGATGCGGCGCAAGCGTCCCTCGGAGGCCGGCAACTTTCCGCGGACGAAATCGGCGGTGGCTTCGTCAACCAAGATGGATGCGCCGAGTGTTTTGGTCAGCCCTTCGAGCCGCGAGCCAAGATTCACCGTCGGACCGAACGCGCCGACTTTGATCTGTTCCTTCGTACCGATTTTTCCAGCAATCGCGCGGCCGTGTGCGACTCCGATCCCCACCTGAAATCCGGCCAGCGAGTGTCGCGAGTCATCGAGCGCGTGCTGAAACTCCTGCTGAATGTGCAAGGCGGCTCGGCAGGCCGACAGCCGATCGTCCTCATGCGGAGCCGGCCAGCCCCAAAATCCGAGCGCCGCGTCTCCTTGAAAATCAGCGATGACACCGTCGTACTTGATGATCCCGCAGGTCATCACCCCCAACGCATCGCTGACGCGGTCGAGCAACTCGCGCAGCCCCTGTTGTGCCTGCTCCGACTTCTTCGAGAAACCACGCACATCGCAAAACAGGACTGTGATGTCGCTCTCTTGCGGCTCCAATTGCCTCTCGAAATCGCTCTGTCGCAAAGTTTCCAGAACGGTCGGCGAGAAAAACTGGCTGAGCCCCGCCTGCTGCTTCGACAACAACCGAACATGGCGAATCGAACCGATGAACTCGCTGATGAGTTCCGCGAAACGCAAGTCGCCTTTGAGGTGATCCTCGCCGATGGAACTACCCGGAAGGCTGTCCTTCTGCCCCGAAACGTACAAGCACCAGCCGCGGCTGGCTTCGCCCCGAAATGGCATACAGAACGCCCAGTCCAACGATCCACTGACGGTGAACGCAGGGTTTGACTCTTCACTGTCGGCCCAAATATGCAACAAGCCTTGGCCGAGCTGCAACGCCTTGAGCATCAGCCTTCGACTGGGATTGAAGCGTCCCAGCCCGTCACTGCGATTGTCCCAGCGAATCATTTTCGGCTGAGCGTCGGCGCTGAATTCGTCGAAGGCCACAACGGCAGCGGCCTCGGCAGTCGGGATCGCTTCCAAAATCAAACTGGCCACGCGGCTCGCGAGGTCTTCATCCGTGTTTGTCTGCGCAATCGCCCTCGGCAACTTGGACAGGACTTCCAATCTCTGGTCGGCATTCTGAAACGCGACCTTGCGAAGCTCGTCGGAATGAAATGACCGTTCGGATGCCGGCGCCTTCGAGTCATTCTCCAGATCGGCGGACACAAATTGAAAGACGGTGCGTCCGATCCGAAATTGCTCGCCAGTCGTCACCAGAAAGTCCGTTGACTCGGCCTCTTGGACGTAGATCGGATTTCGCGCGGAATCCAATCGCCGGACACGCAATTGGCCATCGACAATCTGCACTTCCGCATGTTCACGAGAGATCAAGGCGTCCCACGGCACCGCCCAACCACTCCGAGGCGCTCGCCCAATCCGGATGATCTCACCCGGTGGAATGTGGCGTCGCCACCGCTGCATCGGCTCCGGACCGCAAACGACCAATTCCGCCATCCGACGATCCTCGCTGTCTCGCTACTTCGGGAACACAAAATATCCCACCCTAAAAGCTGCCATCAAGCACTTCGGCAACCAGAAACCCAATTTCGCCGAGAGTTTTCTTGGCTATGCCGGTGAGGTGGATGTCCTCCACACCGGCAGAAGTCGCCGAATTCGCCGCGGGAATGCCGATGATCCCACAACAACAACCGTTTGAGTTTGCAACTCAACTTGCCCGACTGTTGCGATCCTGACATTCTGCGAGTCGTCCATATTCGACACAGCCTCTTCCCTCATCGCATGCAACCTGGACTCAGTCAATCGCCGATACAGACGAAAGCGAAGTCGGTCACTCCCACTTGCGGTTCAACAAACACTACAGCGCACGTTTTCGTTGGAGTTCCGCCTTTAGGCGGTGGCCCAACCAGCTCGAAGGTGCGCAGTCGGACTAACTAGGAAATGTCGATGTCGCCCCTTCGACGGCTTTTGCCATTCTTGATGATTGTTGGGGGATTGCTGTCTTCCACAACCGCTTTCGCCTGGCAATCGACGCTCGCTCGTGAGACTGTCGAATTTGGAGACAACTCCGAATTGACCGCCGATGTCGACGAATTCTCGCTTCAGGACAAAACACCTGCCAAGCCGAAGGAACCGCCAAAGCCGCCGGCTCGGCCGCAGACACCGCCAGCGACTTCCCCGCGCCCGGCGACACCCCCCGCACCAGTTCCCGCGCAACCACAACAGCCGCAGCCGCAGTTCAATCCGTTCGTGAATCCGCAGCCAAACCAGCCGTACCTGGCCAGGCTCTCGCGAGCGCCCGACATGTTCGGCGATTCGTTCGGATCCCTCACCGGTTTAACGATCCAAGGCACAACGGCCGGCCCCGCACAATCCGAGATTCGATTACCGAAGCCCGGCGGCCCCCGAGTTTTCAAGAACGAACAGTCGCGAGCGATGCCGACCGACCGCGTCTTCGGGCTGTATCACCATTTTCAGAACGCGTTCCGATTGGAAACCGCTTCCGCAAACGTCGATCTCTTCACACTCGGATTCGAGAAGACGTTCTTGGAAGGGAACACCTCGATCGAACTCCGGATGCCGCTCAGTAATCCGGTCGGACTATCGACCGGGATCAACGGACAGAGCTTTCAGACACATTCGGCCGGCGATCTGGTCGTCACTTTCAAGGGCCTGCTCTACTCCGACGAATCACAGGCGGTGGCACTGGGACTGGCCGTCAACACTCCCACCGGAAGCGATCTCACCGTCAACGTGAACAACGTCAACAACTTCACGCTCAAAAACGATGCCACCCATCTGATCCCGTTTGTCGCGTATCAAGCCACTCCCAACGACGATTTCTTCTTCAACGGCTTCTTGCAATTCGACACTCCCACCAACGGCAACACAGCTCTCGTGAACGGAGCGAATTCCGGTCGTACGGTCACCGATCAAACGCTGATGTACGCGGATGCTTCATTCGGTTATTGGCTGTTCCGCGATGACGAGGCCGAACTCCTTCAGGGTCTCGCCGGAGTGCTCGAATTGCACTACACGACCGCACTGACTCGTGCGGACAACGTCGATCTCGGCATCGTGCATTTTGGAGCGAACTCCGGCCGAGTCGATGTGCTGAACTTGACCGTCGGCCTGCAAGCGAACGTCGCCCGATCCACGTCGATCCGAGCCGCTTTCGTCACACCACTGCGCGACGGCAAGAATCGCTTTTTTGACAGCGAATTCTCACTGGCCGTCGTCTTCCGACTGTGAGACACCTCTCGCGGGGTGTGATGAAAGATTTGGCGAGCGGCAGGGCGTCAGCCCTCCGAGATCATCCCAATCGAATCACTCGGAGGGCTGACGCC
>SXGS01021711.1_pt1 | contig 19216 bp, 10 predicted proteins | sample 3174681 | NCBI WGS metagenome assembly SXGS01 (sample SAMN11356861, study PRJNA531348) | freshwater metagenome | isolation source: freshwater sample F1-80 | place: China: Fuxian Lake, Yuxi | collected 2017-12-25 | reverse complement strand
AGCGCGGCATCGACGCCTGGGGCTTCGACCTGTGCGCGGACCTCGATCGCATCGCCTACCCGGAGACGCGGCCGTTCCTGCGCCGTGGCAGCGTCGACCAGATTCCGTTCGGTCCCGCCGACGGCTTCTCGACGCTGCTCGCGCTCGACGTGTTCGAGCACATTCCGGAACGCTCGATCCGGCCGATGGTCGAGGAGTTCCTGCGCCTGGGTGTGCGCCGGATCGTCGCGCACATCGCACTGGTCGAGTTCCACTACGTCGGCCACATCACGTTGCGGCCATTGTCGTGGTGGGATCGCCAGTTGGCGCCGTGGTTCCAGCGCACCGCAGTGTCCGGCTGGGCCGATGCGGTCGCCGGCTTCCGCGGCGACCCCTCGAACTTCCTGCGCGTCTACGAACTGGCGGCGGTCCCGGCCGCCGTCTGACCCAGTTCGCCTGAACAATCGCAGCTGCGCGGCAGGATCACTGCAGCCGCTCTTCGACTTGCTGCGTGCGTCGAGGTAGTTGGCGATCTGGTCGAGTCCGTCCGGCGCCAGTCGGCGCGTACTCTCGTCGTCATCTCGCAGCATCCGCTGCGGCAGACGATCGAAGCCGATCCGAGTGCGCCGCGCTGGCTGCGCACCGTGCACGGCAAGGGCTACCTGCTCGCCGAGTGACGATCCCGCTACCGGATCACGCACTCGACGGCGTTGGTGACGACGCCGCCGAACGGGTTCCAACCGATGTCGAGCACGAGGGTCTGCAGGTAGAAGTCCTGGCCGATGAGGCCGGTTCCATTCGGCAGCGGCAACGTGAACGTCGCGGTCGTGCCGACGCGCGGCAGGACGGCCAGGCCTTCGGGCGCGGCCCAGGCCGTGCAGCCCGGCATGCCGAGCACGCCCAGGTCGAGCGGCAGCGGGATTCCGCCCCAGGTGGTCTTCGAGAATCCCATCACGCCCACGCTCAGTCCGGCGGGCGGCAACGGCAGGTTGGACACCACCGTCTGGAACGTGCTCCCGAGCGTTGGCAGGGAGCCGGCAGCAGGAGCCATCGTCGCAGTGCCGAAGCTGCCGCCGCAGCCCTGACCGACGGCAACCGCGGTCGCGCCCGTCGGGCGGATGCGGCGCACGCTGCCGCTGGTGCTGGAGACCCGTTCGCACAAGTAGAGGGCGCCGTCGCGCCCGAACTTCGCATCGACGATCCAGAACACGCCCGAGCCCCAGAGCGTGCTCGAGAATTGGCCCGGCACCGGCGGTGCGATGTCCCACCACCCGCCCTGGTCACGCAGGCGCCAGATGCGCCCGGAGAAGTGCTCGGTGTAGAAGTAGTCGCCTTCGTAGCTGGCGCCGAACGGCCACGTCGGGTTGTTCGGCGTGCGATAGACACCGAGCGAAATCAGCGCCGTGAACTGCGGACCGACGGGTTGCATCGCAATCGGCACGAGCGTGTTGCTCGGCGCGGAACCGCTGCACGTGGTGTACGGAACGTCGCCCTCGAGCCACGGCCAGCCGAGGTTGTAGCCCGGCGCGTCGATGCGGTTGATCTCGTCCTTCTGCAGCTCGCCGACGTCGCTGACGAAGATGGCGCCGTTCGCAGAGTCGACGTGGAAGCGGAACGGATTGCGCATGCCGGTCGCGTAGACCAGGGGCGCCAGGCCGGCGGATCCGGGAAACGGGTTGCCAGGCGGCGTGATCAGCGCGAGCGTGGGCGGACCACTGCCGTTGAACGGCAGCAGGTCGACCTTGAGGCGCAGCAGCTTGCCGTTCCCCACGGTCACGTTCTGCGCGGCACATGCGTTGGTGTCATCGCCGACGCTGCACAGCAGCGTGCCATCGGGCGAGAACCGGAGGCAGCCGGACTCGTGCAACGGCGTCACGTCGGGCAAGCCAGCCAACACGGTGTAGGCCGGACCGAGCTGCAGGTTCGTGCTGGTGGGAGTCCCGAGGTCCCCGGTGACCGTGAACCGGCTGATGCGTAGGTCCGCCGCCGCGGCATTCGTGTGGTAGCAATAGAGGAACGGGCGGGACGGCCACTGCGGGTCGACCGCGACACCGAGCAACCCCCGGCTGTACGACACGACGAGCCCAGGCACCTGGCCGAGCGTGCCCACCGCATTGCCACCCGTAGGACAGAGCACCTTCACGGCGCCCGTGTTCTGCTCGACGAAGATCACGCGCCCGTCGGGCAGGAAGTCCAGGCTCGTCGGCCCGACCTGGTTCGGCGCCAACGTCTCGACCACGAAGCCGTGCGGCAGGATTTGCGCGTTGCCAGCCGACGCCAAAGCCAAGAGCAGAATCCAAGGGGTTCTTCGCATGGGGTGAGGATCGTCGCTGGTCCGTCGGGGTTGTCCAGGGGCCAGGTCTTTCCGGTCCCCCGCCCGTACTAGCAGCCCGCTACGGCAAGGTCACGGCAGCGCAAACGCGGCCCCACGGCCTCGACTGAACCGGCGCCGCAGCCACACCGTTGGCCCCACCATGGCCAGCAGCCAAGACCCCAATGGGAACCCGGTGGCGATCAACGTCGTGCCGATGGTCGACGTCATCTTCTGCCTCTGCGTGTTCTTCATGTGCTCGATGAAGTGGAACGACATGGAGGGCAAGTTCTGCGCGTGGTTGCCGAAGCACAGGGGAGGGAACGGGCCGGAGGCGACACCGCTCGAAGAAGTCCGGGTCGCCCTGCACTGGGACGCGGACGCGCAGAAGACGGTGCGGCGGTTCGGCTATGTGCACATCCGTGACGATGGCCACCTGCGCAGCATCCTGCGTGCTGCCCATGCCGAACACGAGCGTGTCGGCATGGCCGATGAACCGTGCATCGTCGATGGCGCCGAGTTGGTACCGTGGCACGAGATCGTGAACGTCATCAACCTGGCGAAGAAGGAGGGAATCCACCGGATCGAGTTCGCCGCCGGCAGGAACTACGAAGCCAAATAGGCCACGGCCCCCATCACGAGTCACGCCCTCGGCCCCACCAGGTGTCGGATCCGGGTTGCTTCAGCGCCCCACCGGGCCCGCGGCAATCGCCACGCTTTGACCGGCGCCGACCACGACGTGTTGGCGCAAGGTCGTGCCGACGACGAGGTCGAGCACGCCCGCTGGCAGCAGGACACGACCGGTGCGCTCGTCGCGCGGCAACTCGACGTCGAAGCAAAGGCCATCGCATGCTTTCAACAGAACCGGATGCGATGGATCGCAAGACGGCGACCGTTCCAGCCAACCCGCCGGCTGCAGGAACAGCTGGCTGCTCGTGCCAGCCGCAACACCGCTGAGCGCGGGTTCGCGGCTCGGGTCGACGGCGAACAGCGAGACCTGCTCGGGGTCGACGCCTCCGAGTTCGAAGGTGCCGTCGTTGGCGATGGTCGCAGGCACCGGCACCCAATCGGCGTGCTTGGGCACGACCAACACCGTGGCCGCATCGCCTCGAGGACCGAGCAACCGTCCGCGCACCGCGGTCGTCGGCAGCGTGATGGCCAGCTTCGCTGCGGTAGCGGCAAGGCGCAGCCGACGACCCAGACCATGCGGCAGTCCGTCGCACCGCACCAGTTGCACCGTCCACTCACCGGGTGACAGTTCGAACTCCGACGATTCGCACGCGGGATGCAGCACCGGCGGCTCGCTCGCATCACTCGACTGAAGCACGACCATGAGGTCCGCCATCGGCACGATCGGTGACGTCAGCTCCAGCGTCAGGCGCGCCACCGGTACGCTGCCGGCGAACTCGACCCAAACCGTCTCGCCACTGGCAACCCGCACCTGGCGTGCAGCAGTACCGATGCACGGTTGGTCGGCCTTGACGAGCGAAAGGCGGTAGTCGCCCGCCGGCAGGCCAACGCAACGAAAGGACCCGTCGCGCGCGATCGGCGCGAGGCGAACGATGCCCTCAGGGCTGAGCAGCAGCACGCCGGTACCACCCGGCAGGCTCCCGTCGACACGGCCGGTGACTGCTCCGAGCGGTTGCAGCACGATGCGCTCGCTCGCCTCCATCGACCCGCGCCATCGCATGGCGTGCCCGCGATCGTGGGCAATCACATCGACGGAGTTGTCGGGCGGCACCATCAGGGTGAACGTGCCATCGGCTGCAGTTCGGCCGAGCCGCGCTCGCGTGCTGCGCTGTTCCGGTATGCCAGGCGGCAACACGGCAACGAAGGCGCCGGCGACGGGTCGCTGTTCCGGATCGAACACTTGCCCACGCACAGCCACCCATCTCTGCACCTGCAGGTCGCCGAGGTCGCATTCGTCGTTGTCGACCGCACGCCGCGGAAGTTCGGCGCCGGCAGAGGCCACGCCGGCAATGGTCAGGTCGAGCCGCAACGCGGTGGCCGCGACGTTGGCGATGCAGAACCCGCCATCAGCGGCAATCCGCACCGGTCGCCGATCGCAACCGATGTCCTCACCATCACTGCCGTGGATCAGCGCGTAGCCGAAACATGCGCCCCGTTCTTCCGGCGGCAGCAGGAGTCGCCCGCGCACAGCGATCAGGTCCGGAACTTCGATGCGCAAGGGCCGGTCACCGCGGGGCCTGACCAGTTGTTTCCGACCGTGTCCGGCATCGATCAGCAACTGCGTCGCACCGCCCACCGTGACCGAGAACGCGCCTTCGTCGTCCGTCGTCGCAATCGCCACCGCCCCCCTTGCTCTTGGATCGAGGGTGACGATCTGCGCCCCAGCCACCGGCAGGTTGCGGGTGGTCCGTACGATCCCGATGCACTGGCGTTCCTGGGTTGCTGGCAACGACACGTGCGAACAGCGCTCGAGATCGGCCTCGAACGTGATCGTCCTGCCGTCGTGCGTGCACAGTGCACCCTGGTACTTGCCAGGCAGCAGGTCGGTGACGACGGCGCGACCGTCCACCATGACGGCGCCGACCTGCAGCCCGTGCTCGTGGATCAAGTCCATGGTTCCGGCCAGTTCCGGGTCGGCCGCACACACTTCGAGCCGCTCTCGCGCCTGTTGCAGCGGCGCGACCTGCCGCACCGGAGCGTCGCCGTCGATGAACTGGTACCACCGGTTGCCGTGCACGTCCGTCGCGACGACCGTCGCCACCCCCGAGAACAACACTGCCGAGAACACGAAGCGGCGACCTTCCACGTCGGCTCGCAAGGGCTGATCCCTCGCCAACTGCACGATCGTGGCGTCGGCGAACGGATCGTGCATCTCCGGCATGCAGTGCAGCGTGACCTCCGTTGGCGACACTCCCGCCGGCAGGAATCCCTGCAGACGGCAGCCGACGTAGCCGAACAGCACCGGCAACTGCAGTTCGCGTTGTCCCGCGGGAACATGGGCAACCATCGGCAACAGCAGCCCACTGACGTCGTCACGCAGATCCAGGACGACATCGCGCAGCGACGTCACCAGCTCGAAGGAGCCGTCGGCGGCCACCTGGGCCCGCCCGCACTCCGGCCCCTGCAGGCATTGCCTGGCGATGCAGGCCAGTTCCTGCTCGTTCGGATCCAGGACCATCATCGGTGGGCGCGCCATCAGGAGATCCACGGGCGCCGCGAAGGCGACGAGTACTGCATTCGTGAACGAGTACGCCGTCCCGACATCGATGAACCCGCGCAGGATGACCTGCGAATCGGCGGCGTCGCGCGACAGCAGCGGCTCCTTGCTCGGCGCAACGTCTTCGGTCGCTGCCACCAGGGGCAGCACCGAGGCACCTGGCGACGACGCCAGCCCAGCATGCTGCAACCACACGGAGCCGCCGGCGAGTACGAGCAGCGCGGCGGCGAGCAACAGCAACGCTGTCATCGACAGGGCCGGCTTCGCTGCCAAGGCGCGGTCCAATCGTCGTTGGCCCTGCGCCAGTGCCCGCGGCGCGAACGCGAGGCACAACATGCTCGCGAGCCCGAACGGCAACGCCGCGCGCAGCATGCGCAAGCCACGCTGCAGCTTGGAGCGCACCGTCGCGATCGGCAGGCGCATTTCGTTGGCGATGTCGACGGCCCGCTGCCCCGCGATGACCCGGCGCCGTAGCAGTTCGCGGTAGTGACCTGGAACCCGCAACAGGGCCCGGTCGATGGCGGCACTGACCTCGGCCGCGAACATGGGTTCCGTACCACCCACGCAGTCTGGCGGGTCGCAGGCAAGTTGTGCTTCGCGGGCTCGGCGCGAACGTTCCCATGCCACGCGGCGCAGGATGCCGTACAGCCATCCGCTCAGTGGTTGCGTCGGATCGCAGCTCGCCGCCGCCCGCATCGCGCGCAAGAAGGTCTCGTGTACGAGGTCTTCGATGTCGCTGCGGTTGCTCACCAACCGCGCCGCCAACACCGTCAATCGTGGCGCCTGTCGCTCGTAGACCTCGGCCAAAGCGGCGGGATCGGCCGTGGCGGCATACCGCTGGAACACGACCTCCAAAGGCTGGCTGATGGCGAGCGGGTTCATGCGACGAGTTGGCTAGTCCCTGTCGGGACCAGGGTTTCGCGCGCTGCCCACGATCGGGGGACCACTCGCAAGGGCGGCGACTGCGGAGTCTGCTTGACGCCCGTGACCCAAGTGGATGCAAGAAACCCAGCCGCGCGTGCGCAGCTTGTTCGCGGCCTTGGCGCGGGAGCGTCCGCTCGCCGCGCAACGCCGTGCCCGCGGTTCACTGCACTGTTGCGGTGCACCCGTTCGTCAGGCCGCCAAGGCCGTTGGTCGCCAACGTGTCGAGCACCAACGCCTGGTTGTGGAACACGATCCCCGTCAGTTGCGGGTCCAGCGGAATCGAGAAGCGGAACACCGCCGGATCGGTGCCATTGCCGACCACCGCGGCGGCTGCAGGGTCCACGAGGAGGTTGCAACCACCGCCGATGCCGAACACCGACAGGTTGAACGGCAAGGCGCCGCCGGCCCACGTGGTGTTGCTGAAGCCCATCAGGATGACGGCCACCGGCGCCGCGATGGGCGCGTAGTCGATCGTCGCGGCGAACGTCGTTCCGATGACCGGCAGCGAGTAAGGCGCCGCGGCCAGCACCGGCACGTTGCCCGCGGTGCCGTCACATCCCGCACCGAACGACGCGTACGCCGCACTTGCGGGGCCGGGCACCAACAACAGCGTGAAGTCGATCGGGCCCGAGGTCGGGCTTGGCGAGGACGGATCGAACGAGACCCCGCCGAAGTAGACAACGCGCTGCTGCAAGGGATCGAAGGTGTGCGCGCTGCCGGCGATCGAGATCGCGTTCGCGAGCGTCAGTGCGCTCCAATTCGTGCCGTCGTAGGCCCACGCGTCCGCCAGGGTCCCGTTCAAGTCGGAACCGCCCACCAGGACAGCGCGGCTGCTGAGCAGATCGAAGTCGAGGTTGCCGCTGATGCGGGTCGGCGGCGACGTCGCCGTCGAAACCTGCGCCCACGTGACGCCATCGTACTCCCACGTGTCTTGCAGCAACTGGGGGCCTGCGGTGGAGGAAAAGTCACTGCCGCCGAACAGCACGATACGGCTGCGCAGGGGGTCATAGACGAGATGTGCGTTCGCCCGCACTGGCGGGCTCACGGCCGGCGAACGCAAGGTCCACGTGACGCCATCCCACTCCCAGGTGTCATTGAAGTACTGGTTCGTGTCCGCACCGCCAAACAGCACGAGGCGGCCGCGCGCCACGTCGTACACCATCGACGCACCGCCGCGCGCTGGCGGCGACAAGGCCGGTGCGAGCTGGGTCCAGGCGACACCGTCGAAGGCCCACGTGTCGCCGAGTTCCTGGAACGTGAGCCCGGTGATTTGGACCCCGCCGTACAGGATCGTGCGCGTGCCGTCGTAACCCAATGTGTGGTACGTGCGACCCGGCGGGCGCACCGTCGCCTGCACCAGGCTCCACGCCTGGCCGTCCCACTCGAAGGTGGCGTCGGATGCGTTGAAGCCCGTGACGGGGTCAAGCGCGAGACCACCGAACAGGACGCCACGCAGACGCCCCAGGTCGTACGCCATCTGCGCACCATCGAGCGCCGGCGGCGAGAAGGCGGGCACGGAGCGCACCAGGGACTGGGCGGACGCCGCGTCGGCAAACAGGCTGACGGCGTACGGCAACGCGGAGAGCAACGGGAGATACCGCAAGTGGATTGCGTGGAGCATCGGAGCTGAGGAGTTGGAACCGCTGAGGGGGCTCCACTACTTGCACGCCGACACCGGATGGATGCGAGATCGTCCAGCTCGGCGCGGGCCGTCGTCCCCCTTTCGGATTGGGCAGTGTCGGCCCCGCGCAATCGGCGCCGGCTGGTTCGTTCACGGTGCTGCTGTCGAGCCACCAACTCGGCGAAGTCGAACAGGTCGCCACGCACGTCGGCATCCTGCACGACGGGATCAACCGCTGCGAAGGACCACTGCAAGAACTGCGGGCCGCTGCCAAACCCGCGCTGCAGCTGCGCACCACCGCCGACGTCCGCGTGGCAGCGCTGCTGGCGTCGATGTGCGTGAAGCTCGAGAGCACTGCCGACGGCATGTGGCTGCTTGCGCTGATCGCGCTCGGCACCGCGTTCCTCGGCGTGCTCTGCATGCTGCTGGTCACGATCACCGGCATTGGCCCGGTGCACTGGTCGGTCGCCTTCGAAACGCCGTTTCGCGCCTATCTCGCGTCGCTGCCGACGATGGCGCTGATTTCATGGCTCGCGCAGCGCATGTCGTCGTTCGCGTTGCCGCTGATCCTCGGCGTCGCCGGACTCGTCCTCGGCGGCGTCGCGTCCAACTCGGAGGAATACTGGTTCTACGTGCCGTGGTCGTGGAGCCTCGTCGCGTCGATCGGCGACGACGGCAGCGCGCGAGCAACGGCCTTGCTGCTCGGTGCAGGCGGCGGCACGCTGACGCTGCTCGCGTCGTGGCTGCACTTCTGCCGTGCGGACTCGCCGGCTTGAGCAGCGTGGCGTCCGTCCGTCACCCGAACGGCAGCCAGGTCAGGATCTGCAGGATCGCCTCGCCGACGAGGCCAAAACCACTGGTCGACGAATAGCGCGGTTCCAGTTTCGCGACCGAAGCACCGGGCACGAACACCCCGCGGCAATTGCCGCAGTTGCGAACCGGCACGCCATCGACCGTGTGCTCGCGCAAGGTCTGCGTCGCGCAACGGGGGCATCGCATGGCTGGCGCCGGCGTCGCTGCGACGGCCCGCAAGGGCGCCAGGCGTGCGGCTCGCCAGGTGGCGAGTTCCCCCGCGTCGAACCACAAGCTGCCGCAGGCACAGCGGTCGATCTCGATGTTGTCGTGACGCTCCGCCTGCATCGTCTGCGCACACGCCGGACACGCCACCGTCACCATTGCCGGAGAATACCGCGCCGCGGCGTCATCGTCGGCGTGCGATGCGAACGCAACCACGGCAAACTCCGAGCGCGGCATGCGGCCGCAAATCGGGAGCTGAGGTCATTGGACGGCGTGGATGCAGCGAAAACGACGCCCGGCGCGGAGGGCGATGGACCCTCCGGTTGAGCAAGACCGCGCGAACCGCGGCGGCGAGCCAAACGGCACGGCAGTGAGCGAATTGCGACGCAAGCTCCGGATTGCGCGCCACGGCGGCCGTTTCGCAAAGCAACATGCGTCGCCATGCGAGCCTTGCTCCAACGGATCCGTGCGTGCACCGAATGCGCCGCCGCCCTGACGCAGCGACGGCGCGAACGCGTGCGTCCTACCTGAGCACCAGTTCGAGCGGCGGCCCCGCGAACGCGGCGCCGTTGTGCAGCGCCACCGGTGCGAAGTGCACGTGCCAGCCAGCCAGCACCGCCGGCAGCGGCGCGGCCGGTGCCAGCGCCATCGTCGCCGTCGCCGAACCGGCGGCATCGAGCACGCCGACGAAACCCGGGAACAGCGGATTGCCGTTGGGGTCCAGCAACGCGGCCGTCAGGGCGTCGACTTGCAGATACAGGGTACTGCCGCCGGGAAGGACCGAGGCTGGACCTTGTCCGCCCAGGGAACCGAGCAGCCAGTACGCCGCACCGGCGCGCAACGGCGACGACCGCAACTGGAACGTCGCGTTGGCTGGCTGCGACAACAGCACGTCGCGGGTCGAGGTGACGGCATCGAGTCCTGGTTCGGCGCGCAGCGGCAGCATCAGCCGCGACGCCATTCCGGGCGAATGCTCGACGAGCACCGTGGACGGCACGAACAGAGGCAACGTGCGGAACGAATCCACCGCCGCCGCCTTCACCAGGTAGTGGTTGCGCACCGACAGACGCAGCCGCGCTCCCGCGGGCACCACGCAAGCAGTTGACGACAGTTCGATCGTCACCGTGGCGGGCCCGGGCGCTGCTGGCAGCCGCACGCCGATCCCACCTTGGGCGATCACCTGCGGCGTGCCGCTGGTCGGCACGACTTCGAGCCGCGCCGACAACTGGAAGCGAACCTGTTGCGCCGTGACTTCGAGCGACAACAGCGGAATCCCGGCGACTTCGGTGTCCTGCGCGAACGGTGGCGTGGTGAACGAGTGGCTCGACAACGGCATGCGCTGCAACGCGAGCGTGAGGTTCGAGCCCGCACCATCGGCGCGCCACGCGAGGAGGTCGTAGCCCGGCGGCATCGTGTGCTGCACGGACTCGGGCGGTTCGGCGAGCGTCGGCGCCGACGTCGACAGAACGGCCCCCTGCCGCAGGTAGTACGTGGTCGAAACGGCCGGCGGCGGCAGGAACGTGGTCTCGGCGCGGTGTCGCCACAACGTCGACGCGGCGAGGTATTCGCTGGCGGTCGGCGGAATGCACGACATCAGCACCGGCGGCCCCAATTCCACCGGTTCGACGCCGTTGCGCAGGAAGCGGTCGAACCACGCCCGCCGCACTTCATCGACGCGCGCCGTTTCCCACGTGTTGCCCGGCGTGCCGTGGTGGCCGGTGGTCAAGAACGCGCGGCGCGGCGTGTTCGCCGGCATCTGCGCCAACGCGCGCAACACCGGGTTCACTGCCATCGAATCGTCGTGCCACGCCATCGTCGCCAGCACAGCCGTCGTCGACGTGGCCAGCAGGGCCTGGAAGTCGCGCCCCGGATCGGCGTGCATCCACGCCCGCATCCCGACCGGATCGTCGGCGAGCACGAACGAACGCATCGTCTGCTGGAACGCGGCATCCAACGCGAGAGTCGGATTGGGCGTCGCGTAGGACAGCTGGGCCCAGCTGTCCACGAATGCCGTGCCGTCGAACGTCGCCGCATCGCTGTGACTCGGCACCATCACGGTAGGCGCCACCGCGCGCACGACGGGAAACGCCGCGCTGCGGCGCGGGTTCGGCGGTGGCAACCGTCCGGAGTAGGCTGCTGCCGCCCACGAGTGCGCGCCGCCCTGGCTGATGCCGGTGACGCCGATGCGCGCGAAGTCGACGTTCGCAGGCCAGTTCGCTTCGGCCCACTCCATCACTTCGAACATGTCGATCCACTCGGCCAACGACATGAGTCCGGTGCCGCGTCCCGGATTCAGGCCAATCGCCGAACCCTGCCCGCGCACGTCATAGCAGACCACCAGAAAGCCACGCGCCGCGTACTCGGCAGCCATCGCCGCAACGGGGCCGTTCTTGGAGGCTGGAAACCCGTGCACGATCAACAGCATCGGCCAACCGCAGGTGCCGGGAGCGACGCCGGGCCAGCGAACGTCGGTCCGCGTTCGGTACTGGTCGGTGAAGGTCACCAGCTGGTCGATCGCCGACACGACGGGAAAGCCACCGGGCGGCATTGGCGGATCGATGCATTGCGCCGATGCGGTGCAGACGAGGGCGAACGCGGCGAACATTGCTCGCATGGTCGGCGTGTGGGGCATGGCAGCTCCGGCGTGGAGTATGGTCGGCAACGCAGCCGCCGGATATCTCCCCACCTGAGGGAAGGCGCTTTCGGGCCCGCCCCGCGCCGAACACCTTCCCCGAGCCCGTCGGCGCGCCGGAAGTCGCGGCCGAACTGAGGGCGGCAATTCCCTGCGAGACAGGGCGAGCGATTCGGCGATCACCGACGCCGCGCAGGGGGCGGTCACATCGCGGCGATCGTGCCACGGAAGAACGCGCTGCGGTACCCCGGTCTGCTGCTGCGGTCCGAGGGCTGGCGTGATATTCGCCCAACCGACCAGGCGCAATCCGCATCGGTTGCGCACGACTATGCCAGCCCCCCGCACCACGCTACTTTGCTTGGCACGGGCCGCTGCCATCTCGCAACAGTGGCCCACACCACCGCCTCGCAATCGCACCATGCCCCACCCCCTCGTTTCGCTCGTCGCCCTTTCCACCGCGCTCGCCCTGCCCGCGCAAACTTCCGTGGACTACCGGGTCCATCACGACTTCCTGCCACCGAGCGGCACCGTCTACACCAACGCCGGATCGACGGGCACCGCCAACGACGGCACGCCGACCGGCAACGTGACGCTCGCGGTCGGCCCGCTCGCTACTGCAGTCACCCTCGGCGGCGTGCTTGGCGATCAGATCAACTGCGGCCCAACGCCGCTGCTCGGCGCCCAGGCGCGCACCGTGTCGGTGTGGGCCAGGACGACGGCGACCACCGGCATCGTCACACCGTTTGCCTTCGGCACGAATCCTGGCAACGGCACCAAGTGGGACATGGACATCGACTGTGCGAACGGCGGCGTCTTCGAACTCGGCATCAGCGGCGGCCGCACCGTCGGTCAAGGACCCGCGGTCAACGATGGCCAGTGGCACATGCTGACGACGGTGCTGCCGGCCGGCGCCACCACCCTGGGCCAGGTGCGCCTGTTCGTCGATGGCGTGCTCGCCTACACCAACTCGGGAACCCAGACGATCAACACCACCAACGGCCCCGTCATCATCGGTCGCTCGGCGAACCCGCTGACGTTGATCCAGTTCTTCCCCGGCGACGTCGACGACGCCGTGCTCTGGTCCGTGCCGCTCACCGACGCGCAGGTCGAAGGCCTTCATGACGTCGCGATGAACGCTGGCCTCGTCTACTCGGCCGGTGAGTACGAGCGGCTGCTCGAGGTCTATCGCCAGAACCAGCCGGAAGTGACGATCGCCGGCCGCACCTGGCGCCGCGCGACCGGACTGACCGGCTCCACGGGACTGACTGTGCTCGCCGGCGGCGGCTACCAGTTGGTGTTCGATACGGCGACCGGAGCAGGCGTCATCACGCCCGCCGCGACGTTCGCGACGTCGGGCACCGGCTGCGCAAGCCCGCTGGGCGTGCCGGCTCTGTCCTGTCCGCAGTTGCCGGTGATCGGCGCGACGCTCGTGGTCACGATGAGCAACGTCTCCGCGACCAGCCTGCCCTTCATGGTGCTCGGCGCTACCAGCATTGCCCCGTTCCCGATCAGTTTTCTGGGTTTGGCGACCGACCCATCGTGCCTGATCAGCGTCAGCCTCGACCTGCTCGCCGGCCCGCTCGCGGTCGTCGGCACCTCGGCGACGCTGTCGTTGCCGCTGCCGGGCAACCCCGCGCTGGTTGGCGTGCCGATCTACGTCCAGGGCGCGCAGCTGGAACTGACCACGGGATTCTGGAACCTCAGCGATCAGGGCATCGCGACGCTCGGCTTCTGAAGCCGGCAGACATTGGTCGGCCGCCCGGCTGGCCTTCGCTGAACGCCGAACGACGTCGAGACTGCGTACGCCCATGACTCGCATCTTCCCCCGCACCTGTCTGGCCCTTTCCGCGTCGGCCAGCCTGGTCGCGCAGTCGTGGTCGTTCGTGTCGATCCCCGACTTCCAGAACAACGACATCGCGTCGTTGGCCGAACCGGGGTCGCAGTTCCCGAACCACCCCACCTTGCCCGCCGGCTTCGTTGCGCTGTCGCCGAGCTGGGACAGCTGCACCGCGGAGTACGACGACTCGGTCGACTGGATCGTGTCGCGCCTCGCACTCGAGCAGCCCGCCTTCGTCACGGTCGCGGGCGACATGGTGATGGGCCACTGGGAATACAGCTCCGACGGTCGCCTTGTGTTCGGCCCGCTGAGCACCGACAGCCAGCGACAGGCCGCGATCCGCCGCGCGGCGGACTACTACTACGACATCTGGCGAGGCCGCTTCGATCCGGCGCGCAACACGCATCTCACCGCCGCACTGCTGTCGCTGAGCCAGCCGCTCGTGCCGATGACGGTGCACGCGCTGGTCGGGGACCACGAGCTCGGCGACAACAACTGGACCGCCGGCGGCGCCAGGTCGCGCATGGTGCCGACCTACAAGGAAGTGTTCAGCCGCTGGTTCACGCAGGTGCCAGCCGGTGCGGCGACCGGAACCCCACGCTACGCGAGCCGGCCGATCGGGACGGTCTACGAGAACACTTCCTACGCCTTCCAGCACAACAACGTGCTGATGGTCATGGTCGACGAGTTCCGACAGGACGATCCGAACACGAGCCTCGGCGCCAACGGCAGCGTTCTGCCGACGGTCGACAACGGTCTCGCGAGCACGACCACGGACGACCAGCTCACGTGGCTCGACGGGGTGCTCGCCGCCGGCCGCGCGAACCCGACCATCGATTGGATCATCGTCCAGGGACACATGCCGGTGCTGCGGCCGGTGCGGGTGCGCAACTCGTCGAACCTGGGCCTTCGCGACCAGAGCGGCGCCGTCGAATACAACACGCTGCTGTGGCAGACGCTGTCGCAGTACGACGTCGATCTGTACTTCTGCGGTGAGGTGCACGACGTCACCTTGTCGCGCTACGGCGGCGTGACCCAGGTCGTGCACGGCGCGCTGATCGGCAACCACTCGCCGATCAACTACCTTCGCATCGACGTGCACGCCAACCGGCTCGAGCTGAGCTGCAAGCAGATCGCTGTGCAGCTCACCGCCGGGAGTCTCTGGCAAACGGGCAGCAACCGCCCCCAGGCGAACTTCGAGATAACACCCGCGACCAGGACGCAGGGCTACCAGACCGTGGGTTATGCAGAACTCACGCGCCAACCCGGCGGCGGTTCGTGGGTCACCCAAGCGACCGGCACGCTGGCGCCGTACGGCACGTTCGTCAACGGCAACACCAACCCCACCGAGTACCTCGTCGATCTCGACTTCGATCAGCTCGCGGGCAACGTGTTCGCCAACGCCGGCTCCACGGGCTCGCTCAACAACGGCCTCACTTCCGGGAACGTGACGCTGGCGCCCGGCAAGATCGGTCAAGCCGCTGCGCTGGGCGGCGCCGTCGGTGACCAGGTGGTCGCCGGCACGATCCCGCTGCTCGGCACGCAAGCACGCACCGTCTCGGTGTGGGCCAAGACGACGGCCAACACGGGTATCGTGACGCCGTTGGCCTTCGGCACGAATCCCGGCAACGGCACCAAGTGGGACATGGACATCGACGCTGCGAACGGCGGCGTCTTCGAACTCGGCATCAGCGGCGGCCGCACCGTCGGTCAAGGACCAGCGGTCAACGATGGCCAGTGGCACATGCTGACGACGGTGCTGCCGGCCGGCGCCACCACCCTGGGCCAGGTGCGCCTGTTCGTCGATGGCGTGCTCGCCTACACCAACTCGGGAACCCAGACGATCAACACCTCGAGCGGCCCCGTCGTCGTCGGTCGCTCGGCGAACCCGCAGACGCTGATCCAGTTCTTCCCCGGCACCGTCGACGACGCCGTCGTCTGGTCCGAAGCGTTCTCCGATGCGCAGGTGAAGGGTCTGCATGCCGTCGCGACGAACGCCGCGCTCGCGTACGCGGCTGGCGAGTTCGAGCAACTGATGAAGGTCTATCGCCAGAACCTGGCGAACGTGACGATCGCCGGCCGCACTTGGCGCCGCGCCACCGGACTGACCGGCCCCGCAGGACTGTCGGCGCTCGCCGGCGGCGGCTACCAGTTGGTGTTCGATACCGCGACCGGCGCGGGCGTCGTAACGCCTGCCGCGACGTGCGTGACGTCGGGCGCTGGCTGCGCGAGCCCGCTCGGTGTGCCGGCTCTGTCCTGTCCGCAGCTGCCCGTGATCGGCGCGAGCTTCGCGGTCGCGATGAGCAACGTCGCGCCAACCGCCCTGCCGTTTATGGTCCTTGGCTCCACGACCATTGCCCCGTTCCCCATCAGCGCGCTGGGCTTGGCGACCGACCCCGCGTGCCTGATCAGCGTCAGCCTCGACTTGCTCGCGGGCCCGCTCGCGATCGTCGGCACTTCGGCATCGCTGTCGGTGCCGCTCCCGGCCAACACAGCGCTCGTTGGCGCGCCGATCTACGTGCAAGGTGCGCAACTGGAACTGACGACGGGCAACTGGAACCTCAGCGATCGCGGCGCGGCAACGCTCGGATTCTGAACCGGCGACCAGGCCGCGGCCAAGCGCGGGCAGGAGTCTGGTTGCACTTGTCCGGCGCAACGGACATCGTCCCTTGGCAATCCCGCTCCCCGCACCGCCAATGCAACGCTCGTCCTTCCTGTCCGACGACTGCCCGCCGATGGGCATCTACGAGACGCTCTACGCCTTCCGCGACAGCTTCGGCAAGTTCATGGGCTCGCCCGGAACGCATCCGTGGTCGCAGGGCTTCCCGCTGACGACGCAGCTGACGGGCGGGCCGGAGCTGCCGGGCAGCGTCGCCGTGACGTGGGAGGATCGCTTCTATCCCAAGGCATGGGGCCACCCGCTGCTGCGCGATGCGATCGCTGCGCACTACAACAACTTCTACGGCTCGCGCATCACGCCGGAGAACGTGATGGTGTTCGCCGGCGGTCGCCCCGGCATCTACGCGGTGCTCGCGTTCCTGAAGAAGCACGTCGAAGTGCGCATCGGCAACGTCGAGTGGCCGGCCTACCTCGACATCCTGACGCAGACCGGCTGCAGCTGGCGCGTGGTGCCGTTCACGCGCGAGAACGGTTTCCACCCGGCCAACGCGACCTACTTCGACCGCAGCGGCCTCAACGCCAAGACGCACCTGATGCCGGTGATCTCCAACCCCGGCAACCCGACTGGCCACACGCGCGCCGGAGCCGAACTCGAGGAACTCATCGCGATGGCCGAGCAGGACAAGAACGGCATCCTGCTCGACGAGGCCTACGAGATGTTCCACGCGACGAAGGGGGTGAGCGGCATCCGCTACGTCAAGGACCTCGACAACAGCAACGTGTTCCTCGCCGGCGCCTGCACCAAGGGCCTGCAGAGCCCTGGCATCCGCATCGGCTGGATCATCGCCAGCAAGAAGAACGTCGAGACGCTCAGCAACTTCTCGAGCTTCGGCATGGGCGGCGTCAGCCACCCGTCGCAGCTCTACGCGGCGCAGCTGCTCGAGCCCAAGCGGGTTGCGCAGGCGCGCGACGCCCTGACCAGACACTACGGCATGCAACGCGAGCGCTACGGCAAGGCGTTCGCTGCGATGGGCCTGAAGGTGCACACCGGCGACGGCGGCTTCTACCACTGGCTCGAGCTGCCTGCGGGCCTGAACGCCGACGAGCTGAATCGCCGGCTGTTCAAGCACGGCGCCGCGATCCTCAAGGGCTTCGACTGCGACATGGCGCGGCCGCACGCCAAGGACCCGAGCTATCGCTCGCCCTACGCGTCGTTCTTCCGCTTCTCGTTCGGGCCGCTGCCGCCGGAGTCGTTCGAGTCCGACGTCGCGATCCTGAAGCAGGTGCTCGACGAGTACCGCGCCGACGTCGGGAAGTCGGCGGGGCACGGCTGACCGCCCCGGAGCGGCGATCGGCGCCGAAGGCTCCGAGCTGGGCGGGCCTCCCTGCGCTCCTGCCGGCAGCCGCTATGCTGCTCGTCGATCGGTTGCTGGAGGGTCGAGCGCCCGTCGGATCGAGCGGCTCCCACGCAAACGCACCGAGGAGGATCCCGTGCTGCTACGCCCCCTGCTTGCCGTTCTCGCTCTCGCTCCGTTCCTGGCCTCGCAGGTCGTCCCCGGTGCTTGGCTCGAGCGCCCGGCCTCGGGTGGACCCGTCGGCTACAGCCAGAGTTCGCGGCTGGCCTTCGACTCGCAGCGAAACGAGTGCGTGCTCGTCACGTTCGACGCGTTCACCAACGAAGTGTTCACGTGGGACGGCGTGGCCTGGACCGCTCGCGGCGCGACGCCGTTCTGGGGGCACAGCCGCGGCATGGTCTACGACCCGGTTCGCGATCGCGTGGTGTTGACCACCAACTCGAACCAGGTCTGGGAGTGGGATCGTGTGGTCTGGCAGATGCGGGCGACCACGCCAGCACCCCGGTCGCTGGTCTGGCACAGCGGCTTGCAAGCGGTGCTGGCCTTGGATGCGCAGGGCCTGTGGCGGTGGGACGGCTCCACCTGGACCGTCCTGCCGGCGTCGGTGCCGCCGTCGTTCCCTGGTTTGCAGACCTCGGGCGGAGCGCTGGCCTACGACGCCGCGCGCAACGTGCTGGTCGCCTCCTATCCCAACTTCCCGACGATCGAGTGGAGCGGTGCCGGCTGGTCCGGCACCGGCAACGGCACCGAGCTGCGGATCCTGGCGGCACCGTCGTTCGGTGGCGTGATCGGGTTCGCGAACTCAGCCGACACGCTGCGTTGGACTCCCGCGCAGTTCCAGTGGCAGTCGCTCGTGGTCGGTGGGTCGCCATCGCCGATCGCGACGTCCGGCACGCCGCCGAACATGTCCCTGGCCTACGACAGCCATCGCGGGCGCGTCGTCGCCTTCGTGCAGGGTCCCGATCGCGCGCGCCTGTTCGAGCACGATCCAGCCGCCAGCTACGTGCCGCGAACGTGGACGCTCGGCACCGCGTGGTGGCTCAACGATCTGGATCTGGTGCTGGGACATGCGGCCGCGGGCGATCGCATCGTGGTCCCCGCCGGTGCGTTCGTGTCGCCCAACTTCCGCGTCCTCCGCAAGGGCCTGCACATCGAGGCGGCTGCCGGCGTCAACCTCGGCGACTGGACCGTGCGCCCCGCCGGCGCCGCTGCGTTCTCGCTGACCGGAGGGGTTCTCGGGGAACTCCGGGTCGAGGGCGGCGGGGAGTTCGAGCTGAGCCATTGCCAGGTGCGGTGCACCAGCAACATCCAGGCAGCGTTGACGCGGTTGACCCACTGCACGTTCGGTCCGCTGGTCGGCAGCTGTGCTTCGCTGTCGGCTCCGGGCTTGGTGATCGACGGTCCCGCCATCGTCGACCACTGCACCGCGACGGGATCGGGCTCGATCACGTTCCTGGGCATCTTCGCGCAGTCGGCGATCGTCTGCCAATCGCCGGCACCCGTGTGGGTCGTTCGCAGCACGCTGAGCGCTGGGCCGGGCGCCAGCACTTCGGGCGGTCCGGCGCGAGCCATCGAACTGCGGCCGGGTGGCAGCGCCACCCTGGTCGGTGGCACGAGCCTGGTCGGCGGCGGCTCGACGTTCGGCCTGCAGGGCACCACGGACACCTCGTGGAACGGTGCGACGCTGCCGACGAGTTTCTCGTTGCCGCCCATCGGTTGGATCTCGGCGCCGGT
>SXGS01244783.1_pt1 | contig 19220 bp, 15 predicted proteins | sample 3174681 | NCBI WGS metagenome assembly SXGS01 (sample SAMN11356861, study PRJNA531348) | freshwater metagenome | isolation source: freshwater sample F1-80 | place: China: Fuxian Lake, Yuxi | collected 2017-12-25 | reverse complement strand
GGGTGAGGTCTGCGCGGGCTCGCCCCACCGCCTCCACGGAACCTCTTCGCCTCCCCCATCGCGCGCGTAGCGCGCGATCTGGGGGAGGCCGGCGCGCGAAGCGCGACGGGTGGGGGCACCCTCGCTCGAACGAATGCCTTATCCGATCGGCATTGGGTCTAGCGCCGCCGATCGAGGCCCGTGCGCTGGTCCAGCGTGAAGGCCGCGGTGAGCTGCATCGCGAGCTCGTCCCGGTAGCGGGACGGGCTCCGCCGCTCCTGGTACCTGCGCCGCTCGCCGAGCTCCTGGCGCATCGCGCCGAGCGTGGTGAACGCCCGGCCCACCCGCTGGTGGACGACGTAATGGGAGCCGCACACCGTGACGGGCGTGCCATCCGAGAGGGAGACCTGGGAGAGGGCGCGTTCGTCCGACCAGTTGCAGAGAGAGCACCTGCGCATGCGTCGCAGCGTACGAGCCCGCCGCGACGCCGGCCAACTTTCGTGTCCCGGCGGGGCGCTGCGTTCGACTATCGTGGCGGTCCATGCGCGTCCTCTACCTCACGACCGAGTTCCCGTTTCCCCCGACGAGCGGGGGTCGTGTGCGCAGCCTCGCCGAGCTCGAGCTTCTGGTGTCGCTGCCCGAGGTGACGTCGCTCACGGTGCTCACCCTGCGAGAGGCCGACATCTCGCGTGCGGACATCCTCGGGCTGACCGACCGGCTGAAGGGCGCTCGCGTCCTCGAGTCGGTGTTTCACCCGATCCACCTGAAGCAGTTCCCGCACTACTTCGCGTGGGTGGCGGCCTTGCGGGTCGCGCGTCGCCTCCCCTACCTGGCGGGGAAGTGGGTCTCGCCGCGCGTGTACAGGCGGATCCGGCGCATCCTGTCCCAGACCGAGTTCGATGTAGTCTACATCGATCACCTGGGGATGGCCGTCTACCTGCCGCTCGTTCGCCGCCTCGCGCCCCGCGCCCGCTTCGTGCTCGAGCAGCACAACGTGGAGAGCGATTTCTTCGCTCAGTTTGCGGAGCGCCAGACGAACCCCGTGAAGCGCGCGGTCGCGAGGAGCGAGCACGAGACGGCGCGCCGCTGGGAGATCGCGACCATGAAGAAGGTGGACGCGGTCGTGGCGATCTCCACGTCGGACGCGGACGCGTTCCGCGCGATGGCGGGGGTCGACGCCCACGTCGTGCCGCAGGTCATGCCGCTCTCGCGCAGGCCCTGGACGAGCGGTCGGAAGAAGCGGCTGGTCTACCTCGGCAACCTGACGTGGCACCCGAACGTCGAGGGCCTCGACTGGTTCGTGCAGGAGGTCTGGCCGCACGTGCGTGCGAACGCGCCGGACGCCGTCCTCGATATCGGAGGGAGCGGGCTGCCTCCCGGGACGGTGCCCGAGAAGTGGCGCGCGGCCGGCGTGAACGTGGTCGGCTTCGTCGCGGATCTCGAGGTGTTCTACGAGGGCGCCGTGGGCTTCCTCGCGCCCATCCTCGGCGGCTCTGGCGTGCGCATCAAGGTGCTCGAGGCGTTCCGCGCCGGGCTGCCGCTCGTCACGACGGACGCCGGGGCGCTCGGTCTGCCGATCCAGCACGGCGAGCACGCGCTCATCGGGAACGACGCGCGGGCGTACGCGGACAACGTCGTCCGGCTCTGCGGGGACGACGATCTCCAGGTTCGCCTCCGGGAAGGTGGGTACGACTACATCGAGGAGCACCACAGCCAGCGCGCGGCCGCGAAGGTCATGCGCCTCGCCCTCGGCTTCTGAGCCGCCGGCGCCTCGGGCGCATCGAACCTGGTCGCCCTACGGGGGCGGCACGCGCGACGGCCGCGAGCCGCCGCAGAGCTCGCACCGCGAGAGCTGCCGGTCGACGTCGTGGAAGCGCTCGGCCAGCGCCTTCACCAGCGCGCCGAGCCAGCTCCGCGTGGCGAACCCGTGCTCGAGCGACGCCGAGGTGACGACCTTGACCTCCACGTCCTCGAGTGCGCGCACGCTCGCCGAGCGGGGGTGCTGGGTCAGCAGCGCCGTCTCGCCGAACACCTCACCGGGGCCCATCTCGCGGAGGTGCACCTCCGCCCCCCCGATCGTCTTGTAGGCTTCGCACCTGCCATTGGTGATGATGTACGCCGCGTCGGGTGGCGCCCCCTCGGCCACGATCACCGCGCCTGCGGCGAAGCGTGCCGTCGCGAACCACCCGCCGGCCCTGAGGAACTCGTCGACGTCGGCCTTGAGCGCAGCGACGTCGGGATACCGGTCCTGGCGCCGCGGGGCCATGGCCCGCGCCGTGATGCGACATAGCTCGGGCGGAAGGTCTCGCCCCGGCGCGGCCACCTCCGGCGGGACCACGGCGCCGCGTCGGGCGCGCGAGATGAGCTCGTCCATCGGGGCGCCGTCGAAGGGCGGGTGGCCCGTCAGCATCTCGTACAGGATCGCCCCGAGGCCGAAAACGTCCGTCCGCACGTCGACGTCGTCGGCGAGGCCGAGCGCCTGCTCGGGGGCCATGTACGCGATGGTCCCGACGATGGTGCCTGCCTCCTGGAGGCTGCCCGAACGCCTCGGTCGTGCGAGCGTCACCGCGCCCCGGTTCGCCTCCTCGTCGGAGCCGTTTCCCAGCGTGACGGCGACCCCCCAGTCCATCACGTAGACCTGGCCGTGCGTACCGACCATGACGTTCTCGGGCTTGAGATCGCGGTGGATGACGCCGAGGCTGTGCGCGAAGCTCATCGCGTCGCAGACCTTGAGGAACACCTCGAGGTTCTTCTGCACGGACGCGTAGAACGGCGAACCCATGTCCCCGTGGAGCACCGAGGCGAGGGTGCGACCGCCCACGAGCTTCATTGTGAAGTAGGCGGCCGACGGATCGATGCACAGGTCGTAGACGGGTGCGATGTTGGGGTGATCGAGTTGCCCGGCGATCTGGGCCTCCTCGACGAAGCGGCGCACAGCCTCGGGGTGGCCGGCCTGGTGCACGGTCTTGAGGGCCGTCGTTCGCTGCAGGACGATGTCGAACACCCGGCGCACCTCGCCCATGGCCCCCGAGCCCAGGAGCCCGAGATCCTGGTAGCGGTGTGCCCAGGCATCCTGCCCGGTTGCTCCCTCCCGGCCCGTGCCCTCGGCCATCGTGGGCTGCGAGGAGGTCTCGTCCCCGGTGGGGACGCTGTCGTCTGTCTTGCGGTGCATGCCTTGCGAGGCTCCCCTTACCGCGCCCGGGCGCGGGAAGAAAGCCTCGCGAGGTGATCTGTCGGCCGTGAGCGGGGGCCGCGGGGCCAGGCGCCCGAATTCGCGCTACTTCCCCTTGCAGCCGGGGTTGAGGGCCTCGAAGCGGCCGCGGACGGCGTCGGGCGGGAGGGTTGGCTCGAGCTCCTTGGCGACGGCGAAGCCCTGCGCGCAGTCTCCCGCCTTCGCGAAGCACTTCGGCGCGATGCCGATGAGGTTCGCGTTGCTCGCGACGGCGAGCGCCATGTCGTCGGCGTCCTTCGGCTTCACCACGGGGGCCAGGCGCTTCACCGTCGCGTAGTGCTTGGCGCAGGTCGCCCCGTCGGTCTTCTCGAACGCGCCCTTCCCGAGCGCCTGCGCGGCCTGCAGGAGCTCCTCGCGCTGCGAGATCTTGCCCTGGCAGTACGACGTCGCGGCCGTCTCGACCATTCGATCGACCGTCTCCGGGCCCTGGCCGAGGGTGGCCTCGTAGGCCTTGCGCGCGAGGGACTTGCCCGCGTCGCACTGGCCCGCGAGCATCACGCACTGCGCGCGGATCTGCGCGCCCCATGCCTTCGGGTTCGTGCTCGTGCCGCCCGGCCGGGGGTCGAGCTTGTCGTGCTCGTCGAGCTCCGCGAGGCAGCCCTTGCCGTCCCTCGCGCGCATCTTCTCGCTCGCGGTCTCGTAGTGCGCGGCGGCCTTCTTCTCCTTGTCGGTCTCGGCCTTGAGCTTGGCGGCGAGGCTGAGCGCGTCCGGCGTCTCCGGGGCCTTCGCGGCCTTCGCGTCGGGGTTGTCCCCCGGGGAGATCTCCCGCAGCGTGAGCCGGATGGGGACCTTGCAGGTCTGCACCTCCTTGGCCGTCTCCGCGCGGCAGCTCGAGAGGAGCCCTCCGTTCTTCTCCGCCTTGTTCTCGGACGTCCTCGAGCCGCCGACGCCGATGCCGTACACCGAACCGCCCGTCTCCCCCTTGATCTTCGACTGCGATCCGAGCGCGAAGGCGCCGAGGTTGTAGCCGTACACGAAATGCGTAGCGCCCTTGCAGCCAGCGATCTTCTCGAGATCCTTCGCATGAACGGCGTCCCGCGTCGCGTTGCGCGTCCCGCTGACGAAGTACTCCATGCGGAACTTCTCGCCACCGGAGACGCGCCCGCCGAGCGTGCCCACGCCGAGCGGGAGCTTCGCGTAGAGCTCTCCTTCGTTCGCGATCTCGACGACCTCGACGGAGCCCGCCGTCCACTCGACCGGCTTGTACGAGCCCAGCGATCCCTTCACCGAGTCGTTGACGCACGAATCGAGGATCTTGAGGTCGCAGCCCTCGTACTTGACGAAGACGACGTCGCTCGAGGTCCTGGCCTCGAAGCTCGACATGTCCGTCGCGTCCCACTCGATGACGAAGGGCCGCTCGGCCGTCTTCGGGCTGCACTTGTTGGCGCCGGCGAAGGTCTTGTCCATGAGCGCGCTCTGGCCCGAGGTACGCGCGGCGCCGCCACCCTGCCCGCCGCCACCGCATGCCGGGAGGGCGAGCACGAGCGAGCCGGAGAAGACCGAGAAAACCAACGATTTCCAATGTGTTCTCATCTGCAACCTCGCCTCTGTCCTAGCGCCGCTCTACGGGGGCCGGGGGGACTTTCTTCCTCGCCCCTCGAGGCCGTCGCGCAGCAGGTGCGTCCCCGCGCGAAAGGCGCGCTCGAGCCCGGGTGGCGAGCCCGTCTCGCGGCCCGTCGCGCTGGCACGGCCAGTGCTTGAAAGGGGGCGCGCGCTCCGCGAGCCATGGGCGCAAGGAGGTCGTCATGTACGTCAGCGAGATCATGACCATCGGGGCTCACACCTGTGGCACGCGCGACTCGCTCAACAGTGCCGCGCAGACCATGTGGGAGCACGATGTCGGGGCGCTCCCGGTCATCGATGAAGAGGGGCGCGCGATGGCGATGATCACCGACCGCGACATCTGCATGGCGGCGTACACGCAAGGGATGCGGCTCGTGCACATCCCGGTGTCGGCCGCGTGCTCGCGGTCGATCGTCACGGTCTACGAGGACGACACCCTGTCCGCCGCCGAGGCGCTCATGCGCGAGCATCAGATCCGCCGCGTACCCGTGATCGACCGGGCGCACAAGCCCGTGGGGATGCTCTCCATGAACGACCTCGCGCGCCACGTGAGCAAGCCGGGACAGCGCCACAACGGCCTGAGCCCCAGCTCGATCGTGGAGACCCTCGCGGCCGTCTGCCAGCCCACCGCCGATCTGCCCCAGGTCGTGTCCTCCGCGTTCTGAGGCACGCCGCGTGCTTCGGTGCACATCATGTCCATCCGGAAGATCCTCGTGCCGACCGACTTCGGGCCTGCGAGCGAGGCCGCGCTCTCCCACGCGATCGACCTCGCGACCGCGTTCGGCGCGGGGATCACGCTGCTCCACGTGTACGAGTCCCCCGTGTCGTTCGCCTACCCGGGCGCACCGTTCGTCCCGATCGACGACATCTCGAACTCACTCCGCGAGAACGCCGAGAGGGGCGTCCGTTCGCTGGTCGCGCGGACGGGGGAGCGCCTGGCCAGGGTCGACGGGCTCGTACGCCAGGGCTCTGCGTGGAGGAACATCAACGACGTCGCGCAAGAGCTCGGCTTCGATCTGATCGTGATCGGCACCCATGGCCGGCGCGGCGTCCCGCGCGCCCTCATCGGCAGCGTCGCCGAGAAGCTCGTGCGGACCTCTCACGTCCCGGTGCTCACGGTCCACGCGCCCGAGGCGGTTCCGCCCGCGTCCGCGTCGGCATGACGCTCCGGCCCGGGAGCGCGAATCCACGGTCTCCCGCGCTCGGTCGTGGTACTCCATGGGGGTGTCGCCCCGGGGACCGCTCCTCGCGATCGCATCGCTCCTCGTGGCCGGGGTCGGCCTCGCCGTAGCGTGCTCGAACGCTCCCGCGCCGGCGCGCCCGACCCTGGCGGAGGCCGGTGCGGACGGGGGCGTGGGCGCGGATGCGGACGTCGGCTCGGCCCCGTCCTGCGTGAAGTCTCCCGTGGCCACGCCCTTCCCGAGCGGGGCATGCAAGGTCCCGCTCCCCCCCGCGAAGGACACGCTCGACGAGGCGCTCGCGATCATCGGGAGGGATCGCTGCAGCACGCGGCTCGACCTCGCGCACGTGTCGATCGGCCTCATGAACCCCAGCGACCCGCGAACGATGCCGGACTTCAAGGCCCTGCTCGAGTACCCGCTCCGCATCCCGGGGTGGGGCGCGGAGACGGCGAAGTGGCTCGACGAGGCCGTCGCGAGCGATACGCCCGTGTCCCGCGCGCTCGCGGCGGCCGCCACCCGGGTCGGCGCCCCGGTCGTGGACTGCCCCGACGCGACGCTGTTCGTCGTCGACCGCAACGACCCTGCGCCGCTCGCGTCGGCGCTCTACCAGTCCGCTCCCGAGGCCATCGATCTGGACGTCGCCCGGCCGCTCGTGGTCGGGATCCCCCTCGACCTGCAGCGCGCGCTCGCGCCGGTCGTGCGCGCCGTCGCGTGGGCCTCGAAGGAGGTCGTGGAGGCTCGCGGTCAGGCCGATCCCGTCCAGCTGAAGAACGCGCCGGACTTCGCCCTCGGTGTGGCCAAGCTCGGCCTGAGCAAGGATCTCCTCGCGAGGATCGACTCGTTCGACCTCGCGCGCACCCACCGCGCCGCTCTCGTGGTCGCGCAGGCCGTGGAGTCCGCGAAGCTCGGACGCTTCCGCGGCGTCGACATCGCCAAGCTCGATCTCCACATGCCGTGGGGCCAGGTGATCCTCCGGGGCGCGGGCCCCGACCGGTACGAGGCCGGGACGCCCGCGGATTGGGCCGCGCTCGTCGTCGACACCGGCGGAGACGACGTCTACAACGCCGCGGTCGGCGCGGCCATCGCGCAGCGCCCGGTGTCCGTCGTGATCGACCTCGGAGGCAAGGACACGTGGGGGTACTCCGAGAAGCCCGTCCCCGGCGACAAGGCCGTGACCGCCGACGGAGGGCTCCCCGCGGGGATGCGCCTCCCGAGCGACGCCGCGGGCCGGAGTGGTGACGGCCGCACGCGCTCCAAGGTCGGGCGCCAGGGCTCGGGCGTCTTCGGCGTGGGCCTCGTGTGGGATCTCGGCCCCGAGGGCGATCGATATCGATCGCTCGTCCACTCGCAGGGAATGGGCGTGTTCGGCGTCGGCGTGCTGTTCGACGAGGGCGGGGACGACACCTACGAGGCCGAGGCGCTGTCCCAGGGGGCCGCCGCCTGGGGCATCGGCCTCCTGCTGGATCGCGCCGGGAACGACGTCCACAAGGGGTACTCCGCGATGCAGGGGTACGCCTTCACGCGCGGCTTCGGCGCGCTCGTCGACGGCGCCGGCGACGACGACTACACGACCGACGTTGGCGATCCGGCGTTCGGCGGCGATCCGCTCTACCCGAGCGCGCAGCTCCCGGGTCGCGGGAACACCGCGATGTCTCAGGGCTGCGGTCGCGGCAACCGTCCGGACGTGCCCGAGGCCGGCTACCAGATGCCGGGCGGGATCGGCCTCCTGCGCGACGCGCACGGCAACGACCGGTACAAGACGAGCGTCTTCGGGCAAGGCTCGTCGTTCGGCCTGGGCATCGGCGTCCTCTCCGACGGCGACGGCGACGACGTGTACGAGGGCCTCTGGTACGTGCAGGGCGCCAACGCGCACACGGCGGTGTGCTTCTTCTTCGAGGGCGCGGGCGACGACAGGTACAACCCGACGTACCCCGTCGCGGCGACCATGATCGGCGTGGGGCACGACTTCTCCGCCGCGGTGCACCTCGACCTCGGAGGATCCGACGTCTACCGGGCGGGGGGCCTCGCCATCGGCGCCGGGAACGCGAACGGGCTGGGCCTCCTCGCGAACATCGGCGGCGCCGACAGCTACGAGAGCAACCCCCAGATGACCCTCGGTGCGGCGAACGTGAGCGAGACCATCAACTTCAATGGCCGCGGCGCGATGCCGACGATCGGCGTGTTCGTCCGCACCGGCGGCGTGACCACCTTCAAGAAGCCCCCCACGGGCGCGGTGGCCGGCGGGACCTGGGGAAACATCGGCAATCCGGAGGCCGGGACGGCGGAGTCGGCCGTGGGCGTCGATCGCCCCGCCGGGACCGCCGTCTTCCCTTGACGAGACGCACAGGTTCGACGGGCCGGCACGCCCCTCGAGCACCGCGGTTCACGGCTGGGTGCGCGGGAGGGTGAACGTGAACGTCGACCCCACCCCGGGCGTGCTCGCGACCTCGATCGTCCCGCCGTGGAGCTCGAGCATCTTGCTCACGATGAAGAGGCCGAGGCCCGTGCTCTTCTCGCCGCGCGTGGCGCGTGCGCTCGTGCGCGAGAACTTCTTGAACAGGCACGGCACTTCGGCGGGCGCGATCCCCTGGCCCTGATCGGCGACCGCCACGACCACCCGGTCCGGGCCACCGCGAAGCGTGACGTGCACCACGGTCCCCGCGGCGGAGAACTTGAGCGCGTTGGAGATGAGGTTGTTCAGGACCTGCAGCACCTTGCCGCGGTCGATCCGCGCGAGAATAGGCTCCGCGGGCAGGTCCGACGTGAGGCGGATCCCCTTGTCCTCGGCGAGAAACGCGCTCCGCTCGAGCGCGTCGTCGATCACGTCACGGACGTCGTGCATCTCCGCGAGCAGCCGGAGGACGCCCTCCTCGAGGCGTGTACTGTCGAGGATGTCGGCGATCAGCTCGAGCATGAACGTGCCGTTGTCGCGCGCGCGGCCGAGCAGCTTGCGCTGCCGCTCCGAGAGGGGCTCCTTCGCGCGATGGATGAGCTCGAGGTACCCGATGACGTTGGCGAGCGGATTCTTGAGGTCGTGCGAGACGATGCCGATGATGTCGGTGCGCATCCGCTCCAGCTCACGCGCCGCTTTGCGCCGCTCGACCTCCTCCGTGATCTCGCGGTGTATGGCGAGGAAGTGCGTGACGTGGCGCGCATCATCGCACACGGGCGCGATCGTGAGCTCGGCGTCGTAGAGCGTTCCGTCCTTCCGCCGGTTGACGAGCTCGCCGCGCCACACGCGACAGTCGAGGATGGACTCCCACATGGCGTGGTAGAAGGCCTCCGCGTGGGTGCCGCTGGAGTTGATCCGCGGCTTCCTGCCGAGCGCCTCGCCGGCCGCGTACCCGGTCATGCGTTCCCAGGCGTGGTTGACGTAGAGGATGGTCCCGGTCGCGTCGGTGACCATCACCGACCCGAGGGCATGCTCCAGCGCGGTCGCCAGCAGCTGCGGCGTATCGAGCACAGATCCCACGCTGGAGCATCGCAGCAATTGCCGTTCCCGCGCTCCGGGCGCGAGGTTCCGGGCAAGAACCAGGGAACCGGCGAGAGGTGCGCCGCACCGTTTGCGGGCGGCGAAGGAGCTGCGCCTCACTCGTCCTGGAACACCGTGACCCGCCAGCTCACCTCCTTGCCGCTGTTCGAGCGGACCTCGATGAAATACGGCTTGTCCTTCACGAACGGCAGCGTGGGCGCGGACGTTGGGGTGATCGTGGACGAGGGCTTCCCCTCCACGTCCACCTTGAGCGTCACGTCGCCGTTGAACTGAATGAAAAAGCTCCTCGTTGCAGGCTTGAGCGTGAACGTCAGGAAGTCGCTCTCGGCGACCGGCGGGGGGCCCGCGTCGACCACCGCCGCGTCGCCTGCATCCCCGGCGTCCCTGGCCGCGTCGGGCCCGGCGTCCACCATGCCCGCGTCGGGCCCGGCGTCGCCCGCCCCGCGGAACGAGATCGTCCCGCACCGCGTCGGGTCGACCTTGTTCGCCGTCGCGGGGGTGTCGTTCGGCTCCTCCTCCAGGAGGCCGCCCACCACACACGGGACGCCCCCGTCGAAGGTGGTCGGGATCCCCGCGTCGTAGACCTTGACGGGGCCCGTGTCGATCCCGGTGTCGGCGGGCCCCGTGTCGATCCCGGTGTCGATGCCGCCGTCCGCGAGTCCGCCGTCGGCCGGCCCGGTTCCGGACGTGGCGTCGCTTCCGCAGGCCGCCCACGTGGCGGCGCCCGAGGCGAGGAGGATCCCGAACGCGACGCGAGCCAGCGGGAGACCACGGAGCCGGAGGCTGTTTTCCATCCCGTGATTGTGCGCGATTTCCGCACGAGCCTCAACGTTGGTGATATCCAGGGGACGCATGCCGAGGATCCGTCTGCGCGTCCGCTTCGCGCGCTGGCCCGCCCTGTCGCCACGGATGGGGGACTGCCACTTCCACGTGAAGCGCGCCTTCCGCGACGCCTGCGGGTTCGAGGCGTCAGCGTTCTCGGCGCGCGGCGACGTCGTCCTCGTGAACGGGCCGGCGGCGCACCGCTTCGCGCACCTCCTCTCGGAGCGCGTCGGGGTCCACGTGGGCGCGGCCGAACTCCGCGCGCTCGGCCTCGCGCACGAGGTGCTGCACGCCGTCGTCGGCCTCTACCGGCGCGCGAACCCGGGCGTGCTCGCCGGCGTGCTCGCGCGTCTCGAGGAGCGCCTCGGCCCCTCGGTCGACGACGCCCTCCGCGCGTTCCTGGGCGCGTTCCCCCCCCCCACGCTGTACGCGGGCGCCGTCACGGTCGACGAGGTGCTCGCCGCGTCCCACGGCGGCGTCGGCGGGCGCGAAGCTGCGCTCGAGGAGCTGCTCCTCCTGTGGGTCACGAACCAGAACCCGGTGTACGCGCCGATCGCGCCGGTCGTGGCCGACGACGAGCTCGCGTCCACGCCCTACCAGGCCGTCGTGGCGTCCGCCGGCGAGCGCCTGGCGGACGAACCGCGCGTGATGGACACGGGCGAGACGTTGCTCGATCTCCTCCTCGCGCCAGCCCGCCGCGCGCCGTCTTCCATCTGGGCGCAGCTTCGCTACATGCGCGAGACGTGGGGCGTGATGCTCGAGGAGATCGGCCTCCTCGACGAGCTCCTCGTGCTCGAGGACACGAAGCGAGAGGAGGAGTGGCTCGGCCACACGTCCTTCGCCGGCCACGACGGCGGCCCGCCGGTCACCGAGCTCCTCTCGACGTGGACGCACGACCACGAGTACGAGGCGTTCAGCCCGGACACGGACTGGATGCCGCGCGTCGTGATGATCGCGAAGTCCACGTTCGTCTGGCTGCACCAGCTGTCGCGCGCGCATGGCCGCCCGATCCGCACGCTCGCCGACATCCCCGAGGAGGAGATCGCCAAGCTCGCGAGCTGGGGCATGACGGCGCTCTGGCTCATCGGCGTGTGGGAACGATCCGCGGCGAGCGTCCGCATCAAGCACCGCATGGGCAACCCGGACGCGGTCGCGAGCGCGTACTCGTTGGAGTCCTACGAGATCGCCAGCGACCTCGGCGGTCACGCCGCCTACGAGGTCCTCCGCGAGCGCTGCTCGCGGCACGGCGTCCGCCTCGCGAGCGACATGGTGCCCAACCACATGGGCATCGACTCGTCGTGGGTGGTGCATCACCCGGAGCGGTTCCTCTCCCTCACGGAGCCGCCGTTCCCGAGCTACAGGTTCAGCGGTCCCGACCTCTCCCACGATCCGTCGGTCGGCGTCTACCTCGAGGACGGATACTGGGCCCGCACGGATGCCGCCGTGGTGTTCAAGCGTGTGGATCGCCACACGGGCGACGCGGTCTACGTCTACCATGGCAACGACGGCACCAACATGCCGTGGAACGACACGGCGCAGCTGGACTACACGCGCGCGGACGTCCGCGAGGCGGTCATCCAGACGATCATCCACGTCGCGCGGATGTTCCCGATCCTCCGCTTCGACGCGGCGATGACGCTCGCGAAGCGGCACATCCAGCGGCTCTGGTTCCCGCTCCCGGGCACGGGCGGGGCGATCCCCTCGCGCGCGGATCACGCGCTCTCGAAGGTGGAGTTCGACGCGCTCATCCCCCGGGAGTTCTGGCGGGAGGTCGTCGATCGTGTCGCCGTGGAGGCGCCCAACACGCTCCTCCTCGCCGAGGCCTTCTGGCTGATGGAAGGGTACTTCGTCCGCACCCTCGGCATGCACCGGGTCTACAACTCGGCCTTCATGAACATGCTCCACAAGGAGCAGAACCAGGAGTTCCGGCTCCTGATCAAGAACGTGATCGAGTTCGAGCCGCGCGTGCTCGAGCGCTTCGTCAACTTCATGAACAACCCGGACGAGGAAACCGCGATCGCCCAGTTCGGGGACGGCGACAAGTACTTCGGTGTCGCCGTGCTCCTCGCGACCCTGCCCGGGCTACCGATGTTCGGGCACGGCCAGGTGGAGGGGTTCACCGAGAAGTACGGCATGGAGTACAAGCGACCGCGCCTCGACGAGGAGCCGAAGGGGTGGCTCGTGGATCGTCACGCGCGCGACATCTTCCCGCTGCTGCGGCAGCGCCACCGGTTCTCTTCCGTCGACGCATTCTACCTCTACGACTGCGTCACGCCCGCGGGCCACGTCCACGAGGACGTGATCGCGTACTCGAACGGCGTCGGGGGTCGGGCGTCGCTGGTGCTGTTCAACAACCGCTACGCGGAGGCGCACGGCTTCCTCCGCGAGAGCGCGCCCTGTCGCCTCCCGTCGGGCGAGGTGGGTCGCGCCTCGATCGGGGCCGCGATGGGCCTCGCCGCGGAGCCGGGCCTCTACGTGATCGCGCGGGACGCGATCTCGGGCGCGGAGCACCTGTTCTCGCTCGAGGCGTGGAGCTCGCGTGGGTTCGAGGTGCACCTGCGCGCGTTCCAGCACCGGGTGCTCGTCGACTTCGAGGTGGTCGCGCCGACGGCCGAGCGGCCCTGGGACGAGCTCTACCGCGCGCTCGAGGGTCGCGCCGTGCCCAGCCTGGAGGAGGCGCTCGTGAACCACAGGTTCCGCGCCATCCACGATCCGGTCGCGATCCTCCTCTCGCGCGAGCACACCGACTACGTCCTCGGCGCGCCGCGGGAAGCCGCGCTCGCCGCGACGGAGGCCCGCTTCCTGGATCTGCGCAAGGGAATCGCGTGGCACCGCACGTCCCGCGACTCCGACGCGCCCCCGACGTTCGAGGCCGCGATGGCCCGCGCGTCCGAGCCACCGCCGGCGAACGTCTCCGAGCCGACGACGCACAAGCGCGGCGCGGCGCGGCCGCACCATGTCGACCCGGACGCCAAGACGCTCACCGACGACCTGGCGCGCATCGCCGGGCTCGGGACGGGAGGTCCGCCGTTCGCCGCCCACTGGCACCTCGTCGTGCCCGCGGCGCGCGTCCTCGCCCTGATCGAGACCCTGCGAGTCGTCGACATCGCGCTGGGCGCCACGCTGATCGACGACGAGGACTTCCGCCTCGAGCTCCTCGTGCGTCGCGCGCTCGGCGGCGAGGTCACGGACGCGCGCGCCGGCGAGCTGGCGGACATCGTGCGTGCGCTCTCCCGCGGGCCGGCGGACCTCTACCGGTGCTGCCACGCGCTCATCGAGCGACCGCTCGTGCAGGCGTTCCTCATGGTCCACACGGTGGGTCAGACGACCTGGTTCAACCAGGAGCGCATGGAGTGCCTCCTCGTGTTGCTGGCGGCTCGCGGGGCGCAGGGATCTCGAGAGGCCCTTGACGACGTGGCGGGGACGCTCGGGGCGAGCGATGGCTCCGCATCGCCGACCGGCGACCAGCTGGAGCGACTCCTCCTCGACATGTCGCGCTCCGGGTACGACTTTTCTCGCTTCCGTGCCATCGTTTCCGCTGGAAATGGGCTCGCGGATTCGTCATCCTGATCCCGAAGTGGGCAGGACCGTCATCGTGGGTGACGTGCACGGCTGCGCGCGGGAGCTCGAGCGCCTGCTCGATCGTGTCGCCTTCGTGGCCGGTGACCGGCTCGTCTTCGTGGGCGACCTCGTGGCGCGCGGCCCTGACTCGCGGGGCGTCCTCGACATCGCGCGCCGCACCGGGGCGATCATCGTGCGCGGCAATCACGATGACCGGCTGCTCTCGTGGCGGCGCGCGCGGGAAGCCTGGATGCACGGCTACGCCCCCGAGAAGGTCCCGATCGGCAGGATGCACAAGGCGATAGCGCTCGGCCTTCGCCCCGTGGACTGGACGCTGCTCGAGACGGCGCCGCTTCACGTCGAGATGCCCGAGCACGCGCTCGCCGTCGTGCACGCGGGGATCGTCCCGGGCGTGCCGCTCGCGGAGCAGAGGCCGTCGACGCTCATGCGCATCCGCACGGTGCGCGTGAGCGCGGGCGGGGCGCACCACGACGTACTCTGGGGAGTCGCCTACGGCGGCCCGCTGCACATCGTCTTCGGCCACAACGCGCAGCCTGGTCTCCAGCTCCACCCCTTCGCGACGGGCCTCGATACAGCCTGCGTCTACGGCGGCGCCCTCACCGCGATGGTGCTCGCGGAGGGACAGAAGATCCCACGAAGCCGAGCGGCGCGGCGGAGGCTCCTCGTGGCCGAGCCAGCCGAGCGGATTCACTACGATTTCACGCGCAAGGTCGCGTGACACCGGCTATCCTCGGGCCGTCGTGAAAGGTCACACCTTCGCCCTCGCCGCGGCCCTGCACATGGTCGTCCTGTCGACGCCGATGCAGGTGCTCGCGCAGGCGACGCCGGCCCGCGCCGGAGACAAGGGCGCGCCGTCCGCTGCGGCGGGCCAGGACCTCCTGCAGAAGGCTCAGCAGCTCTTCGACGACCAGCAGTACGAGGAGTGCATCCAGACCCTCGGGTCCGTCCTCGTCCGCCCGAACAACACGAAGCAGCAGCGGGTCGACGCGATGCGTCTTCTCGCCGTGAGCTACATCACCCTCAACCGCAAGGACGAGGCCGAGAACACGATACGCGGCCTCCTCGGCCTCGATCCGGAGTACCGCCTGCCCGCGTCCGAGTCGCCGAGGTTTCGTGACTTCTTCCTCGCGGTCCGCGCGAAGTGGGAAGGGGAAGGGCGTCCTGGCGTGATCAAGGACACCGAGCCGCCCAAGCCCGTGAACATGAAGCACAGCTCGCCCGCCCAGGTGGAGCCGAACGCGAACATCGAGCTCACCGCCCGCGTCGAGGATCCGGACAACCGCGTCACCGAGGTCAAGCTCTACTTCCGCGCCGGCTCCAAGGGGAAGTTCGAGGAGGTCGTGGCGAGCCTGCAGGACGGGCGCGCGAAGGCGACGATCCCGGGCGCGTTCGTCAAGCCGCCGCTCGTGGAGTACTACTTCCTCGGCGCCGACAAGGGTGGGCTCCCGCTCGTGGCGCGCGGCGACGCCAACGCGCCCCTCCGCATCGCCGTGCCCGAGGCGAGCCGGGGCTGGGTCCTGCCCGTCGCGATCGGCGGCGGGATCCTCGGCGCCGCCGCGATCGTGGGCGGGCTCGCCCTCGCCGGCGTGTTCAAGAGTTCCTCGCCGCCGCCCGGCGGCACGACGCCGGGCGGGTCGAACCGCGGCACCGTGAGCATCAGCATCGGAGAATGAGCGGAGAGCCCACGTTCCCGTTCGTGTGCGTGGACGTCGAGGCGGAGGACGCGGACGCCATGAGCGGAGCGCTGTTCGAGCTCGGGGCGCAGGGCGTCGAAGAGCGCGACGCGACGACGCTCGTGAAGGCGAGGGTGCCCGGCAAGGTCACGCTGGTCGCGAGCTTCGCGACGCGGGAGGAGGCCGATTTCGCGATCGGCGAGCTCGATCCCGCCCTGTCGCCCGCGATCGAGGTGATCGTCGGCGACGCGTGGCGCGACGCGTGGAAGGAGCACTTCCGGCCCTTCGTGATCGCCCCGGGAGTCGTCATCCGGCCGCCGTGGGAGCCGTACACGGCGAGGGAAGGGGAGATCGTGCTCGAGCTCGAGCCCGGTCGGGCCTTCGGTACGGGGCTCCACGAGACGACGAAGCTCGTGGCGGAGGCGCTCGGCCGCGGGCGCGAGCGTCTCGCCGGCGCGACGGTGCTGGACGTGGGGACCGGGAGCGGGATCCTCGCGCTCCTCGCGCTCCGCCTCGGGGCGGCGCGGGCGATCGCGATCGACGTGGATCCGGACAGCGTGGCCGTGACGCGGGAGAACGCGGTGCGGAACGGACTCGAGGCGCGCCTGTCGGCGAGCGACCTCGACGTGTCGGGCATCGAGGGTCGGTTCCCCATCGTGCTCGCCAACATCGAGGCGCGCGTGCTCGTGCCGATGGCGTCGGAGCTGGGCGCGCGCGTGGCTCCGGGGGGGAGGCTGCTCCTCTCGGGGATCCTCGCGGGGCAGGAGGAAGAGGTCGCGGGTGCGTACGCGGCGCTGGGGGCGCCCGCGATCACCGCGCTCGGCGAGTGGGTCCTCCTCGCGTTCGAGCGGCCGTGGTAGTGGACCCCGCATGTCCGCCCAGAAGAACGTCTTCGGCCGTCCCCTCGCTCCGTGCTCGATGAACCCCCGCACGGGGTTCTTCCGCGACGGCTGCTGCAACACGGGTCCGGAGGATCGTGGCGAGCACGTGGTCTGCGTGCGGGTCAGCGCCGACTTCCTCGCGTTCAGCCGGTCACGCGGCAACGATCTGTCCACGGCGGTGCCGCAGTTCGGGTTCCCTGGCCTCGCGCCGGGCGACCGGTGGTGTCTCTGCGGGGCCCGCTGGGCGGAGGCCCGGGACGCGGGCGTCGCGCCGCGCGTGTACCTCGCGTCGACGCACGAATCGATGCTCGCTCACGTGACGCTCGAGGAGCTATCGAAGTACGCCCTGGATCTGTCCTGAGTCCGGTCCGATCCACCGCCTGCGACGGGATTCGCGATCGGGGACCGACGCCGAGGCACGGGCGCCCCTCCGCGCCTCCGGTGTGCTACGCTGAAGGCCGTGCACCCACACACACCAGCCTTCCTCCGGCTGACGCGAAGCGGCTCGATCTACCTACGAGCCTGGCTGCCGCTCCTCGTGCTTCCGGTGATGTTTGCCACCTGCTCCGACGAAGCGCCAAGCGGCGGTGGCAACGGTAGCAACGGTAGCAGCGGCAGCAACCCCGCTGCGAACCCTGCCGGCGACGGTGTGGGCAACGCCGTCGAAGCCGGTCTCGTCACCAGCACACCCGCGAACTACACCTGCACGCGAGAGATCCACGTGTCCGCGACGGGGAACGACGCGAACAACGGGTCGGCGACGAGCCCCCTCAGGACCATCGCCAAGTCGACGCTCGCAACCCAGCCAGGGGACTGCGTCAAGGTGCACGCGGGCACCTACGCGGAGTCGACGACCATCGCCTTCCGGAAGGACGGATCGGAGGCCGCGCCGATCGTGCTCTGGTCGGTGGACGGCCGCGGCGCTGCCATCATCGATGCAGGCGGGAACAGGACCGGCCCCACGGTCCTCATGAGCCAGAATCACGTCATCATCGACGGCTTCGAATTCAAGAACAGCCCCACCGACACGAACGAGCAGGTCGTCCACTTCGACGGGCTCAAGTCGGGCAAGGGCGTCGGCTCCGTCCTGCGAAACTGCAAGATCACGGGCGGCTACGATCACATCAAGCTCAATCAAGCGAGCGACGGCATCACCGTCGAGAACAACGAGTTCTACGGCAAGTTCGGTCACCTTCCGATCAGCCTCACGGGCGCGAACCGTCTGGTGTTCCGCGGCAACTTCTGCCATGACTGGAACACCGGCCCCAACGGAGCGGTTCAGATCAAGGGTGGCTCGCGCGACGCCATCTTCGACGGCAATCGCTTCCAGGATATCGTGTCGGCGGCCGGAGCGATCGCGTAGCCGATCGATCGCGCGTCGACGCCAGCTGCCCCGAGGGCGGCCGCGATGACGGCGGCCTGCCCGTCGGGGCTGGGGGCGGTGAAGCTTGCGCGCGCCGCGCCGTCGTTGTTGATCGCGCCGCCGAGGACGACGGCGTACACGCGGTCGCCGTCGGCGAGCGCATCGGCGAGCGGCTTGAGGACGACGGCCGCGACGCCGTCGGAGAACACGGTGCCGGCCGCGTCGTGCGAGAACGTGCGCGTGCGCCCGTCGGGCGACGTCATCGTCCCCTCCTGGTTCAGATAGCCGCTCTTCGGCGGGCAGGTGACCGCGACGCCGCCGGCGATCGCCATCTCGCACTCGCCGCGGCGCAGCGAGTCGGCCGCCTGGCAGATCGCGACGAGCGACGTGGAGCAGGCGGTCTGAACGTTCACCGCCGGCCCCGTGAGCCCGAGCTTGTGTGCGACGCGGCTCGTCAGGTAGTCCTTCTCGTTGCCGAGCATGACATTGAGCTCGCCCGCGCGCGCGACGAGGTCGGCCCGCGGCATGACGTGCTTCTGGAAGTAGGTGGCGTTGTACATGCCGGCGAACACGCCGACGCGCCCCTGTGGCGCGTGGCCGGCGTGTTCGAGCGCCTCCCAGGCGGTCTCGAGGAAGATGCGGTGCTGCGGGTCGGTGACCTGCGCCTCCAGCGGCGTCATGCCGAAGAAGGGCGCGTCGAACTGGTCGACGTCCTCGAGCACGCCGCGCGCGCGCACGTAGCTCGGGTCCTTCGTGAGGGCCAGCGGCAGCGACGGGTCGAGGTCGGACGGCTCGAAGTCGGTGATCGACTCGCGGCCCGCGACCAGGTTACGCCACAGCTCGTCGACGTCCTTCGCGCCGGGGAGGCGGACGGCCATGCCGATGATCGCGATCGGTTCGCGCGGGCTGGCGGCGGCGCGGCGCGGGGCCGCGGGCGCCTGCGTGTTGCCGGTCAGGCATTCCGCGAGGCCGGCTGGCGTCGGCGTGGCGAAGAACTGGGCGGCCGACACCTCGGGTACGCCCACCTCGAGGAGGCGGCCGAGCGTGCGGATCGCGAGCAGCGAGTTGCCGCCGAGCTCGAAGAAGTTGTCGAGCGCGCCGACCTCGTCGATCGCGAGGAGGTCCTGGAACACGCGGCAGATGGCCGTCTCGATGGCCCCGGTTGGGGCGCGGTAGGGCGTCGTGAGATCAGGGCGCGCCGTGCCGGGGACGGGGAGGGCGCGGCGGTCGAGCTTGCCGTTGTCGGTGACGGGGAGCGCAGCGAGCTCGACGAAAGCCGAAGGCACCATGAAGTCCGGCAGCTCGCGCCCGAGCGCCGTGCGCAGGCGCGCGAGGTCGATGCCCTTCGGGACGACGTACGCGACGAGTCGCTTCTCGCCGTCGCGGTCATGCACGACGACCGCGCCGCTCTGCACGCGCGGCTGGCGCGCGAGCGCGGCCTCGATCTCGCC
>SXGS01380189.1_pt1 | contig 19225 bp, 16 predicted proteins | sample 3174681 | NCBI WGS metagenome assembly SXGS01 (sample SAMN11356861, study PRJNA531348) | freshwater metagenome | isolation source: freshwater sample F1-80 | place: China: Fuxian Lake, Yuxi | collected 2017-12-25 | reverse complement strand
GGACCGCGGCAGCGCATCGCGATTGCGCGAGCGATCCTCCGCGACCCCAAGATCCTGATCCTGGATGAGGCCACTTCGTCGCTGGACGCGCAGTCGGAAGCGCTGCTGCAGGACGCCCTCCAGCGACTCATGACCAACCGCACCACGCTTGTGATCGCACATCGGCTTTCAACGATTCGAAACGCGGATCGTATTGTCGTTCTCCGGGAAGGTCGCATCGTGGAGTCGGGCCGACACGAAGAACTGCTCGCGCTGAAGGGTGTCTACAGCCGGCTCTACGAAACGCAGTACCGTGCAGATGGCCTGGGAGTGGCGGTCGACGATCTCGAATGACCGCACTGGCTTACAATCTCATCCTCTTCGCCGCGAGTCCGCTGCTGGTGTCGTACCTGCTGTATCGGATCGTGGTTCTGGGTAAGTCCCGGGCCGGGTTCACCGAGCGGCTCGGTTGGCTGCCGGTGTCCCGCTCGCGGTCGGTCACCCGGCTGTGGGCCCACTCGGTGTCCGCCGGAGAAGCAGTGGCGGCCGCCGCCATCCTCCGCCACGTGCACCGGCTCGATCCGGACATGGAAATCGTCGTTACCGCCACCACCCCCGCAGGGCTCCAGCAGTTAGAGCGACTGGTCCCCTTCGCCCACTGGAGAGGCTACTTCCCATTCGATTTCTTGCCGTGCGTGGGCCTGGCGCTGTCCCGAGTCCGACCCACGGTCGTCGCTGCGGTGGAAACAGAGATCTGGCCCAACTGGATCTGGTTGGCAGGAAGACTCGGGGCGCGTAGGGCCCTCGTCAACGGTCAGTTCGCGGACCGGGGCTATCGGAAGGCCCGGAAGGCGCGCTGGCTCTATCGCTGGGCGCTGAGCGGGCTCGACGACCTGTATCTGCAGAGTGCACTCGCCGCAGAACGGGCCCGGGATCTGGGGGCGCCGCCGGATCGGATCCGGGTGATCGGAAACGTCAAGTTCGATCAAGCCGTGAGCGCCCCGTCGGAGGAGGCGGCCGCAGTTGTTCGTGGGTGCCTCGAGTTGGATCAGGGCCGTCCGCTCTGGATCGCCGCGAGCACCCATCCGGGCGAAGAGGAGCAGGTGCTGGCCGCCTATCGGCTGGTGTTGACGCAGTTCCCTGGGGCGCGATTGTTGATTGCACCCCGGCACATCGAGCGGGCGGAAGAAGTGATGGAGCTCATTCGGGTTGGCGGATTCGCGGCGGGGCGCCGCTCCACTCCGCCTCAAGAACCGGTTGACGTGCTTGTTCTGGACACCATGGGAGAACTCGCGGGCCTCTACCGCCTGGGCGATGCGGCATTTGTCGGCGGCAGCCTGGCGCCAATCGGTGGGCACGACATCTTGCAGCCAATGCTCCAGCACGTTCCCGTCGCGGTGGGCCCGCACACTCACAATCAGCGAGACATCGTCGCGCTAGCCGTTGAGGCAGGCGCGGTCGCTATCACCAGAGATGCAACTGAACTCGCGCAGGCCGTGACCTGGATGCTGCATGGTGTGGAGCGCCGGACCAGTTTACTGAGGGGGGCTGGCCGGCTGTTGAGTGACAACCAGGGCGCCGCAGAGGCCTGCGCTCGGCTCCTGATCGAGCTTGCCCACGGCCGGGGTCCGAGAACGGGTTGGGGCCAGTGATGTCAGTCGCCGGCGGGGAACGTATCCTGATCATTCGCCTCTCGGCGATTGGCGACGTGATCGTCACGACCCCACTCTCCCGGGCGGTTAAAGAAGCCTTTCCGTCGGGCCGCATCGGCTGGGTGGTCGATCGGCGAGCGGCGGATGTGCTCCGGGAGAACCCGTACATCGATCAACTTTACATCTGGGATCGAAGGCGCGGCGCCTCTGGCGTCACTTCGGTGGGCAAGCTGCTGCGGGAAATTCGGCGCGACGGATGGGATGTCGCCATTGACTGTCAGGGACTCCTCCGAAGCGCAGTGATCGCCAGATTCTCCGGAGCCCGACGGGTCATTGGGAGTACCCCCGCTCGGGAGGGCGCCGCGTACGTGTACACGGACCGCGTGCCGAAGAGCACTTCCGACCTGAGTTCTCGACAGCGCGTGCTGGATCTCTTGACTCCCCTCGGCGTGAAGTCCAGCGATCGTCGCCTCGTGTCGGGAGTGTCGGACGCCCATCGAAACACGGCGCGGACGCTGCTCGCCGCGTCGGGGCTGTCGCCGGGAGCCCGCATCGTCTGCTTTGTGCCGGCGACCACCTGGGCCCAGAAGCACTGGTTTGAAGAGAACTGGTCGGAACTTGGCACACTGGTCACCCAGCAACTCAACGCGACCCCCGTCTTGCTGGGGTCGCCGGCGGATCTGCCGATGATGGAGCGAATTCGGGCAGGCGCATCGGTCCGAGTGGTAAACCTGGCCGGGAAGACCACTATTCCCGAAGCGGGGGCGGTGCTGGAGCTGGCGATTGGATCAGTTGCCGTCGACACAGCGCTGATGCATCTGGCGGCGGCCGTCGGCACGCCGACAGCGGTGCTCTGCGGCGCGTCGTGGTGGCCCGGGTTCGCCGACTACAAACGTGCGACGATCGTACGGGAGCCGATGTCCTGCTCACCTTGCCTCCGGCATCCCACCTGTGACGGGCGCTTCGACTGCATGCGAGCGCTTTCCGCCTCTCGGGTGCTTCAGGAGCTTCGTAAGCTGCTATGAGCCGCCTTGAGACCGCGTGGCGCGCCATCGTCTCCGGATCGCCACCCGTTGCGTGGGCTGCTCCGGCCCGAGCGGCGCTCTCAGCCCTGACGCCCCTCTGGCGAGCCGGTGTGGCGCTCGATCAGTGGCGGTTCCGAAGCGGATTGATGCCGACGGTAACCCTGCCGCGCCCTGTCATCTCGGTCGGGAACATCACGGTTGGCGGAACGGGCAAGACGACCACGGTTCGGTGGTTGGTGCGGCGGCTCGCGGAGCGGGGACTGAGACCCGGGGTGCTCTCCTACGGCTATCGAGCCGACGCAGGGAGAGCCGGAGCGCCGTGGGTGTTGGCGGGCGGACCGGGCGCCGTGCCGGCATCAGCCTCGAGTTGCGGCGACGAGCCCGCGATGCTCGCGAGATCCATGCCCGGCGTCCCGATTCTCGCAGGCCGTCGACGGGCCGCGGCGGGCCAGGAACTGTGTCGGTCGTTTCTGGTGGATGTGGTGTTGCTGGACGACGGGTTTCAATACCTCCGACTGAATCGCACCGTGGATCTGGTGTTGATTGATGCCGTGGAGCCCTTCGGGTTCGGACACGTACTGCCCGCCGGTACTTTAAGGGAGCCGTTGGCGGCCCTTCGCCGGGCAGACGCGATGATCCTCACCCACTCCGATAGCCTCACTGACGAGAAACGGCGCGCCCTGGTCGAACGACTGCGCTCGCTGGCGCCCGCTCGCGGCGATGTCTCTATCGCCTGCGCCCGGCACCGTGCGGTTGCATGGCGTGACCTTACGACCGGGCGGCGGTTCCCCATTCATCCCATCCCCGAGGGAACCTGGACGTCCTTCTGCTCACTGGGCCGTCCGGAGGCGTTCCAACAAACCTTGAGCACATTGGGGGTCCGGGTGGGTCAACGGATCGAGTTCCCCGACCACCACCCCTACCAAACCGCCGATCTCAACAAACTCCAAAACTTGGGGGCTGCCGCGGGGAACGTCGGACTGATAACTACTGAGAAGGACGCGGTAAAACTGCCCGGGGCCGGTTTGGGGGTCGCATGCCTGGTGTTGGAGGTCGACCTGGAGTTTCTTGAGGGGGAGGAAGAACTGCTGGAAGCCGTGGTCCGGAAGATCAGTGCGGCCGGTGGGAGCGGCTAATGGCGAAGCGATCCCCTCCTCCGGATCAGAAGCCGCGTTGGAGCAAGCCGATCGAGTGGTGGCTCACACGGCACTTCGTTCGATTTCTCATCGCCTCCGGACGGTTGATGTCGCGCTCCGGGCATCGGTCCGTCGGTCGCGCGCTGGGCAATGCGGCGTGGCGGGCGATGCCGAGGTATCGAAACGTGGCGCTGGCGAACTTGAAGCGGGCCTTCGGGGGCTCCTGGTCCGACGAAGAAATCCTGCGAGTGGCCCAGGAGAGTTTTCGCGTCCTGGGGATCTCGATGGTGGAGTTCTTTCTGTGGCAGCCCGGACTCAAGGGTCCCGACATCGATGCGGCGGCGCGACTGGAGGGCCAGGAGCACTATGAACGCGCGTTTGCCCGCGGCAAAGGCGTGATCCTCATTACCGCCCACTATGGAAACTGGGAGATGATGGGGCCGTGCCTGTCGAGAGCCGGCTACATCGTGAACGCGATCAGCCGCACAGCGGATGACCCAACGATGGAGCGCACCATCGAGAGCATCCGAAAGGGAGCCGGCGTACGGCAGATCCCGCGGTCGAAGGCGGCCCGAGAGGGACTGGGATGCCTGCGACGAAACGAGATCCTGGCCATCTTGATGGATCAGAATACTGCTGAGGGTGGTGTGTTTGTGCCCTTCTTCGGACATCTCGCCAGCACAGCAACCGGGCCAGCCGTGTTTGCACTTAAGACCGAAGCCGCACTTGTGCCGACGTTTTGTTTGAGGGAGCCCGATGGTTCGTACACCGTCCAGGCTCGGGAACCCATCCTGCCGGAACCCACGGGGGACCGGCAGCGAGACATCGTGATGCTTACTGCCCGCCTGACTCTCGCTATAGAGGATCAGATCCGGGAACGACCCGAGCTCTGGAGTTGGTTGCACAACCGCTGGAAACTGGGTCCGGAACTGGAAACGTTGACCGATCCGGAGAAGGAGTTGCTTTCACGCACTTCTCCCGGAGCGAATGCGGAGAGGTAAACGGGTTGATTGCTGAGCGGCTTCAAAACGTCAAACGAATTCTGGTCCTGAATCGGAACCAGATCGGAGACTGTCTCCTCACCACCCCCCTCCTGCGGGCTCTCAAACGCGGCTATCCCGGCGCTCATCTCGCCGTAGCGATTCCCGAGCCGCGGCGCGACCTGCTCGCCACCAACCCCCACGTGGACGAGATCGTCATCCGGCCCCGCCGGGATCGGTGGGTAGACAAGTTTCAATTTGCCATCGACATTCGACGTCGCGACTACGATCTGATCATCTCCCTCCAGGAGAAGTCGCTGTTTTACGCATGGGCCACCTACTACGCGGCATTGGCGCGGAGCCGGTGTGTGACTGTCGCGCTCGATCATCCAAGAACTCGGCGCTACTACCAGCAGAACGTGCCGATCCAGCCGGATCGGCATGAAGTCTACAAGTACCTGGACATCGCTCGGCTCATCCATTGTCCCGCCGAGCAGAGCCCGGTCCTGGAATTGCAACCCACCAAGGATGCCCGTGCATGGGTAAGGCAATTCGTCTCTGATCGAGGTGTGGACCCAGATACCCGGTTTATCGCCATCAATCCCGGCGCCACCATGGAAGAGAAGCGATGGCCGGTGGAGCGCTTCGCCGAGGTAGCCGAGAGGCTCCACCAGGAGCTGGGACTTCCGGTGATGATCCTCGGCGGCGAAGAAGATCGTGAGCGGGCAGCAGGCATCGTGAACGGGATGACTCATCGGCCCCTCGTCACCGCGGGGATGGCAAGTCTGGCGCATACCGCTGCGCTGCTCGAACGATGCGAGCTTCTGGTTACCGGAGATACGGGGCCGATGCACATGGCGGTGGCGATGGCCGTCCCGGTTGTGGCCCTGTTCGGTCCGACCAACCCCCTGAAGTTTGGCCCGTTCAGCCGCAACAAGGTGGTTTTGCGGCATGACGAGCCCTGCGAGACCTGCGCGCTGCCCTGCACCCACACCATCACGGCCGAGGAGTGCCTCGGCGCCGCAATGAAGCTCTACAATCCGCCCCCGGGACGTCGCGCGGGGGTTGAGAGGCGATAATCCCGCGCAACGATGCGCATCGCATACTTCAACACGATTCGCGCCTTTGGAGGTGGGGAGAAGCGCGTCATCCAGGGCACCCGAGATCTTCGCGGACTGGGGCACTCGGTGACGGTGTTCTGCCGCCGGGGCAGCGCGCTTGAAGAGCGTTGCCGCGCCGAGGAAGTCAACTGCGAACCATTGGAGGTCGGATCCTATGTGTCCTGGCCGCGGGCTGTTCAGCTCCGCGAGTTGTTCGCAAAGCACCGACTCGACTGCGTTATCTGCTTCGACCAGCGGGCTGTCAGGCTGGCAGCCCTGGCGCGGCGCCTCACTCCATCGAACGAGTCCTCACCGTCCATCGTTTACTACTACGGCGGGGAGCGCACCTTTCGGAACGTGTGGTACAACCGGCAGGTGGTGGCGCCGGCAATCGAACGCTACGTTCCCAACGCTGCGGCGCTGCGGGACGAACTGCTGAGTTTCGGCTGGATCCCGTCCGATCGGATCGAGGTGATCTACGACGGCCTGGACCCGCGACCGATCCTCGCCGCGGATCCGGCCGGAGTTCGAGAGGAGCTGGGCGCTGACCCGCGCGACCTGGTGGTGATCACGGTGGCGCGGCTGGTGGAGGGCAAAGGGCACGATGCCCTCATCCGAGCGGCGGCACCGTTGTTGACGCCCTATCCGGGCTTGCGACTCTGGCTGGCCGGAGATGGCCCACTGCTTCCATCCCTCCAGGAGCTGGCACGTGCATCCGGACTCGGAGATCGCGTACAGTTCCTGGGGTTTCGCAAGGACGTGCCGCGATTGTTGAGGGCGGCGAACATCCTATGCCACCCCAGCCGCAAGGAAGGGGCGCCAAACGCGGTCCGTGAGGGAATGGCGGCCGGCTTGCCGGTCGCCGCGGTTGCCGCATCGGGCACCCCAGAGTTGATCGATGTCGGCGAAACGGGCTACCTGTCCCCCATCGACGACGTCCCGTCACTGTCGGCAAACCTGGCCCGCCTGCTGGAGGACGCGTCCCTTCGTGTTCGACTGGGAGAGGCGGGCAAGCGCAAGGCTCTCGCTGAATTCGGCGAGGAAATCTGCACGTCCCGTTGGCTGACACTCCTCGAGGGGTGCGCCAATCATCGTGAGAGTTCGTCCCGTGTCCGGTGAACCTCGGCGAGTGCTGCTGGTGAACACGCTTCGCGCGGCCGGCGGCGGCGAGAAGTGGGTCGTACGGATGAGCGGATGCTGGAGGCAACTGGGCATCGAGCCGATCCTGCTCTGTAACCCGAACACTCCGTTGCAGCACATGGCGAGTGATGCCGGCATAGAGGTTCACCCAACCATGCTGCGGCACGATCTCTCCCCGGTCGGTGTGTGGAACATCCTGGCCGCACTCCGCCGCCACCGGCCCCGGGTCGTGGTGTGTTGCAACGAACGTGCGTTCCGTCTGGCTGCTCCGGCGGCGGCGCCAACCGGATCGCTGCCGCTCGTCTACCGCAACGGCCTGACCGGAACGTTCAAGAACCGGAGCCACAATCGCCTCCTCATCCGCCGCCTCTCGATGATGGTGGCAAACACCACCGCAATCCGCGACGAACTCTCGTGCTTCGGCTGGTTGCCGCCCGACAAGATCCGCGTGATCGAGAATGGAGTGGACTTGAAGCTCTTCGGCGCGGATCGAACGCAGACCGCGCGAATCCGGTCCGAATTGGGCGCCGACACCTCGACCCTGGTGTACGCCGTGCTAGGACGGTTGGAACGTGAGAAGGGTCAATGGGAGGCCATCGACGCCTTTGCACAGGTTCGGCAGACCTATCCAGACTCCCAACTCTGGCTCGCCGGGCAGGGACCCGGCAGCGACTCCCTCGCCGAGGAGATTTCCTCACAAGGGCTGGGCCAGTCGGTCAAGTTGCTCGGATATCGAACCGATGTTGCAGAACTCCTGGGCGCGGTGGATGTGCTGCTTCAGCCGTCCCACCGTGAGGGGCTCGGAAACACGCTGCTTGAGGCGATGGCGTCGAGGAAGCCGGTGATCGCGAGTGCGGTAGGAGGCTCCCCTACGCTCCTGGAACATGGCGCGGCGGGTTTGCTGGTTCCCCCTCGGGATGTCTCCGCGCTAACTCAGGCGATGCTCCAACTCGCCTCACGGCCCGAGCTCCGTCTGGAATACGGCGCTCGAGGCCGCCGCGTGGTGGAGGCCCGGCATCGGCTGGAGCATGAGGCGGACCAGTGGCTCTCTCTGTTCCGAGAGCTGTGCGGAGCGCGATGGTAGAGAGTCCGCAGGCGGGCACGGCCGGCTCACGGGGCATGCCTGCATCGATTCGCAGAGTGCTGGTGGTGCAAACCCAGCGGCTTGGGGACGTGGTGGTGTTGACGCCCACACTCACGGCGCTTCGCCGGCGTTTTCCCGAAGCAAAGCTGGATGTTCTGGTGCACCGGCCGCAAGACACCCTGTTACTCGGTCACCCCGATGTTAACGACGTCATGACCTACGATCGTCAGACGACTCACCGCTCGCCTCTCGCTCGGTTGTCCCTGGCCCGCGAGCTTCGGCGTCGCAGATACGACTGGGCTCTGGTGATTCACGCAGCGTCCAGTGTCGCCGCGGCCCTCTGTCTTGCCGGGATCCGCGCCAAGACGTGTGTTTGGAGATACGGGCCCGACCGGCCCCCAGCCCTCGCCTGGTGCTACTCGGGACGTGTCGTTCAGCATCGGGAGCGGGAAGCGCGCCACGAGGTTGAGCACAATCTCGACGTCCTGCGGGAGCTGGGGATCGAGCCTGACCACGACGGCCTCAGGCTCCCCGTTACCCAGGCCGAGCAGGCGGAGGCGGATCGGATTCTGACGGACTCGGGCCGCGTCACGGCAGCGAGGCTGGCTGTGCTCCACGCGGGCCACGGAGGCGGGCGACAGTGCTGGAGCCCGGCCCGATATGCAGCCCTCGGCGATCGGCTCGCCGGACTAGGGATGCAGGTAGCGCTCACCGGCTCACCGAAGGAGGTCGACCTGTCTCAAGAGATCAGCCGGTCGATGGCGCACGATCCCGTGTTCCTCGCCGGGAAGATGAGCTTGCGCGTTCTGGTGGCAGCGTTGGCGCGGGCTGATGTGTTTGTCAGCGTCCCCACAGGACCGATGCATCTCGCAGCTTCCCAGGGTGTTCCGGTGGTTGCGCTGTATGGCCCCTCCGATCTGGACATCGATCGTGCGAGGTTCCACCCCTACGGCGTGCCCTACAGGGCTGTGACCTCAACCATTCCCTGCAATTGCCCCGGATCACACACCTGTGAGCTGCCGATTTGTATGGACGGCATCTCGGTCGGCGCCGTCGCCGCAGCGGTAGAGAGTTTGTTTGCCGGGCACGTGACGTGATATTCCCACTGGCATAGAATACAGGCGTTTGCCGGTTCACACCCGGCCGGTAGGATATGGGATCACTTCGAAACACGGCTGCGCTCATCGGGTCACCGCGACTTGGACGTCTCCTGAAGCACGCGCGCGGCGCCGGACTGGAGACGCTGCTCTGCTATCGGCGGTTGGCGATGCTGGTGGCCGCCGCCGAGCACGGGGCGAACCTGGAAGGCAGCGCGGTCGAGTTCGGGACCTTTCGGGGTGGCAGCGCGGGCGTACTCGCCCAGGTGCTGAAGCCCACCGGTAAAATTCTGCACGTCCTCGACTCCTTTGAGGGGCTCCCACCGCCGACCGATCGCGACAACTATCACAAGACAGGCGACTTCAACGATACGGCTTTCGAGGTGGTGCGAGACGGTCTCCTGAAGATTTCGTCCGCGGTTCGGGTGCACCGGGGCTACTTTGACGTCACGCTGGATGCCATTCGAGAGGAGCGGTTCTGCGTCGCGCACATCGACGTGGATCTCTACGAGAGCGTGAGAGAGTGTCTGGAATTCACCTATCCCCGCATGGCTCCGGGAGGGATCATCCTGCTCGACGACTACGGAGCCCGCACCTGTCTCGGAGCTAAAGCCGCGACCGACGAATTCCTGGCCACTCGGCCGGAGCGGATTCACCATCTCACCGGCGCCCAGCACGGCATCTGGGTGGGCCGCCCCGGAGACGACCTTTTCGACTATCTGCGCCGGCGGTCCGGCTGGACAGGCAACCTCCCCGTACTCGGCGCAAAGATGTTCCGACGATGAGGAGTGCCGGGGCGTGAACTTTCTCGTCGTTGTAGCCGACACCTTTCGGCGGGACCATCTCGGGTGCTACGGCGGCGCCGTCGAAACGCCCTATTTGGACCGCCTGGCGTCGGAGTCCGTGGTCTTCGATCGCGCCTATGCGGGGAGCTTTCCGACTCTGCCGTGCCGGATCGAGCTCTTCACCGGCCGCATCGCCTTTCCTTACCGAACCTGGGGGCCGCTCCCACAGGACGAGCTGGTGCTCTCGGAGGTGTTTCGCTCGGCGGGATACTCTACGGCACTGGTCTCAGACAACTTCCCGATGGGGCATGCAGGCTACGGCTTCGAGCGGGGCTTTGAGACATCGATCCGGGTTCAGGGTCAATGGTACGACTCCTTCCGCCCCAGGCAGAACGACATTTCGTTCCCCACCAACGCAAGCTGGATCGGAGAGCCGGGTCGAGTTCAGCAGTACCTCACCAACGTTTGTGACCGTACGACCGAGTCCGACTACTTCGCGCCCCAGACCGTGGAGAGCGCATGTCGCTGGCTGGAGACCCAGGGACGGCGTCGGCCGTTCCTACTCTGGGTGGATATCTTCGATCCGCATGAGCCCTGGGATCCGCCGCGGAGTTACGTTCCCGAAGCCGAGAGCGACGACTTCCCGTGGATCCTCTATCCACACTTCGGACCGGCGAACCGATATACGGCGGATCAGTTGGAGGCCATGCGGGCCCTCTATCGGGGCGAGGTGCGGCTCGTCGATCGCTGGATCGGGGTTCTACTGGCAAAGCTGAAGTCCGTGAACCTCGACGACGACACGACGATCGTGTTTCTCTCGGACCACGGCATGTTCTTCGGCGAACACAACCTGCTGGGAAAGGGCTCGAAGATTCCTGGAGACATTCGGGGATGGCCGCCCTACGAAGAGGTCGCGCACATTCCGCTGATGGTTCGCGTACCCGGCGCCAGGGCGGGTCGATCGCAGGCGCTGGTACATCCGGGAGACCTGACCCCTGCCCTCGTGGAACTGGCCGGGATCCCGATTCCTGACCGGATGACGGCGCGCTCCATCATCCCGATCCTCCGCCGGCAAGCGGAGACGCATCGCAGCACGTTGATGACCAGTTGGGCGCTGCGCGGCGCCCGGATGACTCGCCCCAGCGTCGTTCGCGATGACGATTGGTCGATGGTGTTCTGGAGAACGGGAGCGCCGCCGGAGTTGTACCACCGGGCATCCGACCCCGGCGAGACGCGTAATCTCTGGCCGGCGGAAAAGGCAGAGGGACGCAGACTTCACGGCCGCATGCTGGAGTTTCTTCGCGCCAACCACTGTCCGCCCCGAAACTACTGGCCGCGGCGCTGGTTCGTGTCGTGGGGCACGGCCGAGTCCGTGTCGGAGCGGAGCCTTGCGGCGTCGCCCGGATCCGGAACGAATGGGTGATCTTCGTCTCCGACTGCTGGAGTCCGTGGACGGGGCGGAGCTTCGCACCGCCATCAGGACCCATCAGCAGGCGTTATTGAACCGGGGGCCGGAGGTGGTGCTGGCACGGCCGTGGCGCTCCGTGACTCGAGTCCCCATCGGCGGCCAGTCCTATGCCATCAAGGAATATCGCCACAACGCGCTTCGGAAACTAGCGGCTCTCTTCCCCGGGGGCGCACGGGCGGACGCCGCGAACCGGGGCTTCGAACTCCTCGGATCTGCGCGGCTGTCACGAGCGCCTTTGGTGGCGCTCGGCGTGGAGTACGAGTCCGGGCTCCCCTCCGTCAGCTACGCCATCACCAGTTGGGTGGATGGAGTCGGTCTCCGCGATGCCTTTCGCGACGTGGGCCGCGACGCGGGGCCGGGCCCTCGACCCTCGTGGACTCGTCTCACCCGGCTCTGCCTCGACTACCTGACCGCAATGCATGCCGCGGGCCTGACCATGGATGACTTTCACACCCCAAACTTTGTCGGAGAGTCAGGCGAAGACGGCGGACTCGCGATCATCACCATGGTCGACTTCGACACCGTGCGACGGGTTCGGTTGACGTGGGAGCACCGACTTTACAACCTCTTCACCCTCCGCCGGAGCTTTGGGAAGGACCTGTCCGAAGACGGGCTGCACTTCCTTCGAAACACGTACCTGGATCAGCTGGGAATCCCACACGACTCCGCCCTCGGTGTCGCGCTGATGAGTTCCCTTCGCCCGTTCATTCCCAGGGCCGCCGGCCGCCGGCATGTGGTCCAGGCGGCAAGGGAGCTCGAACGCATCGCTCGGAGCGGTTAGGTCGGCGCCCGGGAGCGGATCCCCCGGGGACTCGCTCCGCCAGGCGGACGTGACAAAGACCTACGGCGCGGGTCCGGGTTACTTGCGGCGCTTGGTCTTCAAGAAGCCCAGCTTTTTCAGCCGTCGCTGCAGGGCGATGGCCCCTCCTACGAGGGGGTCCGCAGCGAGTTCCGCCAGGGACTCTCGGGCATCCGCGGCCTCGGCGGCAAGCACCCGGAGTTTCAGCGGGTCTGCAGGATCCGACACCTGGTCCAGGTGGCCCGGATGGGTTATTAGCAGCCAGGTCTGGCGGTTGTGGTGGGTCCACGGCAATGGACGGCTAGCGAGACCGCAGGTTTGAACCAGACCCATCATAAACTCGAGCGGGTAATGAGAGCTTCCCGGGTATACCCACTCCTCGCCTTCATACGGGAGATCCCCCTCCAGGAACGTGGCGGCGAAGATTCCATCCGGCTTCAGGCACTTTCGGGCCTCCGAGAGGCATCGGCGGATGTGTGCCTGACTGGCGTGAGAGAAGATCGACTGTGCCAGCATGTAGTCGAACTCCACGCCGAAGGTCGTGAGCGAAAAGTTTCCGTCGGTTGAAAATGTCGGCTGCTTGATCTCGATCGCGTCTTGCCCCAACTCCTGGGCAATCCCATCATCGATCAGCCAGTGGTTCGGCTCCATCCCATAGTAGTTGCCGACCCCCAGATACGGGATAAAGAGGCGCCCGCCTCGGAGCGATCCGCACCCGATATCCAGGAGCCGATGCTCTTCCCTGAGCCCGAGCGCCGTCAGGAGCCCAAACTGATTCGCCGCGGCGAGATCATACCGGGCGCCGGAGCCGACGTACTTCCGGTGCTTGCTGATGACTTCCGATCTTGCTTCCGACTTTGCGTCTGACATTCTGCTATTCTAGCCGACCGGACGGAGCTTGCGCCAATCTGTCGCAACCACCGGCATACGGTTCAAAGTCCGAGCAACTCCCACTCGCCTCCCCTCACCCGGCTCCGTGCTGCGGCCTCAAGCACTGCAACCGTTTCGAGCATCTCTCGCGTGGAGACCGGCGAAGCGCCGGTTTCAAAGAACGTCAGGGTCCGGGACATCAGATTGGCATAGAAGCCGTCGTAGTTTCGGACGGCTCCCGCTATCCAGGCATCTCCGCGCGCGAAACCGAAGCTCCAGCCCAGGCTATCCCACTGGTTCGAGGCACTCCGGCACTCCAGCCATGCTCGTCGGCCGTCGCTCCACTCGAGGGTGACCTCTGCAGCCCGCGATCCACCGGTGTCAAGCACGCCCGAAATCCCGCGCCCCATCGCGCCAAGGATGAGCGAAACCGTGTGAACCCCGTAGTTCATCCAGTCCCCCATCCCCCGCGCCGTGGCCTCGGCCGCGGCTTCGCCCGGTTCAAGCGCAGCCTCGAGTTCCACCGCGAACCGCAGAGACGATGCGGAGAACAGTCCCGTCCGATGTTGCTCCGCCAGCTCAACGATCCGTCGGGCATCGTCGAGGGTGGTGGAGAGGAACTTATCCACCAGAACTCGCGGAGCGTTTGGGATCACACGCTCGCAGAGCGCGAGGTGGTCGGAGATGTTGTCCGGGGCCAGAACCATCACCACGTCTGACGACGCGCAGACGGCTTCCGGGCTCTCGCATCGAGTGACTCCCCGGCCCTCGCACCAGTCGTTCCCCTGCGGATCGCTCTCCCAGGCCGCCACGATTCGAGCCTCGCGATCCGACAGGCGGCCGTGGAGAAGGTCATGGAACTTGTTCGCATGGAAGTTGTTGAGGTGGTGGTCCACCAGACCGACGCGAAGCATGGAGCCTCCGTGAAACAGACGTGGATTAAGAAACTGCGATGGGGTCTCGTTGCCGCACTGACCGGCTTCGGGCTGTCACACCGCGGATCGGCCGCCCCGGTGATTGAGCCGGCGCCGCTGCGGCCCAGTCGCTGGTTCGGCGAGCGCGTGGCTGAGGTGCGGCTGGAGTCCGGCGTTCGCCTCGTCTACGTGCTGCCAAACGCCCTTCGCCCCGGACGGCGGTTGAGACTGGTCTTTTACACCACTCCAAACGGGAACTCCTGCGAGCAGACCCTCGGCGCCGCAAAAGATGGCGTACTCGACTGGCGCTTCGACATCCAGCACGTGGGGGCCCAGATCCGGAGGTTGAGAGCGCTTCGCCCCGACGAGGACATCGCACTGGTGATCGCGGAGGCGGATGGCTACAGTTGGCCCGCCTGGCGGCAGAAGCAAGGCGCCGAGGCTCCCCGGCAGGCGCTGGCGTGCCTCGCGTATGCGCGTGCAAGCCTGGGGCATACTCCCGATGTCATCGATCTCGCGGCGCACAGCGGCGGCGGGTCCTTCCTGTGGTGCATCCTGGAGTCGCCCGGCGGCATCCCCCATGACATCGAGCGGATCACCTTCCTCGATGCCAACTACTCGTTCTCCGACGAAGCGGGCCACACTCGGGAGTTCCAGAGGTGGTTGGCGGGAGATCCGGCACGACGGCTGACTGTGCTCTCTTACGATGATCGCGAGGTGATGCTCGACGGGAAGCCGATCGTATCGCCGACGGGCGGCGCCTACCGAGCCACCGAGCGAATGGCAGGAGCCCTGAAGGCGAGCGGTCGAAGCCTGGAGGAGAGCCACGTGGAGGGTCGTCGGCGCTGGACCGAGCCGGCGGGCGCGGTGTTTTTCGAGGTCTCGGACAATCCCGACCGAAAGATCCTACACACGGTGCTGGTGGGCGAGTGGAACGGTCTGCTGCACGGAGAGACGGTTGGCGGCCCCCAGGCCGCGTCCGGGGGTCGCTACGGTCCTCCTCGGGCATACCTGGAGTGGATCGCGCCGTCTCCCTACCAGACGCCGGTCACGGCATCCGCCGACGTGCCGCCGGCAGGGAGCAGGTTTCTGGAGCAACTGGCGCACTTGCCCTTTCTGGAGCGAGAGGCGGAGATCATCCGGCAGATTTGCGGTACGGGATCACCTCGCATTCTCAGGAATTGGCATCCCGTGACGATTCGTGCGAAGGGCGCCGACAACCTCGAACACACCGCAGTGTTTGAGGTGACCCCCGACTACCTCGGCGTCGGAACCGAGACGGACTGGGCTCGCGTGCCGATGACCCCCTTGGCGGCACAGCGGATCGCCGACCACTTTCGGGCGGATCTGCCGACTACCCGGTTGGCCGACGCCATCTGGGAGGCGGCGGAACTCAAACTGGACCCCAGACCGCTCACGTTTCAGCGCGAGTCGCCGCTCAGCTTCTTGCTCCACGATCGAATCATTGACGCGCAGCGGGGAAACGCCACTCCGACCGCCCTGGTGGCGGGAATCAAGAAGGACCTCGTGCTGACCAACCGGCTTCGCGAGCAGCCGAATAAAGTCGCGATTTACGGATGGCACTACCCCAATGGGGCGCCAATTCAGCCGCTCACGATTGTGCACCGGGACACCTACGTGGACTACAGCCACGGAGTCCGTCTCGTCCGACGGCGCGTGCTTGTGGACGGCAAGGAACATGACTATCGGGATCTGCTGACCGATCCCGTGCTGCATCCGCTCGTCAGCAGTGAAGGGCCGATCTCGGCGCCCCGCTACCCTTAAAGGGTGGGCTGTTCGGAGCGCCGTTCAACGTCGGTGATCAGTCAGTCTCGGGACGCGGAGGATTCGCCCAGTGGCCGCTGGGGTCCTGCCCACTCACCAGCACCCCCTTGAGGTTCCAATCCATCCCCGCGCGAACATCCGCCGTGCAATAGCGGAGCGTCAGTCCACACCTTCGCCGCGTCGACATATTCGGCTCGGATCCATGGAGCAGGAGGTCGGAGTGCATCGAAATCTGGCCCGCCCGCAGGATCAGATCCACGGGTCGCCCGAATTGCTCGGCATTCTCCACCTCCTGATTCAGCACCGCGTCGGGGCAATCTTCCGTCAGCCGGTACGTCAGGTGTCCCTGCAAATGCGATCCGGGAATCACCCGCAGGCAGCCATTGCCGGTGTCTGAGTCATCGATTGCCAGCCAGACCGTGACGGTCTTCGAAACCGAGAGCGGCCAGTAGCTGGAATCCTGATGCCAGTGGACCTTCTTGCCGTCGCCGGGCATCTTGCAGAAGTAGTGAGAACCCCATCCCACCACGTTCTCACCCAGGATGTCCTTCACGTAGGCAACGATGCGCGGGTGGGACAGGAGATCGTAGACGCGCCCGTACTTCAGGTGGGCGGTCGAGATGGAGTAACTGTTCCCTCCGGCGGCAGTCACCCGATCCAGCAACTCGTCGAAATAGGCGCGCTGTCCGTCCGCCTCCGTCGGCGAGAACACCTCCAGGGGCGCTAGAAACCCCTGCTGGTTGTACCGGCCAACGGCATCCCGCGAGAGTACTTCGGGGTTGCTGACCTCGCTTGGATGAAAGCGGAGCATCCGCTCGATCTCACTCAGCTTCTGATGCTCGGGGATGGTGCGGAATTGCGGCGGCGCGGTCCCGGCTGTCATAACGGATCTCCCAGATGTGAACGCGCATCCAGTATACCCAAAGCGCGCTGTCCCGGCTCTGCGACGGGTCGTCAGCCGTGCGCGGAGGAGCGTGTCATCCGGGCGAACAGGATGGCGCCGCAATGCTCCCCACCGGCCGGAACATCAGAGGGTGGCGGCTCGAATTCCAACTCCACCCGCCACCCCGCTCGCTCAGCGAGGGAAAAGAAGTCGAGCGCCTGGGGACGGCCGGGATCGACCAGCCACACCTCTCCAGGCGGCTCCAGGAGCCGATCCACCGCCGCGAGCAGCCCTGGATGCTGCGAACGCTCGTAGAGAATGTCCGCCCCCACGATGAGTGGCCAGCGAAGCCCGGGGAACCACTCCTGCCAGTCGCCCGACTCCGGCACGTGCACCCAGAGTTCGTTGTGCACCGCGGTGGTGCGGACTCGCTCTCGGGCCTCCCCTACACGATCCAGCATCGTGACCGAGCTGCCGCGAGCGGCGGCAACCAGTCCCGCCAGCCCTGAGCCGCAGCCGAGTTCCAGTATGCGTGCTGGCAGGATAGGCGAGCCGGCGAGGCGATGCCCCAGAGCGACGGCCGACGGCCAGATGACGGCCCAGTACGGAAGCGCTTCCGCATCGGTGGTCTGTTCGACCCGGGCATCGAGATTCCGGTCGGCGGCCAGCCGGATCCGGACCAGCCCTTCCCGAAACTCCCACCACGCAGTCTCAATCGCCACTCGGCCAGGATCTCCAACAGGGCACGGGCGCCTCCTTCGGTGGATATTCTGATGGTACCTGAGAATGGGAGCTCATCTGTGACCTCGGAACCCAGACGCCAGGCCCCGAACCCGCCGGGCCTGGATACAGCCGTGCAATTCCTGCGGGGGGTTGGACCTCGCTACGTTGCCGCACTCGAAAAGTTGGAGATCCGAGTCGTTCGAGACCTGCTCTTCCATTTTCCACGCCGCTATGAAGACCGGCGGAACTTTCGACCGCTCGGAACCCTGATGCACGGGGAGGTCGCCGTCACCAGTGGTCGGGTGGTCTCGGCGGCGGAGGAGCAGAGTCGTCGCCGAGGGATGTCGATCGGCAAGGTGGTGGTTCAGGATCACTCCGGCGTCGGCGAACTGGTCTTCTTCAATCAGCCCTGGGTGGTGCAGGTCTTCACCCGACTCAAAGGTCGCGTCATCTCGATCTACGGGACAGCGCAGTTGGGAGACCGCTGCGTTCAGTTCCAACACCCTGAGTGGGAGGAGTTGACCGACGACGAGGGGTCCCTCCACGTTCGCCGCATTGTACCCATCCACGCCGCGACCGAAGGTATCACGCCGAAGTGGCTGCGGGGAGTCATTTGGACCGCCCTGCAGAGTTGCGGAGCAGCCCTCCCGGAGCCGCTGCCTCCGGAGGTCCTTGCATCTCATCAACTTCCACGGATCGGAACCAGCCTCCTCGAGATTCACTTTCCGCGAGACGAGCAGCATCTTGAGGCTGCCCGCCGGCGCCTCGTGTTCGACGAGCTCTTCCGCATGCAGTGCGCCATCGGTCTTCAGAGCCGTGCAATGATTGGCCATCTGCCCGCCGCACAATCACAGTTGAAGGAATCTGACCTCGAGGAGCTGCGACGGGGTCTGCCGTTTGAGTTCACCTCCGCGCAGGAGCGCGTGATTCGAGAAATCCGCGACGACCTCGCTGCGGATCGGCCGATGCACCGCCTGCTCCAGGGCGACGTGGGATCCGGAAAGACGGTCGTGGCGGCCGCCGGCATTCTGACCGCCATCCGAAGCGGCTACCAGGCGGCTATGCTGGTCCCGACGGAGATCCTGGCGGAGCAGCACTACTCGGTCTTCCGGCGGATCCTGGAACCGCTCGGGGTGCGTTGCCATCGCCTGGTGGGGAGCGTGCGGGCCAAAGGGAAGCGGACCATCAAGGAAGAGCTCGACTCCGGCTTCTGCAATTTCGTCGTGGGGACACACGCCCTGCTGGAGGATGACGTCACGTTCAAGAACCTGGGGTTGATCATCGTCGATGAGCAGCATCGGTTCGGCGTCACGCAGCGGCTCACCCTCAAGGACAAGGGGATGATCACGCATCAGCCCGACTTGCTGGTGATGACCGCCACCCCCATCCCACGGTCGCTGGCGCTGACCGCTTACGGCAATCTCGAGGTTTCGATCATTGACGAGCTTCCTCCGGGCCGCAAACCGATCCGGACGCACTGGAAGCGGGAGAGCCAGCGAGACTCGGTTTACCGCGGAATTCGAAAGCTGATCTCCGAGGGCCGACAGGCCTTTGTCGTTTGCCCACTGGTGGAGCAGAGCGACAAGATGCAGGCTCAAGCCGCGACAGAGCTGTATGAGAGCCTGCGCACCGAGGTGTTCCCGGACCTCAAGGTGGGGCTCTTACACGGGCAACTCCCCTCCCACGAGAAAGACGAGATCATGGAGCGCTTCCGAGATCGGGAGTTCGACGTCCTCGTCGCCACAGTGGTCATTGAGGTCGGTGTGGACGTGCCGAATGCATCGTGCATGGTGATCGAGAATGCT
>SXGS01260635.1_pt1 | contig 19229 bp, 15 predicted proteins | sample 3174681 | NCBI WGS metagenome assembly SXGS01 (sample SAMN11356861, study PRJNA531348) | freshwater metagenome | isolation source: freshwater sample F1-80 | place: China: Fuxian Lake, Yuxi | collected 2017-12-25 | reverse complement strand
TCCAGTTTGCGCGCACGATGACCTGGAAAGGGCAAGCGCCGGTCGTGGCGCTGGTCCGCGAGGTCTATAAGACCGGCGTGCGGCTCCTCGCACCCGAGATGGCCGCCCTGGAAACGCAGATCGAGCGTCTCCCGGCACTGCGGAAGTGGTTCGTGACCATCCCGGGAGTGGTCCCCGCCTGACGGGAGGATTAATTCTGCGCGGTTCCCTTAGCATTCCAGAGGAGAAACGCATCGTCCCGCAGCCCCCGGGCGTGCAACAGGTCGCTGAGGTCCATCGCAGCCCAGGCGGTGTGCCAGTCTTCCGAGAGTACAGCCACGTGACGCCCCTCCTCCCTCGCCGGTCCGATCAGGTTGTCGGCGAGTGCGGTCGGCAGGGAGCGGGTGAAGTCGGTGATCTTCCCGTCTTCCCCATCGTACACGCCGCTCGGGTGGTGCTGGGAGATCCACTGGCACCAGCGGTGCAGTGTGCGGCGGCCGTTGCAGTCCATCTCCTCGGCGGGGAGGTTCGGGTCGCCCACAAAGTAGAGGTGCGTATCAAAGCCCAGGCCGGCGAGCGCGCGGGAGAGTTCCTCCATCCGGGTGCCGAGGCCCCCGGCGTTGCTGTACCTGTCGGGGCCCTCGAAGGAGACGAGCGCGAATGACGTGTTGTCGGGCCGGATGGTGCCGAATTCGAGGGGTGGGGCGCCACTACGGCGGCGGGTGGGCATCCTATTTGCCTCCGGCGCTGAGTTGTGCGAGTTCCCTCTCCGAACGCGCTACCAGGTCATCCAGCGCCTGGGGGCTCATCCCCTCGGCGTAGAGATGGAACGCAGGCTCTGCGGCGTCCGGTTTGTAGAGCACCCAGCAGCCTTCGGGCCCGAACACCTTCAGACCGTCGGTGAAGTCGGCGTTCGCATTCTCGGAGCGTTCGCCCAGAAGACGCATGATCTCGCCCTTGCGGTCCCACGGGCAGGGGATCCGACGATGACGCACATGCATTTCCGGCGCCGCCTCGGCTGCCTGCCGGAGACTGACATCCTGCCGCGCGAGGAGTTCGAGCAAGAAGGCGAGCGCCGAAATACCGTCGAAGGCACACTGAAACTTCGGGAAGATGAAGTGCCCTTCCAGATCGCCCGCCATCGCCGCACCGGATTCGATGCCCGCAGTGCCTTCCACCAGGCTGCGCTCCTCATTCTTCGTGCGCACAACGGTGCCGCCGTGTTGGGCCGCCAACCGCTCGAGTGCCGACGAGGCCGTGATCGGAGCCACCAGCGTCCCCCCTTGCTGTTGCCGAAAGAAGAGTGAGCCCATCACCGCCAGCAGTTCGTGGCCGGAGAGGATGCGCCCAGTGCTGTCCACCACGTAGAGCGCCGAGCCCTCCTCGTTCAGCATGGCCCCCAGGTCCGCCTCCAGGGTCGCTACCATTGCGCTCAGGTTGCGCAGGCTGCGGTCACGGGTATCCGGCGTGCGCGGTTGCGATTGCGGGTTCGGGAAGCCGTTCACCGTCACCAACCGGCAATCCAGACTGCCGAAGAGGTGGGGCGCTACCGACGAGGCTGTCGAAGACGCGCAGTCGAGCACTACCTGAAAGCGCCGTTCCCGGATCGGGCGGCTATCCAGGCGGTCGAGCAGCCGATGCACGTAGGGCACGGAACTCTCACCCGCCACATCCAGATGGCCGATCTCGTCCACGTCGGCGCGGCGGAAGTCCTCGCGGGAGAAAACGCTTTCCAGCTTCCGCTGGAAGTTCCGGTCCACGCAGATCCCGAGTGAGTCAAAGATCTCCATGGTCATCGCGCCGCGGTCCGTGGCGGACATATGCAGGTAGAGTCCGCCCGCCGCCGACGACGTGCGAACAGCATAGCGGGCCAACGGTTCCGGAACGGCCTGCAGATCGGTGACATCTACGCCGGCCGACATCAACCCGGCCACGACCGCGCGTTTCACCATTCGGCAGGCGGGATGTGCGTCACGGCCGGTCACCACGCGCGCGCCGCGCGGGAGGCAGGCGCCGTACGCGGTCGCCAGGCGGGTGGCGAAGTCCGGGGTCATCTCCCGGTTGGGCACGCCGCGTACGGCGCCGTCGCGGATGAGTGACCCGGCGACGCCCTCGCTCCAGACCAGCGTCATGGTCACGTGCGCGCCGCTTTCCACAAATTTGTCGGGCCATACACGCACCAGCGAGGCAATTGTAGCGCCACTTCCGATTCGGCACCGCTCACCAATCACCACCTCGTCGTTCAACACCGCGCCGCGGCCCAGCGTGGTGTTGCGACCGACGATGGCGCCGCCGACGCGCGCTTGTTCCCCTACATAGACGCCATCCCAGAGCACGGAGTTTACGACGCGCGCACCCGGCTCGATGCGGCAGTGGGCGCCGACCACACTGAACTCTTCGACCACGGCGCCTGCCTTCACCCGCGCGCCTTCCCCGATCAGCGCTGGCCCCTCGACGTTCGCACCCTCCTCGATCACGGCGCCGGCCCCCACCCAGAGGCCGCGTCCTCGGGACTCACCGGGGATCTCGAGGCGTACCTTCCCCAGCAGCGCGTCCGCCTGTGCCTGCCGGTACACCGGCAGACTGCCGACGTCGCACCAATAGTCGCTGGAGACATAGCCGAACATGGGGCGGTCGTCGTCCAGGAGTTGCGGGAAAACGTCCTTGCTCCAGTCACACGAGCGATCTGACGGGATCAGGTCGAAGACTTCGGGGCTCAGGCAGTAGATGCCCGTGTTGACGGTGTCGCTGAAGACCTCGCTCCAATCCGGTTTCTCCAGAAACCGCCGCACGCGTCCGTCCCGCTCGGTGACCACCACTCCGTACTCGAGCGGGTTGGCCACCCGCACGAGGCCAAGAGTAGCGACCGACTTCTGCTCGTGATGGAAGTTCCAGAGCGCGGTGAGGTCCATGTCCGTGAGGGCATCGCCGCTCACAATGAGGAATGGCTCGTCGCGCAACCACTGCTCACCCAGTTTCACGGCGCCGGCCGTACCGAGTGGAGTCTCCTCGTGCGTGTAGTGCAGTTTCAGGCCGAGATCTGAGCCATCCCCGAAGGCGGCCTGAATCTGCTCGCCCAAGTAGTGAACAGTGACGACGACTTCGTCCACGTGGTGACGCCGCAGCAACTCAAGGATGTGCTGCATGATCGGCTTGTTGACGACAGGGACGAGGGGCTTGGGGCAATTGCAGGTGAGCGGTCGCAGGCGCGAGCCTTCGCCGCCGGCCATCACCACGGCTTTCATGAGGTTGTTTACTCCAGGCGCACCAGGGGACAGACTTGGGTCCATGAGCCGCCGCGCGGACCGCTTCGGAATTCTATCCTGCCTTGACTACCCGCTTCGCATCCGGTTCTCCCCGTGGGGGGACCGGCAGACCCTGCAGGGGCCGCTGTTCAGATGCGGGTGCGGCGCATCGCGCGTCGTGAGACGAGCGATGCCTGTCTGGGCCGATTCGCTGATCCGCGACGTGCGTGGCGCGTTTGGAGGGCGGCGGGCTGGGCGGTCCACTCCCTGACGGTTGCGGCTCTGATGAGTGCACGGTGAGGGGTCGGACAGACCAGCATTCGGGCGTGGCCCCCGGACGGTCGCGCTGCCGATGGACACGCGCTGCGGGTGGGATCGGTTGCTCGGTGTGGGGAGGTGCTCCCTGGCGATAGCAGCGCTGCTCGGAGTTGGGCGTGGTCGGTCGCCGGTGTCGGTCAGTGATGGGCTGTTCGCGGCCTTCTGCACCCCGGTACGCACAGCCCGGCCGGTGCGCCGTCAGGCTGGGCCAAGAGGCCATTGCTGCTCCGCCTGGAGGAGGCGGGCATTGCGGGGGAGGGTTCCGACCACTTCGGTGTGTGCGGACAGGCGCTGCGTATGGGTGTTCCAGGAGAGAGTGCGGCGCAGGCGCACGCCGCGCAGGGGTCGCACCCGGAAGATCGGGCCCGGATGCTCTTGCACACGCGCGAGGAGAGCATGCACTACGCGCTGGACCCGGGGCACCGGGTCGTAGGCCTCGGGGGTGCCGATCGCCACCCAGCACAATTCGTGTTGCCGATGCTGCGTTTCGATCCTCTCGTAGTGCCGGACGGCGTAATGTGCACCATTGTGCAGCACGTAGGGAATCCAGTGGTTCTCGACCGGGTCCACCAACAGGCGCCGGTCCGCTCCAGCGCGCCAGCGATAGAGAGCGGGCTCGAACCGGCTCTCCCCGTTCCGCTCGATCCACAGTGGCTGCATCCCATAGTAGCGATGATCGCAGAAGAACGGAGCACCCAGCGGTACCGACTCCCCGGCCAGCGACAGCGCTGCGTACACGCCGCCCGAGTGGAACGTGGTCAGCGGACCGGCGGAGGGGACCGGCGCCAGATCACTCTTCGGCGGGGCGGGGAATGGCGAGGTCTGCGGAGCACGGCGGTGTTCCAGCAGGAGCAGGGCGGCAGCGTAGCCATTGTAGTCGGGGTTGTTCACGTATACGTCCCAGTCCCGGCGGTCCTGCTCCCCCGGGCGCAGCACGCAAGGTACGTGTCCGTCTGCCTGCACCCAGTGTGCGACGCAGTCCAGCAGCCGGGCAGCCGGGCGCTCGAGTGCGGGCTCTGTCAGGATGCGGGCTCCACTCCGAAGCGCGGTCAGCGCCGCCGCATAGCCGAAGAGAGTGTGGCGCGACCGCCCGTAGGGGACCAGGACTCCCCCCGGGCTGATGAAGGGGGCGAGTACATGCAAACCCCGGAGCAGGGCGCCGCGCAGGTCTGGCGTGTCGTGAATCTCTTCTTCGATGGCCAGGGCCAGCATTGCACAAAACTTGGCGTGGTAGGTGATCGGCACTGCGCGCCCGCCGGGAGAGTCGACAAACCAGCCCTCAGGCGTCTGCCAGGCCAGAACCCGCTCCCACAGTCGTTCGGCGGCGGATTGATCGACGGCGTCGGCAGTGAAGTGCGCTCGGAGAGAGTGGCTGACCGCACGCATGGCCACCCAGTTGTGGGACACCAAGCGGTTGCCCGCGTAGGGACGGATTGCCTCCGGCCGAGGCAGCAGGGTGCAGAGGGCAGCACCACGCCCGTCTTTCCTGGCCTCCCGAGCCAGCAAGAGAAGGGCGAAGGAGTCGAACTCCGATTCGGCCGGTCGCCGGAGCGCACTCTGTACCGCGCGCCCCACCGCCTCGCGCCATGCCGTGTCCCCTGTTTCCAGCGCCATCAGCCCGAAAGCCAGCGCCGCGCAACCGTCGGCATATTCGCCGTGCTCGGAATGGATCGGGTCGAGCACCCGCCCGTCTCGATCCTGGCAGGCACGCAGCCAGCCTGCCATTCCGGCGCCGACTTCGAGCAGAGTAGCCATCTCCCCGCTTCCTGGTGTACTCGCTTTTCTCGTTCCGCGTCGTGCTCCCTCGCGAGAGCGTATCGCACGAAAAAATGGGGGTGTGCGGCCTGTGCCGCACACCCCTGCCTGGACTCAGTCTGTGCCGAGAAGCGTGTGGATCACCGCGCTCCCACGAGTTCCCGTTCCTCGCGTGATCGTTCGTGGAGTTCCGCGACCACCGGGAGTTCCCCCTCCATAGAAGGGAGCACTTCCGGGAAGAAGAGGCCGCGCTGCCGGGCGATGAAGCCGGACAATCGCTCGATTGCCTGACTGTGCAATTGGTGCGCACGGCTCTCACTGCGCTGGATCAATTTCGCGATCTCTTTCAGGGTGAGACCCTGATAATAGTAGTGGAAGACCACCGTCCGTTCCAGCAAAGGCAGCCAGTTGATGCATCGCATCAAGAGACTCTTCTGGTTCTCGACGATCGCCATCATATACGGATCGGGATCGCGGCTCTTTACCGACTCGAGCACCACCAGCGGATCAAGATCCTCGTGTTCCGAGTCACCGACCACGTCTTCCAGCGAGACAACCTGGAGCACATTTGCCTCGTAATAGAGCTGGTAGAAGGCGTCAATCGGTAATTCGAGGAACGCCGCTCGATCAGCATCAGTGACATTCTCCGCACCCTTGCGGAGTGCCAATTCCTCTTCGGCGCGGGCCAGCATTTTCTGCTTTGCGCGCACGCTGCGCGGCACCCAATCCTCGCGCCGCAGATACTCCAGCATGGCGCCGCGAATCGTGGAAATCGCATAGGATTCGAACTTGACTTTGCGCCGAGGATCAAAATGATCTACGGCCTTGACCAGTGCCATATAGCCTTCCTGGTCCAGGTCTTCCGGTGCAATTCGCAGCGGAACCGTCGGAATGATGCGTTGACGTGTCTTTGTGATGAGGTACCGGTAGTGTTCGATCAGGCTCGTGCGTGCCCGCGCCGAGTCGCGGACCTTGAACTCCCGCCATAGCTGGGTGAGCGCAGCCTGCAGTTCCACCGACGTTCTTCTCGACATCTTTGTTTCTCGTTCCTTCACGTTTGCGATAGCGGTGGGGACTGCGGGCAGTCCACCTCAAGCCCTGGAGGGGGGCCAGAACCAGATTCGTCCGCTTCCGACGGGCGGAGAGAAAATCAACCACTCGTGGAGGCCGGGGAGGTAGTTGCTGCGATACCCGGCACAACTGTCCTGAACACACGCCACGAAGACTGCGGCGTCTTCGGATCGCGTGCCTCGAGCGTGCAGATCTCGGTGTCGCGATGCTTCACAGAAGATCTCAGGGCCGGAGAGCACGTGCCTCCTTAGTGACGGGACGATGTTTCGTCCTAGTGTCACCCATATCCTCCTGCGTTCAGGCACCCGTTGCCACTTTTTTTCCGAGAGTGACGCCTGACGGACAGTGCATCAGGATGACGAGTCACACGGACTGTGCACGTCTTCGTATTCAATCAAGTCACATGCGAATCGTGGACTGGAACTAATATCCGATTGCAGAACACTCTTGAGGATTTCAATAGCACGAGAGTCGGCCTGAAATGCAAAAAAAGCGACGTTTCCGGATGGAAACGTCGCCTACTTTGTGGTGTCTCACACGCGCCCGGAGGGACTCGAACCCCCGGCCTACAGGTCCGCAACCTGTCGCTCTAATCCGCTGAGCTACGGGCGCTCGGGTGGAAGCGGGGGAAGTATACCTGCCGTGCGTTTGGGTGTCAACCCCTCTTGGGCGAGGCGAAGCGGAGACTCGTCGCAGCCCCGGCGAGGAGCGCGATTGCTCCCAGAGCAGCGAACAGCCCGATGCGGAAACTGTCGGGTTCGTAGCGGTATTCGACCCGAAATTCGCCTGCGGGTACCGCGATCCCCTGGAATGCGACATTGACCTTTTGAATCCTCACAGGTTGGGGTGCGCCTGCGCCGGTCCACAGGGTCGCGCGCCAACCGGGCGCGAAGGTTTCACACAGGACCAGCAGTGTGGGGTTCGCGGTGCTCCCGGTTACCCGGATGCGGCCTGAGCCGTTCCGTTCGACCACGGGGTCCGTCTCTGGACCGGCGCTGTGTGAACTGGTTGGATTCGCAACGAAGCGGGTCTCAGATCCGGGACCGAGCACCGCTGCTCTTCCATACCGGGCGGGCCGAAGACGCGCCAGGACGGCAAGGGCCTCGTCGTCGGAAGCTGACTGCACTGATTCTGCCAGATACGCTTCAGGTAGTGCAGCCGTGTGGCGGTATGCGTACGGGGGCCCCGGGGGATAGCCCGTCTCCGGCACCAGAGTGGGGTGGTGCAGCGGGTCCTGGGAGAGGATCACGGGCGCGGCGAGAAACGGGAAGAGCGGTGAGGTGGGATTGGACAGGTACACGATGTTCCCGTTTGCCGCAGGGCTGGCATTGCCTGTGGGGTGCAGTGCGTTGGCCAGCCGCCGGAATGAGTTGAGGTAGAGTGAGTCGTAGCCCTGGACGTCACGCCACCCGTAGGCGAGCGAGACGTTGGGTGGGAGCAGGGCAGCCGCCTGTGCGCCGATGTCCCAGTGGTGGTTCAGTGTCGCCACACGCCGGGTCTCAGACTGCAATCGGCGCGTGAGCGGCGTTTCGGGGAGTGCGGCAGCACGGGACGCCGTCAGATTGTAGCTCCCCGCCAGCGGGAGCAGCGTGCTGGCGGCGCCGAGGAGTAGTGCGCCTTGCGTCACGGGAATGCGCGTCGCGTCGTTGCGGTCTCGCAGCAGCCAGCTAAGAAGCGCCACCAGGACCACCGTCGCCGCCGCTGCCCCGAGTGCCCGGCCGACAGCCGGCAGTGCAATGTCTGCCATCATGGGGCCGGCGCCGCGGACCAGGATGTCGAGCCGAGATTGAACGATCAGTTGAGCCGCTCCGGTCAACAGCACCAGTGCCGCCAGGGCCGCCATGCACGGGCCGAGCACCGAGTGCCATCCCTGCTGTGCACGTCGCAGGAGCGCCTCGGTTCCGAGTGCCGCCAGCAGTGCCTGTGCCAGGCAGAGGAGCACCAGCGCACGAGCAGGCGAGCCGGACTGCGAGAACCCGGGGACGAAAAAGTAGAAAAACCGGGCCAGTGGACTATCAGTGGCGAGCAATAGGGACAGGACCACCAGGAGCCCCGCGAACAGCGGTCCCTCCCCCACCCTGCGTCCGAGCGCGAGCCCAATCAGCGCCAGCAGCAACGCGACGGCGCCGACATGGCCGGCGTACTCCATGGTGTTGGGCGCGCCGTAGTTCCAAAAGCCCCAGAAGTCGCTGCGTCCAGGCAGGCCGTAGTAGTCAGGGGCAATGAGGGTGATCCAATGCTGCGGCGGCAGCGCCAGCTTCGCATACGCGCTGTACCCGGCGGCGGATGGCGGGGACACCCGGTGCGACATGCGACTCAATTCGAGCGTCGGGAGAAACTGGGGAGCTGCGAGAGCGAACGCCACTCCGACTGCGACGCCTCCAAGGCCCGCCTGCTGCGCCGCTCTGCGGATGTCGTTCTCGTCACGCAGGCTGCGGATGACCGCAAGCACGGTAGCGCATCCGCCGGCAAGCAGCCCGTAGAATGCAATCTGTACGTGTCCCGCCAGCACCATGAGGCCACCCGCCGTGCCTGCAGCCAGCGCGAAGTAGCCGCAGCCGTGGCGGCAGGCCCGCCGAACGCACAGCACGAACAGCGGAATCCAGCACGCTACGGCCAGGAAACTGGGCAGTTCCAGCCAGGCGACGGCGAAGCCCGAAAGCTCGAACGCAGTTCCCGCGATGAGGGCGGCACCGGACCTGACCCCGAGATCGCGGGCCAACACGTAGGTAAACAGTCCGGCCAGCGACAGATGCAGGAAGGCCAGCCAGCCGAGCCTGACGGCAGTCTCCGGTCCGAACGGCAGATAGAGCAGGGAGTGGAGCGGATAGAGGGGGGCCGATTGGCTATTGGCGAGGAAGGGGGTGCCGCACAGCACATGCGGATTCCACAGTGGAACGTGCCCGCGGGCGAACGCTCGTACGGCGTGCAGCCGCCAGGGGAAAAACTCCGCCATCCCGTCCCACTGAAGCACGTTCCACTGGGGCAGTGCGCGCCGTTCGGCATCGGAGGTCGTAAGGGTCCAGGGCGAAAAGCCCGCTAGGTACTCGGCCGGGAGGAGGACGCGATCGCCGAACAGCACGGGAGCCAGGAGAAACGCTGCGAGCACTGGGAACAGGAGCAGATGCAGCACCCCCGGCAGACCGGACCGGCGTGCCGCTGGAACCGGAGTGGGTGTGGGGGGGCCGGAACGGGAGGCCCGAGACCGCTTCATTCCTGCCGAAAGGTCCAGTATTTGCTGGCCGCGAAGTTCCAGAAGACCACGACCGCAGTGGCGGTCACTGATCCTATCAGCCCGCGCGGGTCGCGCAGTGGGGGGCTGAGCAGTCTCGCCGCCGTGTCCGGGATCGCGAGCGCGACCAGATTTGCCACTGCCATATTGAGCAGTAGCCCAACGCTGTTGGTGGCGATGAATCGGGGGTACCGGTCGCGCCAGGCCACGGGATCGCCGGATTGGAACGTCCACCGCATGTTGAAGAAGAAACCATTGGTGACGGAGAGGATGAATCCTGCCAACTGAGCGGGCGGGCGGGCGTAGCTGAGGTCGGTGCCGAGCAATCGGTCCAGGTGTACGATCTCGATCAACAGGAAGATCGTGCCGAGGTTGATCAGGGTACTGCCGACGCCGACGATGCAGAACTTCACAAACTGCCGGATGGCAGGGCGCTTCCATAGGCCGGCCGCTACGGCTGACGCAGCCCCCATCCCTTGCCGTCCGACTTCTGCGCGATTACTTTCTTCCTGGCCCAATGCGTGCCTCGATTCCCGGCGGGGCCGCCTGCCAGGTCATTGTCTCGGCGGGCGGGCGAGCCACCACAGGAAACTCGCCGCTCTTCATGAACCCGATCCGGTCGTACAGTTGATACGCATGCTGGTTCTCCAAAGTTACTGCGAGACTGACCCGTTCGAAGCCAGCTTCGCGAAAACCCCAGAGCGAACGGATCAGCATGGCACTTCCGGTGCCGCCGCGGTGTTCCGGCGCCACAGCCAGATTACCGATGAAGCCCTCCACATGACTCCGCGCCGAGGTCATCACATCGCCGCAGAGGCGACCCTGGTGGAACAGCAGCAGAGTGCGGAGTGGGTCGAAGCAGCCGAACTTGCCCGCAAGCGCCTCACGCCACATGCGCTCGCAGCCGGTCGGGGTGGAAAAGTACTGCCAGTACAGACGCGCGTCCATGGTGCCATAGTACGCGCGATAATCCAGTTCGGCCACGTCTCGCAGATAGGCGGGGTCCCACGGACGTAATTCGTAACCCGCCGGCAGGCTCGGGCACCCGGAGAGACGCCGGAGATCGAGCGTCATGCCCGTGCGCCAGCGGCACACGACGCCGAAGCGTTCGAGACATTCGGTCACAGCCGGCAGCCGAAGGAGATGCATAGGGTAGTGCGGATGCGAGGCCGGACTTCCTCTGCCGGAAGGCCGACTCCGGGATGCGGACCGGCGCCGGGGAAGGTCCCGCCGCCCGCCCGATTACCGGAAATACTGGATCTGCCGCAGTGCCTCGGCGTTGTTCGGATCCATGGCGAGCACTGCCTCGAACTCGGCCCGCGCCTCATCCATGTAGCCGAGCATGGCGTAGGTAAGGCCCAGGCTGTTTCGACCGTCCAAATAGGTCGGAGCAATTTCGCTGACCCGCTTGAGTTCATCCAGCGACTCATCGAACATGCCCGTGAAACCCAGGACCAGCCCCAGTTCGCGCCGGACCCGAACATCGTCTGGTGCTTCCTCCAGGATCGCACGCAGATTGCGCTCCGAATCCTCATATCGCCCTTCAACCTTGAAGGCGAACGCTTGCTGAAGACGCTCTTCCCGGGTGCGTTCCATCGGCATCAGGCTCACTGGCGTATCTCCTCCCCACACTTCACCGGATTCGCTGGATGCAACGGTTCCCGGATGAGAGCGATGGTTCCGGGTGCTGGGAATTGTCGCCAAATCCCTGTTCGCCGTTCCGGCGGTTGCCTCCTGCCGCATGCTGCAACTTCCACCAAGTGCATTTTCGAGCGTTTCATCGTGACCATTCCCCCAGGTGTGCAGATGTTAGTGGGAAATGGTGCGAGGCGAGTGCTCTCGATACCACCATCCCCCACAGTGCGGCGGACGAATGTCCGCGCGGCCCCTCACATCAGCTCTCCCGGCAGCCAGATCTCCCCGCGTTGCACCCGATAGCCGAGCGCAAAAGCCTCCCCCGCCATGCGCCCCCGGCTTTCCGGCTGGACCTCCATCAGGCACAAAGCGCCGTCCGCCGTGGCCACCGTCAGCGGACTCGTACCCAGCACCGTCCCCGCAGGGCCGCTTCCGTCCGGCACAATGGCTGCCCGCCAGAGTTTGATGACCGTCTCTCCCCGGCGTGCATACGCCCCGGGCGTGGGATTACATCCGTGGATGCGATTGCGCACCTCAGCCGCGGGTAGGTCCCACCGTAGCGCGCCGTCCTCCCGCTTCAGCATCGGTGCGTACGTGGCGCGTGTGGAATCTTGCGTCCGGCGCACCAGGGTTCCTGCCTGGAGTTGCCGGAGTGTCTCCACCAGCAGTTCGGCGCCGATTGGCGCCAGCCGTTCGGCCAGTGTACCCGCAGTGTCGTCGGTGTGGATCGCCGTCTCGGCCGTCAACAGCACATCCCCGGTGTCCATCCCGACATCCATGAACATTGTAGTGACGCCGGTGCGGGCGCAGCCCCGCAGGATGGACCATTGTATCGGCGCGGCTCCGCGCAACTCGGGAAGTAGGGAGCCATGTACGTTGATGCATCCGCGCGGCGGGATGTCGAGGACCGCGGGCCGAAGAATCTGCCCATAAGCGATCACCACAATCGCGGCGGGCGACAAAGCGTGCAGGGCCTCCACGAAGTCCGGGTGCGACGTGCGTTCCGGCTGAAGCAGCGGCAGATTCAGCGCGCGGGCTGCTTGCTTCACGGCGGACTCCCGCTGTCGCAGTCCGCGCCCGTGGGCCCGATCCGGCTGCGTCACGACCGCCGCGATGGTGTGCCCGGCATCCACCAGCGCGCGAAGTGAGGGAACCGCGAACGGCGCAGTCCCCATGAAGACGAGTGTCACCCGGCCCCCCTGGGATCTACGTCCACCGGCTCCCCCCGCCGGCGTTTTTCCAGCACCTCATGCACCCGCGCGACCCGTTCCTTCTCCTCCTCTTCGGTCAGCCAGTGGAGGCTGGTGCGGTCGGCCTTGTCTATAAAAAGCACGCCATTGAGGTGGTCTATCTCGTGCAGAAATATGCGGGCCAGATAGTCCTCCGCATCAATCCGGACCCGTCGGCCCCGGCGATTCACTCCACTGACCAGTGCGCGTGTGGGGCGGACCACCTTCCCCTGCAGGCGCGGCAGGCTGAGGCAGCCCTCTTCCTCCGACGCCTCTCCTTCTACCTCCAGCACTTCGGGATTGATGAGAGCGTCCACGCGGTCGTTCCATTCATAGATGAAGAAACGCTGATTCACAAACACCTGCGGAGCCGCGAGTCCTACCCCCGCGGCGTCCTGCATCGTTTCCGCCATGTCGTCTATTAGTCGCTGAAGGCGTGGAGTGACCTTCACCACGGGCCGGCACCGGTCGCGCAGCATCTTTTCGTCTTCGGGATAGATTGCGATTTTCAGGAGGGGCATGGAAGATGGATCGGGCATTGCGGAATCAGCTCCCTCATCTTATCAAACGGATGGGGCCGGGGGCATTCCCGTCTGCGAACCCGGGGTTTCCGATAGCTGGCTTTCATCGCCGGCGGAACCAGGTAGTCTCCCGCGTGCCGGCTCGGATCCCGTTTCGGACCATTGTGGGAGTCATCGCAGAAAGCTGATTTCCCTCAGCCCCACGCGCCGGTCGCCCCAGGCCCGACGGAGACGGCGAAGTGTATGTCGGAACCGGATTGGGTAAAACTCCCCGACCGATGGATTTGCCGTTCCAGGCGGGCGGAACTCGTCGCCGGATCGGTGCTCGCTACAGGACCCACCGTGATGCCCTCATTACTCCTGCTTCTCGCGGCCGGCCTGTTCGTCTTCGGCCTGCTCGTCTGGATCGCGCTCAACTTGTTTCGCCGGTAGGACAAGCGAGGTATCCCATGACGACTCCGGAATGCTGTGTCTACCGACGTGTCGGTGAGCTGGATCTCTGCATAGACCTCTATCCGGCGCCGGGCGGAGGGCGCCGGCCTCTGGTAGTCTGGATTCACGGGGGGGCGCTCATTCTGGGTAGCCGCACACGCGTGCCGGCACACCTCCTCGAAGCCTGTCATCGCGAGAACTGGGCGCTCGCTTCGTTGGACTACCGTCTGGCGCCCGAAGTGAAACTGCCCACGCTGCTTGATGACGTGGCGGCCGCGTTCGAGTGGCTGCGCGGCGAGGGCGCCCGGGCCTATGCGTATGATCCGGACCAACTCGCAGTGACCGGAGGATCAGCCGGGGGCTACCTAACGCTCTGGTGCGGCACCAGCGTAGTCCCGCGGCCCCGCTGCCTCGTTTCCTACTGGGGCTATGGCGACCTGTTGGGAGATTGGTACACGCAGCCGTCAGACCATTACCGAAGAGTGATTCCTCTGATTTCCCGCGAGGAGGCGGAGTCGGGTGTGGGCCGGGAGGTGGTCTCTGGGGTTGAGGGCGGCAGCGAGAGGAACCGCGCGCGTGGTCGCTACTACCACTACCTTCGGCAGAACGGTCTCTGGACCCGCGCAGTTACCGGTTGGGATCCCGGCACGGAGCGTGAGGCGATCGCAGCGTACTGCCCGGTGCGGGTCCTGCCCGCGGACTTCCCGCCCACCTTTCTGATCCACGGCACCGAGGACACAGACGTTCCGCACTCGTGCTCGATAGAGATGGCAGAGGCACTGCGCGTCCGGGGCATAGACCACGTATTGATTTCGGTGGAGGGGGCGGAGCACGGGTTGGCTGGTGCAGATGCTTCTGTGACGCAGTCCGTCTATGCGCAGGCGGTTGCGTTTCTTCGAGCGCATCTCCCGTAGCCTCTGCGCAGGGAAATGGGGGGCAAAACAGGAACAGGACGTCATCAAGCCGCACTCTTCCTCTCCGATGTCTACTCCACGCCTCCGCCTCCCCACTCCCGCGCTGGAGGTGATACGGCAGTTCCCCGACAACGGCGCCCAGTGGCTGCTCGAAACGCTAGCTCTCCTGGAACTGTTGCTGCACCTGCTCGCGCCGGACCTTCGTGCGCGACTCGAGCCGGCGCAGGCCCAGCGCGTGGTGCGCACGCTGCTGCCGATGGACCTGCGGCGGCGCGAGAACGATGCTCTCTACACGGTGCCGTTCCGCACCGGCGTGCCCGGCACCCGGCCGGACATCCCGGCCCTGGTGCTGGTGGAACACAAGTCGCTGCCGGATCCGGCTACTTCCCTGCAGATCGCCCAGTATCTCCTGCCGTTCTGGGCTCGACAGGCGCCGCCGTTTCATCCCGGGCGCCCGGAGCGCATCCGGCTCTCACCCCCGGTGGCGTTCGTCCTGTACACCGGTCGCGAAGCGTGGGTGGACCAGCGCCGGTTGGAGGACCTGTTCGAGGGCCCGGCAGAACTGGTGCGGGGTGGTCCGCTGGGGTGCGGCCTGGTGCTGTTCCTGGATCTGCATCGCTTTCCGGCACAGCGCCTGGAGCAGGTAGGGACGCCGGTTGCCTGGGCACTGCGTCTGCTGCAGGCGGAATGGGACGGCGCCGATGATTACGAGCGCGTTTTTCGCGGCCTGCTCCCGGGCCTTTCGCCGTGGGTGGCTGACGGCCAGGCAGAGGTGTGGCGTGCGGTCTGGTTTGCGGTCTTGCATCTCTTCCACCGCCGGAGCCAGACCGAGTATAATCGGCTGGCGCCGGTGCTGGTGGAGTGGGCACGGAGTCACTTTGGGCGGAGGGCATCCACAATGCTGAACACCATGGCACGAGCTGTAGAAGAGCGGGGCATTCACATCGGGGAAGAGCGGGGCATTCACATCGGGGAAGAGCGCGGCCTGCACCTCGGCCGGGACCTGGGGCGGAGTGCCGAGGCGCGCGACACGTTCATCTACCTGCTCGAAACCCGGTTCGGCGCAGTGTCCCCGGCGGTGCGGGCGCGCATTGAGCAGGCGGATGCGGGATGGTGCCGGGCGCGGTTGGCACGGCTGCTGACCGCCACCACACTGGACGAAGTCCTGGCTTAGGGCGTACGGCGGCCAGTACGGCGCCCTCCTTCGCTTGATCTGGCGAAAATAATGGAAACCGCTTCACTCACCGCGCAGCCGCCGGCCTGGTTCCCCACTGAGGCGTGTCGCGCTCGCTCCCGCGTGCTGCGGCAGATGGCTCGCCTTGGGATCAACTCGTACGCGGAGTTCCTGGAGTGGTCCGTCGCCGACCCCGAGGGGTTCTGGCGGGACACGCTTACAGAACTCGATCTGCGCTTCTATCAGCCGTTCGAGCAGGTGCTGGACACATCGAAGGGGTTGCCGTGGGCAACCTGGTTCCGCGGGGGGCTGTACAACTACGTCCACAATGCGCTGGACAAGTGGGTACAGGGAGGCGGAGCGGGCGCTGTCGCCGTGGTGTGGGAGGGCGAAGATGGCGACGTGCGGCGCTGGACGCGGGGAGAACTCGCCGAGGAGGTGAACCGCCTCGCGGCGGGCCTGCGCCGCCTGGGACTGCGGCCGGGTGACCGTGTTGGGATCTTCATGCCGATGGCGCCCGAGACGGTGGCGGCCACCCTGGCGGTGAATCGGCTGGGGGGGATCTACATCCCGATTTTCTCCGGGTATGGCGCTGACGCGGTGGCGCAGCGGTTGCAGGATGCGGAAGCCCGTTTTTTGCTCACCGCGGACGGCTTTCTGCGGCGCGGGCGGGTCGTGCCGATGAAAGAGGTGGCCGACGCCGCCGTCGCAATGTGCCCTGGGATCGAGCGGGTCGTGGTCTGGCCGCGCCTGGGGCGCAACTTGCCGCGGGGGGCGCGCGACCTGGCCTGGAGTGACGTGGCGTCGGAGACATCCGAAGTCGTCCCGGCGCGGCACACGGACCCGGAAGATCCCTGCCTGATCATCTACACTTCCGGCACCACCGGGCGACCCAAAGGCGCGCTGCATCCGCATGGGGGCTTCCCGATCAAAGCGACACAGGACATGGCGCATCTCTTCGACGTGTATGAGGGGGATGTGCTGTTCTGGTTCTCCGATCTGGGCTGGATGATGGGTCCGTGGGCGATCATGGGGTCGCTTTCGCTGGGCGCCACCTGTGTGCTGTTTGAAGGAACGCCGGACTATCCGCGCCCCGATCGGGTGTGGGAACTGGTGGAACGGCATCGCATCACCCATCTGGGCATCGCGCCGACGGCCATTCGGGCCCTGATGGCGCACGGGGACCACTGGCCCGCCGCCCGGGATCTTTCCAGTCTTCGTATTCTCGGATCGTCCGGCGAACCCTGGAATGTCGGGCCGTGGCGCTGGTTTCTGGAGAAGATCGGCGGCGGCCGGTGCCCGATCATCAACTACTCCGGCGGCACCGAGATTTCGGGCGGCATTCTCGGGTGTGTCTCGATTCGCCCGCTGAAACCGTGTGGCTTCAACACCGTGGTGCCCGGAATGGCGGCGGACGTGCTGGACGAGCACGGGCAATCGGTGCGCGGTACGGTGGGCGAACTGGTGGTCCGCAACGCCTGGCCCGGGATGACGCGCGGCTTCTGGCGCGACGCAGCGCGGTACGAGGAGACCTACTGGGCCCGGTGGCCTGACGTCTGGGTGCATGGAGATTGGGCCCTTTGCGACGAGGACGAAACCTGGTACATTCTGGGCAGGAGCGACGACACTTTGAAGGTGGCCGGGAAGCGCATCGGCCCGGCCGAAGTGGAGTCTGCCGCCTGTGCGCACCCGGCAGTGCGTGAAGCCGCCGCGGTGGGCGTACCGGATCCGCTGAAGGGCGATGCGGTGACGGTCTTCGTAGTACTGCGCGAGGAAGCGGCGGAGGCCGAGCCCCTCCGGGACGAGATCCGCGATGCTGTCGCGGCCGCCCTCGGGAGACCCCTCCGGCCGGAGTACGTCTATTTCACGAATGACCTTCCGAAGACGCGCAACGGCAAAGTCCTCCGCCGCTTGATCCGGGCCACCCACCTGAATCAGCCCATCGGCGATCAGAGCGGCCTCGAGAATCCTGCCACCCTGGACGCAATCCGCGCGGCACGGTAGGGCAACCAGCGCGAGGAGAGAGTGGAGAGAAGGGAGAAGAGAGCGGTATCGTGGACGCCCTCTTCTCCACTCTTTCCCCGGCCGGCAACTGGAGGCGTGGGAGTCGGTGCGTCCCGATCCGAACCCTGGCGCGCCGCCTACGCGAGTAGTTTCGGCTCCACCTGGGCCTTCGTGATGGCGATGTCGGTGAGGCTGCCGGGCCGGCCGTCATGCGGATAGGTCAGGCGAGTGTGATCCAGGCCGAGCGCGTGCAGCAACGTTGCATGGAGATTGTGGACTGAAACCGGGTCCTGGACCGCCGCATAGCCGACCGCATCAGTGGCGCCATGCACGTATCCACGCCGGAAGCCGCCGCCCGCGAGCCACAGCGAGTTGGCATGGCGGTTGTGATCGCGTCCGTCTTTCCCCTGCGAGACCGGGAGCCGTCCGAATTCTCCACCCCAAAGCACCACTGTCCGCTCCAGCAGCCCCCGTTGTTTCAGGTCGCGCACCAGTGCGGCGCTCGGGCCGTCTATGCGCGCGCAGAGGCTCTTGAGGGAGGCGGCGTTGTTGCTGTGCGTATCCCACGGCTGCCCCGCCAGGAAGAGCTGCACGAAGCGCACCCCGCGCTCCACCAGCCGCCGCGCCATCAGGCAGCGAGTGCCGTACTCCGCGGTTGCCGGATTGTCCAGACCATAGAGCCGCTTGATGTGCTCCGGTTCGGTGGAGAGATCCAGGGCCTCGGGGACTGCGGTTTGCATGCGCGCGGCGATTTCGAATTGCTGGATGCGTGCTTCCAATTCCGCGTTGCCGGGATACTGCGTCTGGTGGTCGCGGTTCCAGGCTTCCAGGAGCCGGAGTTGCCGGAGACGTGCGTCCGGGCTCACGTCCGCCGGCGTCACGAGGTTCGGCACTGGAGTCTTGCCGGGCCGGAACGGGGTGCCGGAATAGGTCGCCGGCAGCCAGCCGGAGGTCCAGTTGCGCACGCTGTCCACCGGCATTCCGCCTGGATCGGTCAACACCACATAGGCCGGCAGATTCCGGTTTGCCGTCCCGAGTCCGTACATCACCCACGATCCCCACGTCGGATAGCCCGCCTGGAACTTGCCGCTGTGGATGAGCCGCAGCGCCGACTCGTGGTCCACCGAGGTGGTGGTGACACTCCGCACCAGGGTGAGTTCGTCCGCCAGCGATCCGATCTGCGGCAGCACCTCGGAAAACTCCATGCCGCTCTGCCCCCGCCGCTGGAACTGAAACGGAGACGCCAGGCAGTTGCCCCGCTGCCCGGGAAAGTGGATCTCCAGGTCGCCGGAGTAGGGCTTCCCGTCCAGGCGCGTCAGTTCCGGCTTCGGATCGAACAGATCCACCTGGCTGGGTCCGCCGTGCTGGAAGAGACAGATCACCGCGTCCGCTGTCGCCGGGTGATGTGTCCGTCCCGCCGTTCCGTCCGCCGCCCGCCCCTCGGTCCCCAGGAGGTGCGCGAGCGCCATCGTGCCGAGCGCGCCGGTCGTGCGTCCCAGGAAGGCGCGGCGGTTCTGTCGGAATTGTGGGTCGGGTGACATGGGCGGTTCCTCAACTGCCCCGGCTGGGGTCGGCAGAGACGGAATGATGGATGATTGTAGCAGCAGACCTGCAATGCAGATGAAGTTCCTCTCCTACAACATCCACGGCGCGCGGAGTGAGACCCCCGGCGCGCGCCCCGACGTGGCGCGCATAGCGGAGGTGATTCGGGGCTACGCTC
>SXGS01516700.1_pt1 | contig 19231 bp, 19 predicted proteins | sample 3174681 | NCBI WGS metagenome assembly SXGS01 (sample SAMN11356861, study PRJNA531348) | freshwater metagenome | isolation source: freshwater sample F1-80 | place: China: Fuxian Lake, Yuxi | collected 2017-12-25 | reverse complement strand
CTTTTTGTTGCGCATAGCGCAACAAAAAGACGCCTCACCGAATCAGGAGCGCAGCATTCGGCGGAGGATCTTGCCGGAGGCCGATTTCGGCACCTCAGCGATGAACTCGACGATGCGCACTTGCTTGTAGCTCGCGACGTGTTCGGCGACGAACGCCCGTACCTCGTCCTCGGTCAGCTCGTGACCCGGCTTCACGACGACGAACGCCTTGGGGATCTCCCCCGCTTCTTCGTCGGCAACCGGGATGACCGCCGCATCGGCGATCGCCGGGTGGGTGAGCAACAGCGCCTCGAGTTCGGCCGGCGGCACCTGGAAGCCCTTGTACTTGATGAGTTCTTTGACCCGGTCGACGATCTTGAAATGCCCATCGGCGTCGACGGTGGCCACGTCGCCGGTGTGCAACCAGTCGTCGGCGTCGATCGTCACCGCCGTCGCCTCGGCGTTGTTGAGGTAGCCCTTCATCACCATCGGACCCCGCAACCACAGCTCACCGTCGCTGCCTTCGGGCACGTCCTCACCCGTGTCGGCGTCGACGAGACGGGCCTCACAGTTCGGGAGCAACACGCCAATCGATCCGGGTCGCGGATCGTCGAGCGGGCACAGATGGGTGACCGGGCTGAGCTCGGTCATGCCGTAGCCCTGGAACACCTTGGCTCCGATCCGGGCTTCGGCCTCGGCCGCGAGTTCGGCGCCGAGCGGTGCGGCACCACTCATGACAATGCGCAACGACGACAGGTCGTAGTCGTCGACAATCGGTTGCTTCGCGAGCGCGAGCACGATGGGCGGCACCAAGTACGCGACGGTCACCCGGTGCTCTTGCACCGCTTGGAGGAATCCGACGAGGTCGAATCGCGGCATCGTCACCAAGGTCGCGCCGACCCGCAGCCCCGAGTTCATGATGACCTGCATGCCGTAGATGTGGAAGAACGGCAGCACCGCGATGATGACGTCGTGTTCTTCGAACGGAAACACCGCGCACGTCTGAGCGATGTTGCCCGCGCAGTTGCGGTGCGTCAGCATGACGCCTTTGGGTAGCCCAGTCGTCCCGCTCGAGTAGGGCAAGACGACGGTGTCGTGCGGACCAACCGGCACCTGCGGGATCGACTCGGTCCCCGCCAACGCGTCGAAGCTGCCGCCGAACACGAGCACGTCGCCGATCCCGGCCTCGGCCGCGGCCTTGCTCGCAGGTTCGAGCCCGCCCGCCGCGGTGACGAGCATCGACGCGCCGGCGTCGCGCAACTGAAAGGCGATCTCTTCGGGGCCGTAGACCGGGTTGATGGTCGTCGCAGTGCCACCAGCCACCGCGGCACCATGGAACGCGACGGCGTAGTCGGGCGAGTTCGGTGCCATCACACCGAGCACGTCACCCGGTTTGAACCCGCGCGCCGCAAGACCCGCCGCGGTCCGGTGGATGCGATCGCGCAACTCGCTGTAGGTCCACGTGGATGCGGTCGCAAGGTCGACGAACGCCGCCCGGTCCGGGTAGCGGTCGGCGTGTTCGAAGACATAGCTGGTCAGCGGCCCATCGGGAATCACGATGTCGGGATGGGGGGAGCGGTAGATCGTGGTCATCGAGAACTCGATTCGTTGCTGTGGCGGTCGGCGGATCAGCCGGATTCGACTCGCCGACAGTTTGTCGCACGGCCGCGCCGCTCGGCGACCGCATCGGAATTTCGTGACGACTCGTCGATCGCGATCGGGGCTCGTAGATTCGGGCCATGACGCACGCCGCCGGTACCGACGACGGACGCGGCCGCTCCCCCATTCGTCGGCGACGCTGGACGATCGCGGGCAACGCGATCGTTCTCGTCGCCATCGTCGCAGGTGCAGTCGTCTGGCAGTCTGGCCGGGACACCGATACCCCGAACGAGCGTCCCGCCGACCAACTGCCGCTGGAGCTGCGGGTACTCGATGCCCGCAGTCTCGACGGCCGCGGCAATCACGACGACGCCTCGGTGGGCGCCGCGGGGCAGGCCTACGTGCGAGCACTTCCTGCGCGCTACGCCGACGGCCACGCCGAACCCGTCGACCACCCCGACGAACGGCGCATCTCGAATCGCATCTTCGACGACCTCGGACGCAACATCCACTCGGCACGCGGCATCACGCACTGGGGTTACGCCTGGGGTCAGTTCGTGCTGCACGACATCGCCCGCACCCGGCCCGGCGACGAGCAAGCTCCTTTGCAGTTCTCGGCCGATGATCCGCTCGAACGGTTCACGAACGACCTCGGCGAGATTCCGTTCACGCGGAGCGCCGCCGGACCCGACGATGCCGACGGAGCGCGAACCCAGATCAACGAACTCAGCAGCTACCTCGACGGCTCGGCTGTCTACGGCACCACGCCAGCAACGCTCGATTGGTTGCGCGCCGGACCGCTCGACGGCGATCCGACGAACAACAGCGCCTACTTGATCAACGACGAGCTGCTGCTGCCCACTGCAGCCGATCGACCGGGTGCGCCCGCGCCCACGATGGAGATGACCGGGCGGTTGCGGGCCGATCCGGCTCCGGCCTTCATCGCCGGCGACGTCCGGGCCAACGAGAACTGGCCCCTCACGAGCCTGCACACGATGTGGGTTCGCGAGCACAACCGCATCGTCGCGGCGTTGCCCGACGATCTCCTCGAAGAAGCACGCTTCCAGATCGCCCGGCGCGTCGTGATCGCCAAGATCCAACACATCACGTACAACGAGTACCTCCCCGCGATGGGGGTCGAGCTCCCCGACTACGGAGGGTTCGACCCCGATGTCGACCCGAGGGTCGCGGACGAGTTTTCGACAGCGGCGTTTCGCATGCACTCGCAGGTGCACGGCGAACTGCGGCTGACCGATACCTACGGCGGTTTGTCGCCCGATGCCGTCGCAGCGCTCGCCTCCGAAGGGATCACGCCGCAACGAGGTCCCGAGGGCACCGAGGCGTTCGTTCCCCTCGACGTCGCGTTCTCGAACCCGGCGCTGCTCCAGGCGGTTGGTATCGATTCGATACTTCAGGCCCTGTCGTGGGATGTCGGCTACGCCAACGACGAGACCATCGACGACGCCTTGCGGTCGGTGCTGTTCCAGATCCCGGCGCCTCGCAGCGATCCCACGGCGTGTCACGGCGCGACCGTGTCGCCGACGTGCTTTCGCGGCGTGATCGACCTGGCCGCCATCGATGTGGCGCGTGGGTACGACCACGGCCTCCCCACGTACAACGATTTGCGCGAGGCCTACGGCCTGCCGCGCGTCGGCTCGTTTACCGAACTCACCGGCGAGTCGTCCGAGGAACTCCCCGATGACGCCTCGATCGACGATCCGGCAATCATGACGATTACCGCGAGTTTCGATCGCAATGGCGATCCGGTCGACGACGTGCCCGAACGGTCGTCCGCGATCGCACGTATCGAACGTTCGACGACCACCGCGGCGCGACTCCGTGCGCTCTACGGCAACATCGATGCACTCGATGCGTTCACCGGAATGCAGGTCGAACGGCGAAGTGGCCATCTGAAGGATGGCGCCTCTGAACTCGGCGAACTGCAACAGGCGATCTGGACGCGGCAGTTCGCTGCGATCCGCGACGGTGATCGGTGGTTCAGCGAAGGCGACCCTGTCCTCGACGCGATCGCGGCGGAGTATGGCATCGACTACCGAACCACGCTCGATCAAGTCGTGCGCGACAACGCGCGCACCTTGCGCGAAGTCCCACCGAAACTGTTCGGACGCTGATCGCAACGCCGAGCGGCGACTGCTTCCACTGCAGCGCGGGCTAGAAGTCGGGTTCGGACGGCGCCAACGTGCTCGGACCGACGTTGCGTTCGAGCCAACGGTTCATGGCTTTGGCGTCGTCCCACACCGTGACGATCCGGTCGATCACCTTCGGCGTGTGCATCCACTTCGCGAGTGGGAAAGGACGGCCCATGGTGAGACCCTTCAAGCGGAGCAACTCGACGCGCGGGTGATCCTTCGGAAACCCGCGCGGCGCGGTCTTCAACGAATCCATCGCTGCGATCTCGTAACCCTTCGTGCGCACGTCATCGGCGACTCGCGCGATGGCGCTTCCGGAACGATTGGCGTCGATCGCGGCGCGGAAGCGCTCGAGTTGGTCGGTCGCCATCGTGTACATCCCGCACCCGACGAAGAGCCCTTCGGCCGACACCTGGACATAGAACAACGAGCCGCCGTCGCTTTCACCCGCCGCGCCTGCCGCTGTCTTATATGGCGTCTTGTCCTTCGAGAACCGCACATCGCGATACGGGCGAAAGAGGCGCAGGGCGCTGAAGCGACGTTCGACGTCATCGGAGAGTTCGGCGAACGGTTGCTTGACGGAACTTTCGTAGATGGCCTTGTTCGCGGTCCAGAAGGTCTTCGAGTTGTCGAGTTCGAGCCGGGCGTAGAAGTCGAACGCCGCGGCGGGGAATCCGGTGAACGCCATCGACCCAGCCTGCCACGAATCGATTCGATGCGCCGCGTCGGTAGCGCGTCAGTCGCGCGGTAGGTGTGCGCCGAATCCGTGTTCGAACGCGTGCACCACGGCCTGCACCCGGTCGCGCACCTCGAGCTTGGCGATGACCCTCGAGACGTGAGTCTTTGCCGTGGCCTCACCGACGAAGAGTGCGGCGCCGATCTCGGCGTTGGTCAGGCCCCGACACAGCAGCTCCAAGACGTCGCGCTCGCGGGGTGTGAGCAACGCGAGCCCCGCTGACTCGCCGCGCGACCGGTTCTGTGCGAAGCAGGCGAACACCCGCGGGGCGACGGCAGCGTCGAGGACTGCTTCGCCGGCCGCCACGTGTCGAATCGCCGACGCGAGCGACTCCGGTCCGGAGTTCTTCAGCCAAAATCCCGCCGCGCCGGCGCCGAGCGCTTCGGCGACGACGGCGTCGTCGTCGAACGTCGTGAGGACGAGCACCCGTGACGTCAGTCGTTCGTCGGTGATCGCCGCCGTGGCACTGATGCCGTCGCGACCGGGCATGCGGACATCCATCAGGATCACGTCGGGGGCCGCCGCGCGCGCCAGCGACACCGCGCCGTTGCCGTCGGCCGCTTCACCAACGACGTCGAAGCCGAGGCCAACGAGTTGCTCCCGTAGCGCCGCGCGCATGTCGGGCTGGTCGTCGACGATCGCGACCGTGATCACGCGACGGTCCAGTGCAGACGCGCGCGCAACGAGAAACCACCGTCGGGACGCCGGCCCACGTCGAGCTCGCCGTCGAACAACTCGACGCGCCGAGCCACGCCCGCAAGACCGCGTCCGCCCGGTTCGCCATCTGGGGCAGCCGCACGAGGCGGACCGGGGTCGTCGATCATCAGCTGCAGCGATCGATCGCCGATCACGACCTCGACCCGGGCCGCGTTCGCGGTCGAGTGGCGGGCCACGTTGGTCAGGCCTTCTTCGATGATGCGATAAGCGCAGGCCGACACGTCGACCGGGAGCGAGTCGATCGGGCCGACGCCGCGCAGTTCGATCTGCATCCCCGCGGCGGCCCAACCGTTGACGAGCTCGTGGATCCGTTCGAGCGTCGCCACAGGTGCCCGTGCGGGGGTCGAGGCTTCGCCATGACGTGGGTCGAGCGTGTCGAGCAAGCGCCGTATCTCGCCGACCGCGGCACGGCTCGAGTGTTCGATCGCAACGAGGGCCGCGTTCGCAGCTACGGGATCGGTCGCGGCCGTGATGCGTGCTGTGCCGGCTTGCACGCCGATGAGGCTGACGTGGTGCGCGACGACGTCGTGGAGTTCGAGCGCGAGTTGCGCGCGATCTTCGAGCACCGCCCGCCGGGCTCGTTCGTCGCGTTCGCGTTCGGCTTGCTCCAACCGCGCTTCGACGGCGACGAGGTATTCGCGACGCATGCGCGCCGCGACTCCGATCGCGAACGGCAGCGCCACGATGGTCAACGCAAACGCGCCGCCACCGAGCACGCCGTTGTCGGGCATCGCACCGAGGAATCCGACAACCGTCACGACGACAGCAACCGCAGTCGCGGCCCGCGGACGCGTCGACCAACTCCCCGCCGAATGGATCAGCACGACGAGTTCGAAGGCGAGTTGAGCACTGGAGAGGCCGGGATCGCCGATCACACCGGGAGCAACGATTGCGATCAGCACGACGAGCGAGACTGCGAGCAACGGCCGGGTCCGACGCAGCAGCAAGATCGCAGCCGTCGCGATGGCGAACCCACCGGCCGCGAAGTCGAGCGGCGCTGCTTCGATCTTCGGGTCAGTTCGTGCCGCGTGGTGGGCGACGAGACCGATCAGGATCGCAATCGTCGTGGCGAGACCGTCGACCGCAACACTGATCTCGCGCCGCCACCGGTACGGCGACCGAACTGGGCGTTCGCTCACACCATCGATTGTACGGAGCGATCGCGACGCGGCCGTTGCGCCGACGCACGCATCTGGCGAAGCCCTCGCCCGATCGATCGCTTCAGACGTCGGAACGACTGCACTGGCTGACGCAACGAGGTCCACAGCGGCGGGAGGCCCCGAAACGGGTCGACGAGTTGTCCGGCGAGTCCAACGGAGACGGGTTCGTCGATTCCGTAGACCATCGGTCGACGATGTTCGGGCATGTAGTACGTGCCGAAGAGGATGTCCCACACCGGCAGGAACACCGAATAGTTCGAGCAATGCGCATCACGTTCGTTCGCATGGTGCCAGTGATGGAACTCCGGCGTGATGACGATCCGATGCAGCGGCTTCCACCGCCAGCGCACGTTCGCATGGAGAAACAGACCCGTCACAATCTGCACGACAACCAGCGCACCCGAGAACTCCGGCGAGAAACCAGCAACGAGCAATAGCACGAAGGCCGGCGTCAACAGGATCCCGTCGAGCGGATGGTTACGAAACCCCGATACCCAGTCGAGGTGCGCAGTGCTGTGATGAATGCGATGGAAGCGCCACCAGAACGGCACTTCGTGACCGAAGCGATGCGCCCAATAGATCGCCAGGTCGAACAACGCGATACCGACGAGCATTTTCGGCAGGGGTGGGAGCAGGTCGACCAACGGCCGCAAGGCAAGACCGGGAAGCCAGGCGAACGACGCGATCGACAGCACGATGCCACCGAGGATCGCAACGAAGTTCAGTGGTCCGCTGGCGACCGCCCACGCCAGGTCGGTACCGAGGTGGGGTCGACGGATGGGTTGTTGGTGACGGGGAAACCAGCGTTCGAAGGGCACGATCACAACGAACAACACGCCGAGCACCAACAGCGGTTCTTGCGTGACGAACAGCGTTGTACCGACTCCGAGCGCCGCCAATCCGACACCGAGGCGATGACGCCGTGTCCGAACGAATCGAGGCGGCTGGACGGGCGGAGGAACGAGTACTTGGGTCACCCTTCAATGGTGATCACCTTCGGCCTCGACGGCATCCGCCGATCGGCGGATTTCGACGCACACCGTGAGGGACGATCAGTCGTCGTCACCCTCGTCGTCGTCGTTGCCGTTGCCGTTCCCGTTGCCGTTGCCGCCAGACTGGCCGGGAGTCGAACCCTCACGACCAGGCGCATCTCCAGACTTGCCAGAGTCGTCGTCGTCGCTGTCGTCGTCGTCGTCGCTGTCGTCGTCGTCGTCGCTGTCGTCGTCGTCGCTGTCGTCGTCGTCGCTGTCGTCGTCGCTGTCGTCGTCGTCGCTGTCGTCGTCGTCCTTACCGCAATCCGACTTGGCGGCCTCGCTCACCCTGGATCCGTGGTTGCCCTCGGCCTCGTCGTCCTTGTTCTTGGCGACATCGGAAACGAAGTCGCCGTGGTTCTTGGCCTCGGCGCAGGCCGGGTCGACCGTGGTGGTCGTCGTGTCGTCGTCCATCGTCGTCGTCGTCGAGTCGTCCACCGAGGTCGTCGTCTCGTCCGTGGTGTCCGAAGTCGTGTCGCTTCCCCCAGTGGTCTCGGTCGTCGAAGTGTCCTCGCCGGCCTCGACCGACGGCTGGTCACCACCGAACACCTCGGACAACACGCCCGAGCCGCCTGCGGCCGCAGCCGCTCCGCCGAACAACAACACGCCGGTGGTGGCGAGAACGGCACCTCGACGGCTTCGATGACCAATCACGGGGGCTCCGTGCGCTGTGGGGTTGGACGACGCGAGCACTTCAGCCATGCGGGTCACAACGGCGTGTCGCATCGCGACATCCGTGGCCTCGACCGGTGCGGCCGGTGCCGCCAAACCAGCAACGGTCCGTTGCAGGTCGGCGGGAATCGGCCCGGTTCCGTCGACGAAGGCAGCGATGTCGTCGCGGCCGATTTCGTCGAAAAGTTCGAACCGAGGAGTACTCACGGATCGACCATCGTTTCGTCGAGCAATTCCGTTACCGGAACCCCCCTAGACACTCCGTCCGAACTTCCCAGCCCGGCCGCAAGCGCGAGGTCACGGAGCCGGCGGAGGCCCCGCATGGCCACGATGCGAACCGATCCCTCGGAACGTCCCGTCATTGCGGCGACCTCGGCAGCGCTGAATCCACCGATCACTCGCAGCGCCACGATCTCGGCTTGGGCTCTCGGTAATGCCGCCAGCAGCCGTTGCGCGGTGACCTCGTCGTGCACGATCTGCTCGACGCTCGGACCCCCATCGGCAATGGTCATGTGGAACTGTTCCGGATCGACGTGGGCGGGTCGACGGCGCCAACGCCGGTGAGCGTCGATCGCTCGCCGTCGCGCAATTGTGTAGAGCACGCGCCGAAACGCTTCCAGATCGGCCCCGATGCTCGGCATCCGGCGCGCGAGCTCGACCCATACCTCTGCCGCGACATCGTCGGGCTCATCGACCCGCAAACCACGAAGGACTCGCACGACACCGGGATTCAGGGCATCCCAGAGTTCGCCGAGCGCAAAGCGATCACCATCGATGGCGCGTGCAACGACACTCGCACTGACTTCGGGCGACGGCATACGCCGGAGTCTCGCGGACGCTGGAGCGGTCGGTGCCCCAAGGCCGGAGATGCTGGATGCATCCGCGCCGAGTCGCGCGGCGTCGGCCTCGGCGCTGCTCACACATTCCTATCGGCACGTCCGCCCGCGAACGTGACCGCTCACCTGGCGTTGGGTCAGGACAAACCGTCGAGCAGCGCCATGAGGTCGACAGCCGAACCGGAGACGCTGTGGTCGGCGCCCAACGCCCGGGCGTGATCGAGGTCACGCACCGCCGGTCCACCCACCACGATCGTGATGTTCGCAATGGCCGCGCGAACCTCGGCCACGGTCGACCGAACAACCTCGTCGAGCCCCGTCGTCGTGACGGTGATGACGAGCGCGCGCACCGGAGCGGCGCGCTCGGCGTGTTGCACCGCGGCCACGAACGAATGGGGCGGGAGGTCGGCGCCGCCTTCGATCACGTCGTAGCCGACGATCCGCAGCACATCGGCAGCCAACGCGACGGCGAGCGCGTGGTGATCGCCCGAGGGTGCAGCGATGACCACGCTCGAACGGCGGCGCCCGCGACGCGCCGATCTCGCGCTCAGGCGACCGAGTAGCCGGTGCCCCACAGCGGAGGCCCGATGTTCGTCGGCCACGTCGATGTCGCCGCGAGCCCAGTCGTCACCGACGCGGCGCATCGCGGCCCCAACCCCGTCGACCAACACGGTCACCGCGTCAGCGCCGGACGCGAGTGCCCCCTCGATCACGGCCCAGGCGCCGGCTTCGTCACCCGCCACCATGCGATCACGCAAGCGGGCGGCCATCTGCGAGCGTCCTGCACCCACGCGAGGCGTGCCCGGCGCGACGAATGCGGCAAGGTCACTGCGACGCACGCGCCATTCACGACCAACCTGACGAGCGGGCAAGCGACCCGTACGCACGTACTTGTAGACGGTCATGTAATGAACGCCGAGTTCCGCGGCGACCTCGGCCAACGACAGTTCTACCGACGACAATCTCGATCGAGCACTGATAGCGAGAACCCTAGGCACCGCCGAGCCCATGTCCCCGACGGCCCGTCGAAACGCGACGGCCCGACGTGTGTGAGGATGACGCCGTGAACGTATTGCTCATCACCTTCGATCAGTTCCGCGGCGACTGCTTGTCGGCGGCAGGCCATCCGCTCGTACGTACACCCCACCTGGATCGCCTCGCAGCCGACGGAGTGCGCTTCGCCCGGCATTACAGCCAGTCGGCTCCCTGCGCGCCCGGACGAGCCGCGCTTTACACCGGCATGTATCAGATGAACAGCCGCGTCGTGGGCAACGGAACTCCGCTCGACCGTCGTTTCGACAACGTCGCCCGAGCGGGACGGCGGGCCGGCTTCGCGCCTGCACTGTTCGGCTACACCGATCAAGGCATCGACCCGCGCGATGCCGATGGCCCCGACGACCCTCGCCTGTCCGACTACGAGGGTGTGCTGCCCGGATTCGACGCAGTGCTCGAGCTCAAGGGTTACCCGCAGCCGTGGATCGCATGGCTCGAGTCGCTGGGCTACCGCGACGTCCGCGGCGGCGAACACGCGCTCGCCACCGAGGGGGAACGGCCAGCCGAACACGGCATCACGGCCTATCTCGCAGGCGAACTGATCGACTGGATCGACCGCCAAGACTCGCCGTGGTTTGCGCACGCGAGCTTCATCCGGCCGCATCCGCCGTACGCGGCCCCGGGCGAGTGGTCACGCGCGTATTCGCCCGACGACGTCGAGGCCGCGATCGCTCCCGGCGACAACCTCACCACACTGCACGACCTGATCCGTCAGATTCCCCAACTCGCTGCGCCTGACGACGATGGCGAACAGCGCGCGCTTCGAGCCCAGTACTACGGGATGGTGAGCGCCGTCGACGAGCAGTTCGGCCGGATTCGCGCGCACCTCGAAGCGGTCGGTCAGTGGGACGACACGTTCGTGATCGTCACCTCCGATCACGGCGAACAACTCTGCAATCACGGGTTGGTGCAGAAAATGGCGTTCTTCGAGGACAGCTACCACGTTGTCGGCATCATGCGCGATCCACGACCCGGAGCCGTTCGGGGTGCGGTCGTCGACGACTTCACCGAGAACGTCGACATCATGCCGACGTTGTGTGAAGCGATGGGGCTGGCGATCCCGGTGCAATGCGATGGGTACCCGCTGACGCCGTTTCTACACGGCGAACGTCCGGAGCGTTGGCGCGACGCCGCGCACTGGGAGTTCGATTGGCGCAGTGACGTGCTGCCCTTGGGTCGGTGGCCATGGCCGTGGGACCGCCGACTCGAACGCATGAACCTGGCGACGTTGCGAACGAACGACACCGCGTACGTGCACTTCGCCGACGGCACCTGGCGGTGCTTCGATCTCGCTGCCGATCCAACCTGGCGCACCGAGGTGGCCGACCCGACACGCGTGCTCGAACACGCACAACGTCTGCTCACGTGGCGGGCCGAACACGCTGACCGCATCATGCCGAGTCTGCTGCTCCGTGACGGTGGGATCGGTCGCTGGCCCACCGATACCGCGACCCTCGACCTGCCCGTAGAGTCACGCACATGAAGGCACCCCGCGAAGAAATCGAACAGGCGACACGCGCGTACATCGCAACCCGAGAAGCCATCGAACGTGACGAGCTGCATTGGGTCGCGCTGCGCGAGCACTTCACCGACGACGCCGTCTACATCGACCCGGCGTGGGGTCGGGTCGTCGGTCTCGACAACATCGTGCACTTCTTCGACGAGTCGATGCGGGGGCTCGAAGACTGGGACTTTCCCATCGAGGGCTGGACGGTCATGAACGACGAGTTCGTGCTCGTGAAGTGGACCCAGATCCTGCCGCCCGACGCCAACGGTGTTCGACGCGAGCAGTCGGGCCTGTCGACCATGCGCTACGCCGGCAACAGCAAGTTCGACTACGACGAGGACATCTTGAACATGATCCATGTCAACGAGGACCTGCGCGCCGCGGGTTGGCGACCGAAACCCGAGTTCGTCTTCCCACCACGCGACCCCGACCGCGACTGGTCACGCCCCTGAGTCACCGCGTCATCCCCACTCGTCCGACGCGATGTCGCGCACCCGATTCGCGATGGGAGCTTCAGCGAAAGTTGGGAGCGACCTCGGTCGCGAGGCGTTCGAGAGTCTCGGTTCCGGGGTAATCAGGGAACCACGGCACGAAGTACGTGCAACCCATCGCGACGTATTCGGCGATACGTTCGCTCACCTGCTCCGCGGTGCCCGCGAGATTGCCCAATCGGTAGGAATCCCACGGTTCGAGCCACGGCTCCCGCTGGCGACGGGCTTCATGAACGGACTGCGCTTCGTCCTCCGTTGCGCGGATCAAACACTCGGGTGACCACGTCTTTTCGATCTCGTCGTCATCGCGACCGACATCGATACAGTGCTGTTGCAAGACCGCCCGTTTGTGTTGCCATTCGTGCGGCTTCCCGCCGAAGTTCGACTTGTCGGCAAGACGCGCAACGACCCGCAGCGTCAACTGCTCACCGCTTCCGCCGATCCACACCGGCGGCCGGGGGTCTTGCAGGGGTTTCGGGTCGCACTGCGCACCGTGCACCGAGAAGTACTTGCCTTCGTACGTGGTGTCGGCCTCACGCCACATCGCGGTGACGATCTCGACAGCTTCGCGCAGCATGCCGATCCGCACCGACGGCTTGGGGTACTCGTAGCCGTAGGCCTCGTACTCGTGGTTGTACCAACCCGCGCCCACACCCCAGTCGAGACGACCCCCACTCATCACATCGAGCGAACTGGTGATCTTCGCTGTCAGCGTCGGCGGGCGGTAGCTCGTGCAGCTGACCATCTGACCGAGACGGATGGTCGTCGTTGCTTCGGCGAGCGCGGCCATGACGGTCCAGCACTCGAAGACCGCCTCGTGGGCGGGAGTCGGCACGTTGTGAAAGTGGTCGTAGACCCAGATCGAGTCGTAGCCGAGGCGTTCGGCACGCAGGGCGACGTCGCGACAGGTGGACCACTTGTCCGCAGCGTGGGGAATCGACACCAACTCGGTCTTCCAACCCTGAGGTGCGAATGCTCCAAAGCGAACGTGAGAAGTCGTCATGTCGGTGAGTGTACGAACTGTTCAGGACGCCAGGTGACGTGCGGCCGAGCCCATCAACTCGAGGAAGTTGGTCGTGTAGAACCGCGCGCGAACCTCCTCGGATGCTTCCCCGAGGCTGGCTTCGAACCGTTCGATCGGGCGACGCCCGCCCTCGACGTGCGGGTAGTCGCTGTTGAACATGACGAGATCGGCGCCGCCTTGTTCGACGATCCAGCCGACGTCTTCGGTCGGATACGGCGTGAACTTCATCTGTCGATGGACGAAATCGCTCGGACGCATCGAGAGGGCTCGCACGCGTTCTTCGTGTTTGACGAACGCTTCGAACGCGCTCTCCATCTGACGCATCCAACTTGGCACCCACACGGCACCTTGCTCGATGACACCGACTCGAAGGCGCGGGAAACGGTCGAACACTCCGTCGAACAACATCGTTGCGATCGTCTGCATCGGCGGAAAAGGAATCGCCATGTAGTCGACCGATCGGAAGTTCTCTTCGCCGCCGTGGAAATCGGGCGGGACCGGCAAGCCGTTCACGAAGTAGTGCCGGTCGATGAGGTCGCCCGTTCCACCGACATGGAAGACGAGCGGCAAATCAGCCTCTTGCACCTGCGCCCACACCCGATCCAGCGCACGGTGGCTCGGCGAATGGGTCGGGGGGCATCCGCTTGCAACGAGGACCGCGGCCGCGCCCGACCCGATCACTTCGCCAACCATCGACTCGGCTCGGTCGAAATCGACCAGGGGCACGTATCCCGTCGCCAACAGGCGCGGATCGCTCGCGCAGAACGCATCCATTCCTCGGTTGTGCGCTCGAGCGACCCCGTAGGCGAGGTCGACATCGCCACCATGTTCCCAATCTCGCAACCGCCGATTGTGGAACGTGTTGAACACCAACTGGCTCGAGAATCCGAGCAAGTCCAGCGCGCGCGAGCGATCCTCGGCCACGAAGCTCCCAGTGGCGGCGAAGTTCTTCCGCGCCATGATGTCGGCGTCTTCGGTCGATCGGTACGCATCGCTCGCATGCTTTTCGGCAAGTCGCTCGAACGTGGATCGCAAGTCCGCGAGCTGTTCGTCGACGTCGCCGGTTTGTTTCAGTTCGTTGCCGCCGCCGAGATCGAGCGGTCGAATCTGCTCACGGATCCCGGGATCGGCATGGTCACGCAACCAAGTTGGCGTCTCCATGATGTGCGCGTCGGCGTCGTGCACCACCCGGCCGAGTTGGTTGTAGACCACGGCGATACCTCGCTCCCCGGTAATCGGTCAGACGTCGCGCAGCTCGCGGGCGACGGCTCCGAGTCGCTCGAAGTTCCCACGATTACTGCTGTACGCCATTCCCGCCATGTAGAACACGACGCGGCGTGCAACACCACCGAGTCGATCGGCGATACGAGTCGCCAACTCGGACCAGTTGCCTTCGACCACGAAGTGATCGAGGATCTCGTCGTCGATGACGGCGGCCATCCCCGCGATGTCGCCTGCCTTCTGTCGTTCCCGGATCGCCTCGGTCGTCCCGGGTCGGCCGATGAGTTCGAACACGAACGCGTAGTTCGGCGTGCTCCCGTAGAACGCGATCTGGGTTCGCGCTATCGCCCGCCACGGCGCCCGTTCCTCGGACGAATCTCCTACGACCGTGAACAAGGGCACGATGAAATCGACCGCACTGGCTTCACGACCCGCGGCTGCGGCCCCTGCCGCAACCTCGGGGCCCGCGATGTCGCGCAGATAGATCGGGTGGTTGAGCGGGTGGATGTGCACACCGTCGGCAACGCGCCCAGCCGCCCGCAGCATCCATGGGTTCACGGCCGCGATATCGATCAGCGGATCGGGCTGGTCGATCTTGCCCGGTGACCACATCGCCGGCAGCAACGACATCGACGTGTATTTGCCGTCGAACGACAGTGGCTCACCGCGAAAACCTGCGAAGCACGCGCGCACGGCGCGGACGTACTCCTCCATGCGGGGTCCCGGGGGATCGAACGTGCTGCCGTACCGCCGTTCGATGTGCGCGCGCACCTGCGTGCCGAGCCCGAGTCGGAACCGGCCGCCACTGGCTTCGGCCAGTTCCCACGCGGTTTGCGCCGTCACCATTGGACTGCGCGGAAACGCGACCGCAACGGCGGTCGACAACTCGAGGCCCGGCGCCGCGAGCGCAGCGGCAGCGCACTGGAGGTATGCGGTGCGTCCGCCTTCGGTGACGGCGAGTCCCGAGAACCCGGCTGCTTGCGCGTCGACGGCGAGGCGTTGCATCGCGGGCAGCGACTGGCCTCCGGTCATCACATCCGTTTGCACGAAGCCACTCTCTAGCACCGTTCGTTGCTGTGGGGCCCGTCCCCGCCAGGGATCCACACACGCACCTAGCCTCCGGCCCGTGGCCGCGTCTGCTCCTCCTCGTGCGGGCGCGGCGCTCGACCGTCGGGGCGTCGCCGCCGGACTCGGCGCGTACGTGTTGTGGGGATCGCTCACGGTCTACTGGCACGAACTGGCCGGGATCTCGGCGATCGGGCTGATCGGCCAGCGCATCGTGTGGGCCACGGTCGTGCTCGCAACGTTCGCCACCGCGACCCGCCGCTGGGGCCCGCTGATGGCCGTCGCACGCGACCGGCGCTTGGTCGCTCGCATCGTCGCCGCAGCGGCGCTGCTCGCCGTGAACTGGACGTCGTACGTCTGGGCGGTGACGCACGACAACGTGGTCGAAACGGCGCTCGGCTACTTCATCGCGCCGCTCGGCATCGTCGCGATCGGCGTGCTGCTGTTCCATGAGCAGCTTCGCCGCGCGCAGGGGTACGCGCTCGGACTCGCCTTCTTGGCCGTGGTCGTCTTGACGATCGAAGCTGGTCGGGTGCCGTTCATCGCGCTCACCCTGGGTTTCACGTGGGGGTGTTACGGCCTCTTGAAGCGCACGGTCCCGCTCGGTGCAATGGAAAGCCTGACCGCAGAGACGATTGTGCTGTTACCCATCGCGCTCGTCTGTGTAGCAGTCGTCGAAGCCAGCGACAACGCCGTTCGGACGAACGCATCGGCTGGGCAGCTCGCGCTCGTGGTCGGAACCGGGATCATCACGGTGATCCCGTTGACGTTGTTCGCGTTTGCCGCGCCCCGAGTGCCGTTCACGCTGTTGGGTCCGATGCAGTACGCCGTGCCGACGATCAACTTCGTGCTCGGTGTCATCGTCTACGACGAGTCGCTCCCGGCGTTGCGGGTCGCGGGCTTCGGGTTGGTCTGGATCGCACTCATCGTGTTCACCACCGACACGATTCGGTCGTTGCGGACCTGACCGCGCAGCTGGTGAGATCGACGGGGTCGATGCAGTCGATGCAGTCGATGCAGTCGATGCAGTCGTTTCAGGCGGTCGAGCCCGGCGACTGCAGACGGACCGACACGGCAAGGTGATCGGAACCGGTTCGGCGCAGGAGCTCCTCGAGCCTCGCCGCCGGGAGCTCGATCGGCCAGGTGCCGACGTCGTGGACCGCTGCACGCTCAACGGTCAATCCCCGAACCAAGACATGGTCGATGATCGCCACCGACTTCCAATCGTCGCGCGGTGACGCGACCGGGTGGGTCGGTTCGCGGCACTCGCCAAGCGCAGCGGCGTCGACAAAGCCGAGCGCGAACAACTCGTCGACCAAGTCCGAGGTCAGCGTGTCTTCGTTGTAGTCGCCCGCGATCACGACGCGAGCGTGGGACTTCACCCGGTCCACCAACGCCGGCACTTCGGTTCGCCGTCGCGCGGGATTGTCGCTGTCGAGGTGGATACTCACGACGAGCAACGGGACATCGTCGCCGCCGAGCGATTCGAACTGGACCCAGGTCGCGGTGTTGCCATGATCGGCGAGGTCGATCACGCCACGATCGATCGCGACAAGTCGGCTCGGGTCCCAGACGACTGCGGTTCCGTTCGGCTCCCATTCCGTATCGGCCCCGAGCCAGTTCGTCCAAAACGTCGGATGGTTCGATGCGGTGTGCGACTCCCAGCCGTCGCCGATTCGCTCGATGATCGCCGCCAGGTCGGGGGGCGTCGTCTCTTGGAGGCACGCAACGGCTGGCGCCATGGCCCGCAGCCGCGCTGCGACCCGATCGGCGCGCACCACCCGGTCGAGCACCTCGGGATCCATCCCATCCGGATACCACGCCGGCCCCGCCCAGGGCGCCGCCAGAACGTTCCAGGAGACCAGGTCGAGGTCGGTCACGAGCGCCTCATCATCGCGGATCGGGAGCAACCGCAAACATGGTCGGATCAACCGTGATGTAGGTCGCGCGACAGCGGGCAACGATGATGCTGTCGGCGGCCATCTCAGCGGTGATGAAGAGTTTGCGGCGTTCGCGGTCGACGAGTCGAGTACGAATTTCCAGATCGGTGTCGACGGGAACCGGAGCCTCGAAGCGCACCCAGAGCTCTCCGGTGAACGCAGGTTCGCGAATGCGCCCGATCACGGTGCCGGTCACGTCGTCGAATGCGGCGGCAACCAGTCCGCCGTGTGCGCGCCCGGGCGCGCCCTCGAACGCGCGACGCAGGCGAAACCGTGCAACCACATCATCGCCTTCGTCGGAGATCGCGAACTCGATCGCGGTCGGATTTGCTCGTCCGGCAACGGCACGGTCTTCGAAACCTGATTTCGCCACGTTGCCAATGAACGTGACCTCACCCGTCTCCATTGCGGCAGCGCGAGCCGCTTGCATCAAGGCGAGGCGATCGCGACGAGTGCCACGGTCGAGCTCGTGCGTGACCAGCTCGATGTGCGACACCAGGTCGCGCAGCCGACCGGGCTCGATGTCGTGACCGACGAACGCGTGGTTGAGGTCGCGCACCGCAGCAGCGAACGCGAGCCGCTCGTCGAGCTCGTCGGTACCGTCGGGCCTGCCGCTTTCGTCGGGTCGGTTCTCGGCGAGATCGTCGGGCATCGGCGCAGCGTAACGATGCGCGGTCGCCCCCGAGACCCGGTTCAGGCGCAGGGACGCATTACCGCGGGAGCGGCGGGCACCCGCGATTCGGCCAGCCACGCAGCAAGGCGCCCGAACGCCCGGAGCCGCACGACTTCGGGCTCCGAGCGGTCGAGTGCCACCGCGACGCACAGGGGGTTGGCGCCGCGGCGACCGGCGAGTTCGGCAGCAGCGCGCACGTGCGCTTCGTGGGGGCGCAGGCCATCCGCCGCAAGTTGGTGGGCGAGGATGTCGAGTTGGGCGGGGTGGAAGGGTGCGAGCATGACGTGACCTCCGAAGTTGCGTGCTTTCAGTGTGCAGGCCAGGAACTATGAAGTCCAACGATGAACTTGCACCGTTATGATCAGCTATGCTTATGAAATGCAGCGCCTGCACTCGGTTGAACTACGACATCTCCAGGCGCTCGTTGCCGTCGCCGAGGAGCGATCGTTCGGCCGAGCCGCGCAGCGCCTCGGGTTCACCCAGTCGGCGATCAGTCAGCAGATCGCCGCATTCGAACGCAGTCTCGGGGCACCGTTGTTCGATCGCCCGGGTGGCCCACTCCCCGTCGAGCTCACTGCGACCGGCGAAGCCCTCATCCCCCACGCTCAAGCGATGCTCGCACAGTTGGCCACCGCCGACGACGAACTCGATCGACTGCTCGCCGGCGAGTGGGGCCGCATCACGATCGGCACGTTCCAGTCCGTCTCGGTCAAGGCACTCCCGGCGATCGTCGGCGAGTTGCGGGCCGAACGACCCGGCATCGAGATCCAGTTCGTCGAGAGCGATGACAACGACGAGCTCATCAACCGAACGCTCGACGGCGAACTCGACGTGTCGTTCATCGTCGGCGACGCGCACGACGATCGCCTCGAGTACGAGACCCTGTGCACCGACCCATTCATCGCAATCAGCCGTTCGGCCGACGCGCTTCCCACACGTCTCGACGCTCGCACGCTGCGCCAACATCCCCTCATCGGTCAGCATGCGAGCAGCTGCTGTTCGCTCATCGAAACAGCGCTGCGCGAGATGGGAGTACCGATCGACTACGTCTACCGGTCGAACGACAACGCGGCGGTGCAGGCGATGGTGCGCGCCGGAATGGGTATCGCGGTGATGCCATGGCTCGCCGTCGACCCCGACGACGCCGATGTGCGCGTGCACGAACTCGATCCGCCGATCACCCCGCGTCAGATCGGATTGATCACGCGTCGCGCTCGCAGTCGCACCGCGGCGACCGAACGATTCATCGAGATCGCCCGCGACGTCGCGCGACGACTCCACACCACCTGACGCCGCGACTCACAACCAAAACCTGCCGGAGTCAGTTCACCAGCCGGGCACGGGTCGGAGTCCCCGTGCGTCACACGACGGCGATGT
>SXGS01595741.1_pt1 | contig 19234 bp, 18 predicted proteins | sample 3174681 | NCBI WGS metagenome assembly SXGS01 (sample SAMN11356861, study PRJNA531348) | freshwater metagenome | isolation source: freshwater sample F1-80 | place: China: Fuxian Lake, Yuxi | collected 2017-12-25 | reverse complement strand
GGAGGCTGGCGCGGTGGAGGCTGGCGCGGTGGAGGCTGGCGCGGTGGAGGCTGGCGCGGTGGAGGCTGGCGCGGTGGAGGCTGGCGCGGCCGACGAGCGCGCTGGCGACGGCGGCCCGCACGGCATCGTGACGACCATGGCCCAGCTCGACGCGCTGTGCCGCGCGATCGAGGCGAGCGGACAGGTGGCGCTGCTGGCGCTCGGGGCCGAAGACGACCCGATGCGCACGCCGCTCATCGGCATCGCGCTCGCGCCCGAGGCGGGACACACGGCGTACGTGCCGCTCGGTCACCTGGCGCTCTTCGACGGCGCGAGACCCAGCACCATGCTCCCGCGGCGAGCCGTGCTCGATCGCCTGCGGAGCGTCCTCGGAAGCGCGGACATCGCGAAGCTCGGGCACGATCTCAAGGCGAGCGAGGTCCTCTTGGCGCGCCACGGCGTCCTGCTCGCGGGACAGAAGTACGACAGCATGCTCGCGAGCTACCTGCTCGCGCCCGAGGCGAGCCACAAGCTCGAGCACGCGGCCGAGCGCGACGCGAACCGCTCGCTTCCTGCGACGCCGACGCCGCCCCGCCGAGCGAAGGGCCCAGCAAAGAGCGCAGCGAGTGGCCCATCGCGAACGAGCCTCGCAGATCTCGAGATCTCCAGCGTGGCGCCATACGCCCGCGCGCACGTCGATGCCGTCCTCGCGCTGGCGCTAGCGCACGCCGCAAAGCTCGAGGACGCGGAGCTGTCGCAGCTCTTGGACGACGTCGAGATGCCGCTGTCGCGCGTGCTCGCCGAGATGGAGCTCGCCGGAGTCGCCGTCGCTCCGAAGCCGCTCGTCCTTCTCGGTCGCGAGATGGAGGGCGAGCTCGCCGAGCAAGTGGCCCTGGCCCACCAGGCGGCAGGCCGGGAGTTCAACCTCGCGTCGCCGAAGCAGCTCGAGACGATCCTCTTCGACGAGCTCGGCTTGCGCCCGACCAAAAAGACGAAGACCGGGCGCTCGACCGACGCCGATGCGCTCGAGGCCCTCGCCGATGAGCACCCGCTCCCGCGGATCGTGCTCGCGCACCGCGCGATCGCGAAGCTCAAGGGCACGTACGTCGACACGCTGCCGAACCTCATTCACGCCGAGACGGGACGCGTGCACACGCGCTGGGAGCAAGCGGTCGCGGCCACGGGGCGCATCTCGTCGCGCGATCCGAACCTGCAGAACATTCCGACGCGGTCGGCGCATGGCAAGAAGATCCGCGAGGCGTTCGTCGCCCCCGAGGGCAAGCTCATCTTGAGCGCGGACTATTCGCAGATCGAGCTGAGCGTGCTCGCCCACCTGTCGGAGGATCCGATCCTCGTCGAGGCGTTCGAGCGAGCCGAGGACGTGCACGTTCGCACGGCGATGGCGGTGTTCGGCGTCGACGAAGCGGGGGTCACGCAAGAGATGCGCGCCCAGAGCAAGACGGTGAATTTCGGCGTCATTTACGGCATGGGCGCGGTCGCGCTCGCCAAGCGCCTCGGCATCAGCCGCCCGGACGCCAAGAAGTTCATCGACACCTACTTCGAGCGCTACGACGGCGTGCGGCGCTACCTCGAGGCGCTGCTCGCCGGCGCCCGCGCGACGGGTGCGGTGCGGACGATGCTCGGGCGCCGCCGCCCGCTCACGCAGCTCGAGAGCAAGAACCACGCGGAGCGCGCGTACGCCGAGCGCATCGCGCAAAACACGCCGATCCAGGGGACCGCCGCCGACATCCTCAAGCTCGCGATGGTCAGGCTCAGAGAGCCCGTCGTCCCGGGCGCGAGGATGGTGCTCACGGTCCACGACGAGCTCGTCTTCGAGGTGCCCGAGGCTGCCATCGAGCTATGCGCGCAGCGCACGAAGGCCGCGATGGAGTCGGTGTTGCCGCTGCGCGTTCCGCTCGTGGTCGACGTCGGCTGGGGCAGGAGCTGGGCCGACGCGCACTGAGCGGCTTCACCGGGGAGCGGACTCGCTCGAGAGACGACGCTTCGATCGAGGAGCGCGCCAGGGCGGTTTCAAGTGAACCTGTCTGGGCCGAGCGAGCAACGACGCTTGGCACCGAGCGACGGGTGGTAGTATGGGCGCCTGCCACGAGGCGCCTGCCGCGAGGCGCGTGCCTCCTCGATCCTCCCCCTTCGCTTTCTCGGAGCTCCCCCATGAACAAGCTGCTCAAGCCACTCGCCCTCGGGTTCACTTCCGCCGTCGTCGCGCTCGCTGCCTGCTCGCAGGGCACGACCGGGGAGGACGACGCCAGCGTCGGCGGCGCCACGAGCGCCACGACCACGACGACCAGCACGACGAGCGCCTCGAGCCAAGGCGGCGCGACCGCCACGAGCACCAGCACGAGCGCGAGTGGCGGCAGCGAGGAGAAGGAGACCGACTGCTCGAACGGCAAGGACGACGACGGCAACGGCTTCACCGACTGCGACGACTTCGGCTGTCAGGGCACGACGCTGTGCCCGAAGGACGTCGAGAACAGCGACGCGCTCTGCGCCGACGGCAAGGACAACGACGGCGACATGCTCACCGACTGCGCCGACGACTCGTGCCACGGGCATCCCAACGTCACCGTGTGCACCGAGACCGCATGCGCGGACAAGGCCGACGACGACATGGACGGCTTCGTCGACTGCGCGGATTTCGACTGCTGGCTCGACGCCGCCTGCGCGGCCACGGTCGAGGCCGGCGCCACTCAGTGCGCGGACAAGAGCGACAACGACAAGGACATGAAGACCGACTGCGCCGACTTCTCGTGCCAGAAGACGGCGCCGGCGTGCGTCGAGTCGAACTGCGGCGACAACAAGGACGATGACGGCGACACGTTCATCGACTGCAAGGACTTCGACTGCCAGTACGGCGGCCAGTGCCCGAAGTCGGAGACGACCGACGCCACCTGCAGCGACGGGATGGACAACGACGGCAACGGCTTCACTGACTGCAAAGACTTCGCGTGCCAAAAGTCCCCAGTCGTGACCGTGTGCGACGGCAGCGCGATCAGCTGCGCCGACGGGATCGACAACGAAACGAACGGCTTCACCGACTGCGACGACTTCGCGTGCCGCAACTGCGGTGGCGACAAGCCGTTCTCGGTCGCGACCTGCGCGCCGTGCAAATGACCCGCGGCTAGGAGCCTGGTGTCGATCGGCGAGCGGGTCGGACTCCCTCCACCCGCGCAGCGCGCTTCGCGGGTGGAGGGAGTAAAACAGGCGCCTTCGACACCAGTCTCCTAGCGGGCTGCGGATGCGGGCTCGCGCCCCGCATGCGACCTCGCGCAATCCGAGCGCTCGTTGGACCGCGGCTTGCGACGCATGGGGGAGCGCACGCCGAGCGGTGTGCAGCTTTGCCACGCGGAGGTCCTCATGACGCCGATCCGAAAGATTCTCGTGCCGGTCGATTTCTCGGCCGGCTCAACGGACGCATTCGAATATGCGCTCGCGCTCGCGACGCGGTTCGAGGCGCGGCTCGAGGTGCTCCACGTCTGGGAGCCCTCGCCGAACATCCCGAACTCGCGCCTCGCGTGGATCGACTCGGAGCCGGCGGCGTTCTGGGAGCAGGTGCACACCGAGCTGACCGCGCGGCTCGACGATTTCGTCCGCCAGCACGCCGGCCTGCAAGCCGCATCGATCACGCAGCGCGTCGAGGCCGGATACGTGGCGCACAGCATCCTCGCCGCCGTCGACCATGAGCACTACGACATGGTCGTGATGGGCACGCACGGCCGCACGGGGCTCTCGCACTTCCTGCTCGGCAGCATCGCGGAGCGCGTCGTGCGCCTCGCGCCGTGTCCCGTCTTGACGGTGCGCTCGCCGGAGAAGAAGGCGAAGCTGCGCGAGAAGTCGGAGCCAAAGCCCGCGCAAGCGTGAGTGCGTGAACACCGCGCGCGGCTAGAGGCGGCCCTTCGAGCAGCCCTAGAGCTTGAACACCGTGCTCTTCACCTCGCCGGCCGCGAGCGTGATGCTGCGCGTGCGGCTCGCACCGCCGAGCGCGGGGCGGCACGTCACGCTGTGCGTGCCAGTCGCGACGCTGACGCGCGCGTGTGAGCTCACGCCGTGACCGACGCCATCGATGGTGAAAGTGCACGTGCCGCCGACGGCCACCGCAACGAGCATGGCGTGGTCGGTGCCGGGCCGCGGCGCGGCCGCTGCGGAGCGCACGTCGCGGCGTGTCGAGCTCTTGTCCGAGGGCTCGCCGTCCGTGTCCGATCGATGCGTGCTCTCCGCCGCTCGGACGGCACCGTCTCGCGCGAGGTCCTTCTGCGCGCGGCGCTCCTCCCGGTCGGCGCGCGACTTGCTGCCGCTCGACGCCGACTCGAGTGCACCCGGCGACGCCTTACGTCCCTTGCGCGCCTTCGATTTTTCGCGCCGCGGGCGCTCGGCCTCGAGCGTGGCCGGTTGTGCCGCCTTCGGCTCGAGCGCCTCTGCCTGGTGCAACGCAGCGTCCGCGAACCGAGCAGCCGACTCGACCGCGTCTGGCGACACCGCAGTGCTCCCCGTCGCCGCGCTCGCGCCGGATTGCGCCGAGCTCGACACGGCGGCGGCCACGACGAAGACGAACATCGCGGCCGCGGCCAGCGCCACCGAGACCTTCGCCGCGTGGAAGCGCCGAGCGCGGAGGCGCGCATCGAGCTCCTGCACCTCGGCCATCACGCTGATCATCGAGCCCATCGTGCACGGCGCGAGCGTCGTCGCGTGCGGCCGCGCCGACGGCGGCACCGAGAACACGGGGAGGCGCGGAGCCGGCACCGCGGGAGGAAACACCGGCGTCTCGAGCTCCATCGGAGGTGCCGCGTGCGCGGCGTACCGCGGCCGCGCCCAAGCACGGAGCTGCGTCACCTCGTCGGCGTCGTTCGCTGCCGCACGGGCCTCGATCGCGGCCGTCGGCGTCGCGGTCCACTCGCTCCCGTCAGTCGCCAACGGCCGAGCCGGCACACGTCGCCGCACTGTGGGCATCGAGCCGTGGCTCGGAAGCGGCGGCGGCACGACGACGCGTCGAGCTGGACGTGGCGGCAACGGTCTCGTGCTCATCGCGGGCTCGGATTGCAGCTCGCGTGCCGAACCACGCGGCAGCGAGCGACATTCGCAACTACGCGCAATGACGCAGCTGTAGGCTCGTGTGTGCATCGGAGCGGCCGCTTGGGATGGGTTCCCAGGCCGCCTGGATGGATCACCTGCGATCCACGCGAAGGGACCGCCCCGGAGCCGCCCGTGCCGAAACCGCGCGAGCTACGCGCCCTTCGCCAGCTTGTGCGGCCCAGCGCCCTCGGCGCCGATGCGGAGCGCGACCTCGTCCGGCGTGAGCGCATCGAGCACGCCGTCGACGAGACCCATGTGGCAGCGGAGACCCGCGACCAGCGCGTCCACGAGCTCGAGCAGCCGCTCGTCGTGGCGAGAGCGCGCATGACGCTGAAGATCGCTCAGCAACATGAGCACCCGAAGCTGTTCGCTGTGCACCCGAGCCACCACCTCAGGCGAGACGAGAGCCCGGTCATCCATGGGCGGGAGCCCTCGCATTTCGCGTGCCATCGGCGGCGTGCGCCCAAGTGTTCGGGACTCATGGAGCCCGCAAGTGCTTCGCGCAGCGTTTGCGCGCGCGGCTTGTGCAACCGGTGCACATGGGGCAGTTCACGCACGGCTGGCCAGCTCCTCTGGTCGCGCTTTTCTGGCTGCCAACGTTTGGCCGCGGTCGCATCGGGAGCGATCGGGCGTAGGGGGCCGTCGCGGTCGCCTGCCCCCTCGCGGTCTACCCGCTTTATTTCGTTTCGCGCCCAAGCGATTCGCTGGTAACGCACGCCACGCGAGCGCCGCTCTGCCGAAGCTGGGCGGCTCGCTGATCGCCCCAGGATCTCCCCCAGCCCGACCTGAGGGCAGTGAGATTCCAAGAGCTTACGTTTCGTCTCGCGCGACTTCCCGCGCGTCATCGGTGGCTTCCCAACGGATGCCACAAGGAGAGCCGTCCGAATGCGTACCTATCTCTTCGCTCTGGTCTCGACCGCCACGCTCCTTCTCTGCGCGCCCGGCTGCAAGAAGGACGAACCAGCTCCGGCCCCAGCGCCTTCGGCCGCACCCGCCGCGACCGCCACGGCGACCGCGACCGCCTCTGCGGCGTCGAGCGCGAAGCCGGCCGGCTCGGCCGATGAGGACGACGACGAGGACGACGAAGACGACGAAGACGACGAGGATCTGTGATCCTCGCTGGCGGCGCGGCTCGCCTCGGACGCCGCGCTGCCGACGACGTGCCCATGTCGGCCAAGGCGTCAGGCGCGCTCCCACCATGGCCATCGAGCTCCTGGCGGCCGCGATAGCAGCGCTCCTGGGGCTCGGGGCCGCCGAGACCGTCGTGCATCGCCGGCGCCTACGGCGGATCCCGACGCGCATCCACGTCGCCGGCACGCGCGGGAAGTCGAGCGTCACGCGGCTCATCGCCGCCGGGCTGCGCAACGCCGGGATCCCGACGGCGGCGAAGACCACCGGGACCCTCGCGCGCATGATCCTGCCCGACGCGCGCGAGGTGCCCGGGTTTCGCCCGCGCGGACCGAACATCGTCGAGCAGACGCGCATCGTCGCGGCCGCGTGCGAGCTCGAGGCGAAGGCGCTGGTGCTCGAGTGCATGGCCCTCGTGCCCGAGCTGCACTGGGTCAGCGAGTCGAAGCTCGTGCGCGCCACGCACGGCGTCATCACCAACGCGCGGCCCGATCACCTCGACGTGATGGGCCCGACCGACGCGGACGTGGCTCGCTGCCTCGCCGGGATGATCCCGGTCGGCGGCGTGCTCGTCAGCGGCGAGCGCAAGCATCGCGACGTCCTGGCCGAGGCGGCCGCCGATCGCGGCACGCGCCTCATCGAGGTAACCCGCGACGATCTCGCGAGCGTGACCGACCCCGAGCTCGCGCGCTTCAGCCACGTCGAGCACCGCGACAACGTCGCCTTGGCGCTCAAGCTGCTCGAGGAGCTCGGCGTCGAACGAGGCACCGCGCTCGAGGGCATGTGGCTAGCCTCGCCGGATCCGGGCGCCCTCACCGAGCACCGCGTGCAGTTCTTCGGGCGCGAGATCGTGTTCGTGAACGCATTCGCCGCCAACGATCCGCTCTCGACCGAGCTCATCTGGAACATGGCGCGCGCGCGGCACCCCGACGTCGATCGCGTCATCGCCGTCTTCAATCTGCGCGACGATCGGCCCGAGCGCACCCGCCAGCTCGCCCGCGAAGCGACGTTCTGGCACAAGGCCGACGGCATCGTGTTGCTCGGCAGCGGCGCCTATCACTTCGCTCGCGACGCGCACACCGCGGGCATCGACAGCGAGCGCCTCACCTTCGCGGACGACGAGAGCCCCGAGGAAGTCTTCGAGTCGATCGTCGAGCTGTGCGGGCGGCGCACGCTGGTCGTCGGCATGGCCAACATCGGCGAGCAGGGCATCGCCGTCGTGCGCCACTTTCGCAACCGCAACATGCTCGCGGAGCCCAACTAGCGGATGGAGCTGCTCGCACTCTCGGTCGGGATCGGGCTCGTCGTGGGCGTGCTCACGTCGGAGCTCTTCGGGCTCGCCGCCGCGGGCCTCGTCGTTCCGGGCTACGTCGCGCTCTACCTCACGAAGCCGAAATATCTTGCGGCCACGCTGCTCGTCGCTTTTGTGACCTTCGGGCTCGTGAAGCTCGTCTCGACGATGCTCATCGTCCACGGGCGGCGCCGCACCGCGCTCACGATCCTGGGCGGCTACCTGCTCGGGATGCTCGCCGGCGAATGGCAGGGCCTCTTCGCGGAGGACTACCAGTCGATCGGCCTCGTCGTGCCGGGCCTGCTCGCGATGTGGATGGACCGGCAGGGCGTGCGTGAGACGCTGAGCGCGCTCGTCGTCGTCAGCGTCGTCGTCCGCCTCTTGCTCATCCTCGGCGGCGTGGAGCTCTTGCCATGAAGGCGCTCTACTGGCGACCGCAGCGCGTGTCCCTGCGCGTGCTCGCCCTGTTGGCGTTCGTATCGCTCGCGACGTTCCTCTCGGTCGAGCGCTTCCGCGCGCGGCAGCGCCAGCCCTACTACGCCGAAAAGAACCGCGCCGCGCAGCTCACCCTTCGCGGCATGCGTACGGTGAAAGAGCACCGCGAGAAGCTCGGCCTCGGGATCGATCCCGAGACCGACCCCACCGAGTCGGGCCTCATGGGCACCTTGCTTTCGCCCATCACCACGAACACCGGCTACCCCGGCGCGAAGCAGACGAGCATCAACCCGAACTTCGGCGCCGTCGTCGTCCACTACTTGAAGCGCGCAGGCGTGCGCGAGGGCGAGCCCGTCGCGGTCGGGCTCTCCGCCTCGTTCCCCGCGCTCAACATCGCCGTCTACGCGGCCATCGAGACGATCGGGGCGCGGCCCCTCGTCATCTCGAGCGTCGGCTCTTCGCAGTGGGGCGCGAACCTGCCCGAGCTGACGTGGCTCGACATGGAGAAGGCGCTGTTCGACGCCGGGGTCTTCGGGACACAGAGCCTCGCGGTGACCTACGGAGGAGTCGACGACCGCGCGCTCGGGCTCTCGCCGCGCGGCAAGCAGATGCTCACCGACGCCATCCAGCGCAGCGGGCGCCCGCTGCTCGAGCCCGCGGATCTGAAGGACGGCATCGAGCGGCGCATGGCCCTCTACCGCGAGCACGCCGGCGACGCGGAGATCCGCGCGTACGTGAACGTCGGCGGCGGCACGAGCTCGGTAGGCACGCGGGTCGGCAAGCAGCTCTTCAAGCCCGGCCTCAACAAGACACCGCCGCGCGGCCCCTTGCCCGACTCGGTCATGACGCGCTTCTCGCAAGACGGCGTGCCCGTGATCCACCTCACGCAGATCTCGCGAATCGCCGAAGAAAACGGCCTCCCCGAGAAGCCGCGCGCCCTCGCTCCCATCGGCGAAGGGACGGTCTTCGTGCGCGACACGTACAACCGCTGGCTCGCCGGCGGCGGGCTCGTGTTGATCGTCGCGATGATGTTCGCGCTCTTGCGCTTCGACCTCGGGCACCGCCTGCTCGCCAAGAACCGCGGCGGCGATGCGCCTTCGCACTCCGAGCCGATGGTGTGACGGCTCGCACCGCCGCCGACGCCAAGCTCCTATCGCTTCGGCGTCCCCGCCGCTCGCCGGCTACGACTTCGCCCCCGCCTCGCGTGTGAGCACCTCGAGGGACGCGAGCTTCTTCGTGCGAAGCATCGCCCGCGCCTGCGCACGCATCACCCTGCCCTGGCGATCGTCGAAGCGCACGCTCATCGGATCGCGGCGGTCGTAGCTCATCACGTTGTCGACGACCGACGAGTGCCCGAGGCCGAGCGCGTGCCCGAGCTCGTGCGCGAGCGTCGAGGGGAGCGCGCTCGCCGCGAGGATGACGTAGTCGACGGCGAGGTTCCGGCGCAGCCGCCACCGCACGCCCATGCGCACGAGGCGCGGATCGTCGACGTCGCGCAGGCTCTTCACGACGAAGACGTTGAGGACCCGAGCCTCACGGTGAGCGGCCAGTCGATCGCGATCGTCGCCGCTCTCGAGCGCGCTGAAGCTCCCAGCGAGCGCGCGCGTCCGCAGCGTGGCTACAACGAGCCCCTGCGGCGAAAAGAGGCGGTTGGCCTCGGTCACTTCCGCCGCGAGCCATGCGTCGTCGACGACGGGCGCGCCGCCCTCCTCAGCGATCGCGAACGAGAGTGGCAACGTCCCGATCGGCGCCTCGGCCCGCGGCACGCTCGGACTTTCCGGTTGCGTCGGCGGCGCTGCCGCCCGCGCAAGCCCGGTGCTCATCGCCCCGAGGGACGCGAGCCCGAGGGCCACGAAGCTTCGGCGCGGGAGCGGGAGCGGGAGCGACACGACAAGGTGAGGCAACACCCATCAGCGCGGGCGCGCAACTCGGCGAGCACGATTCGGCGCCGATGCCGCACGCACGGGCGCCTCGCGCAACGGTGCCGCGCCTTGCAGGAGCCGCAGCCACGCGAGCGTGACGTCGCGGCGCTCCCCGGAGCCGCGACGGGTCTTGACCGCGCTCGCGATGAACGGCTCGAACACGAGCCACCCGAGGTGCAGGGCCACGGTCATGCCGACCAAGAGGTGCTCGTCGACGTCGTCGCGCAGGAGCCCCGCGCGCCGAGCCTCGCGCATCGCAACGGCGAGCTGCCCGACCATGGGGAAGCCGTCTTGCAGCTCGCTCACGGGGGTCCCCTCGAGCAGCGCCCGCGCGAGCACGCGCCAATAGGGGCTGCCCGACGCCGAGTCGAAGAAGGCCGTGGGCAAGCCCTCACCGGCCCGGGCGCTGTTCGCCGAGAGCTCGTCCGCGAGCGAGCGCATCACCGCACGCACGAGCTGCTCTTTCGAGCCGAAGTGGCGATGCACGAGCCCGTGATTGACGCGCGCCAGCGAAGCCACGTCGCGCACGGACACGCTCGCGGGCCCGCGCACCGCGAAGAGCTCTCCGGCCGCGACCAAGATCGCGCGCCTCGTCTCGTCCCGTCCGCGCGGCGCCGGTGTCGCGGCCTCGCGCCTTCGCACCGCAGGCTGCGCCTTCTCCCGCACGCGCGGCGCAGGCTTCGCGGCCTCGGATCTCGGCACCGCACGCGGCCCGCTCGAGCGGCTCACGCGAACGCGCGCCCCTCGATCGCGTACGCGGCCGCCGACCGATACAGGTTCACCGCCATGAGGCTCGACTCCCCGAGCGCGCGCTGTCGATAGATCTCGGCCACCGCGGCCTTCACCGCGGGCTCGCCCGGCGCCGCCTCGAGCGCGTAGTCCGCGAGGTGACACGCGAGCGCGAGCTCCCCGGCAGTCGCGAGCTCTCTCGCGCGCGAGACGAGCTGGTCGGCGCCTCCGCAGAGCTCCGCCACCGTGCGTGCGAGCGCGTCGCGGGGCGCGGGCTTCAGCTCGCTCGGCCGGCCCGAGTACCAGCCGCCGTAGTGACGCACCACCGTCCTCACGATGAACTCCGCCTCGTCGTACACGGGCGCGAGCCACGGCGAGCTCGAGCGCGGCAGCTCCACGGTGCGCACGATGTCCACGTGCGGGGGCGACCCGTTTTCCATCGCGGCGAGCGTGCGCGCCACGATGAGCTCGAGGAACTCGGCCGTCTCGCCGAGCATGCGGCCGACGAGCGCCGCGTCGCCGACGACCGGCCCGCCGTGCCCCGGGCACATCGTGTGAGGCGCGAGCCCCGCCATCTCGCGCAGCGCCGCAGCCCAGCTCCACGGGTACCGCTGCGCCTTCTGCGGGTTGCCCGCGTTCGGCACGCCCCAGATGAACAAGTCCCCGGGACACAAGACGCCGCGCTCGGGGCAATGGACCCAGGTGTGATCGTCGGTCTCGCCCTCGGCGTGCCAGAGCGAGAAGTGCACGCCTCCGACCTCGAGCTCGAGCGCGTCGTCGTAGAGCACGTTGGGCGGGTGCGCCGGATAGCCGAAGACGTGAAACTCATCACGCTCGGCCGAGCTCGCGCGCCCGTCGAACTGCCGCGCGTTGAGGTGCGCGTTGTGCCGCGGCGTCTCTGCGTAGCGGGCGAAGCGAGCCAGCATCCGCCGGTGCCCGACGATGCGCGGCGGCGCCTGCCCCGGCAGCAAGAAGGGCGCGAGCCCGAAGGCGTGGTCCACGTGGCCGTGCGTGTAGATGACCGTGTGCACCGGTGCCGCGGTCTTCTGCCGCAAGAGCGCCGCGAGCCCGGGCGCGAGCCGCGCGAGCCCCGTGTCGACGAGGACGAGGCCCTCCGGGGTCTCGAACGCGGTCACGCCGCTGAACATCGAGGCGAAGTAGGTCCCCTCCGCCACCTCGATGGGGCCCCCCGTCCAGAAGAACTGCGCCTCTTCCGGCGGACGTCCAACGAGCTCCGCAAAGCGATCGCGAGGATTGCCACACATGATTGTAGTCACTTGACTACACTCAACGCGGCCGGCTGACCACCCCCAAATGTAGTCACTCGACTACACCCGGTCGCCGCCGGTCACGTCGCGCGCCGCACGACGTTCGCGTGCCGCTCGACCTCTTGAATCAGCTCGAGCCGGTCGAAGAGCCGCTCGACGTAGTCGAGGCGATCGGTCTCGACGACCAGCTTCGGCGACGCGTCGTACCGCTCGAGCCACGCCTCGTAGAGGCTCTCGAGCGCGAGCAAGTAGCTCCGCGGTACGCCCTTCTCGAAGCTGCGACCCCGCTTCTTGATGCGCTTCTCGAGCGAGCGGAGCGGGCACCGCAGGTAGATCATGAGATCCGGCGGGCGCAGCTCGCTCTTCAGCGTGGCGTAGAGATCGCAGTAGCTCCCCCAGTCCCGCTCGTCGATGAGGCCCTGGATGTGCAGCTGCGCCGCGAACACCTCGGCGTCCTCGTAGATCGTGCGGTCTTGCACGAGGGGCCGCTTCTCGTGCCGCGCGCGCTTGCCGATGGTGCGATGGATCTGGAAGCGCCGGATGAGAAACCAGAGCTGCGAGCTATAGCCCCAGCGCGCCATGTCGCCGTAGAAGTCGGGGAGGTACGGGTTCTCTTCGTGCGGCTCGAAGAATGGCACCATGTCGAACTGCTGCCGCAGCCACTCGACGAGGCTCGATTTGCCGGCGCCCATGTTGCCCGCGACCGCGATCACGCGTGGCGCCGCTTGCGCTTTCATCGACGTGCCATGTTGGCGCGGGCGCCGGCGCGTGTCATCTGCCTCGCGCAAGCTTGCCTCGCGCAAGCTTGCCTCGCGCAAGCTTGCCTCGCGCAAGACTGCCTCGCGCAAGACTGCCTCGCGCAAGCTTGCACAACACGCCTCGCGCATCACGGCTACGCACACAGCGCGTTCTACAAGAACCGAGCGGCGCGTCGCCCGCTTTGGTGTACTGACCATTACCTCCGAAAGGGCCAGCGAGCCTCGGCGGCCGCATGCTGTTCAACTCGTTCACGTTCCTCGCGTTCTTCGCAGCGGTCTACCCGGTCTACCTCCTCTTGCGGCGGCGGCACCGGCTGCAGAACGCGTGGCTGCTCGCCGCGAGCCTCGTCTTCTACGGCTTCTGGGACTGGCGATTTCTCGGCCTGCTCGCGGTCTCGAGCGGCATCGACTTCGCGACGGCGCTGCGCATCGACGGCGCGACGGACGCGCGCGCGAAGAAGCGCTGGCTCGTGCTCTCGCTCGCGTCGAACCTCACCATCCTCGGCTTCTTCAAGTATTTCGGCTTCTTCGTCGACAGCCTCGTCAGCCTCGCCGCCGCGCTCCACGTGCCGCTCGGTCGGCCCGCGCTCGCGGTGGCGCTCCCCGTCGGGATCTCGTTCTACACGTTCCAGGCGATGAGCTACGTCGTCGACGTCTACCGCGGCGACCTCAAGCCCTGCCGCTCCGCGCTCGACTACGCGCTCTTCATCGCCTTCTTCCCGCACCTCGTCGCGGGCCCGATTCAACGCCCGATCGCGCTGCTGCCGCAGGTCGAGAAGCCTCGCACGCTCGACATGAACCAGATCAATGCCGGCATCTTCTTGATCGTGTGGGGCTACCTCAAGAAGATGGTGATCGCCGACAACATGGCGCCGATCGCGAACGAGGTGTTCGACAACTACGCCGCGCACGGCGGCCTCGACGTCGCGCTCGGCGCGCTGGCGTTCACCTTCCAGATCTACGGGGATTTCTCGGGCTACTCGGACATCGCGCGCGGGCTCTCGAAGCTCTTGGGGTTCGAGCTGCTCGTGAATTTCAAGCTCCCCTACTTCGCCCTCAACCCCACGGACTTCTGGCTCCGCTGGCACGTCTCGCTGTCGACGTGGCTGCGCGACTACCTCTACATCCCGCGCGGCGGCAATCGCGGCAGCTCGCTCGCGACCTACCGCAACCTGCTCTTGACGAGGCTGCTCGGCGGGCGGTGGCACGGCGCCGCGTACAACTTCGTCCTGTGGGGCGCGTATCACGGCGCGCTGCTCGTGCTCTACCGCCGCTTCGCGCCGGAGCCGGTGCACGAGGATCCGTGGGGCGGCCGCTACCACTACGCCGGCATCGCGCTGCGTATGGCCCTCATGTTCGCGCTCACCGTCGTCGGCTGGGTGCTGTTCCGGGCGAGCAGCATGGAGCAGCTCGCGTGGCTCTTCTCGCACGTTGGGCTCGCGCGCTCGGCGCACTCGGCCAAATGGGCGCTCAGCATCGCGCTCTTCGTCACGCCGCTCCTCGCCGTGCAGCTCTACCAGTACAAGAAGGGCGATCTGCTCGCGCCGCTCGGAATGCCGGCGCCGGCGCGGGGCCTCGTCTACGCGGCCATGCTGCTCGCGGTCGCGATCTTCGCGCCGCGGATCAGCGCCGAGTTCATCTACTTTCAGTTCTGAGCCGACCCTTGCCGAAAGCCAACCTGGCCCTGACCGAAGAGCACGTGCCGAGGGGCACGGCGCGCGCGCTCGTCGTCACGCTGCTCGTCGCCGTCGTCGCCTTCGGCCTGTCGAACGCCGCCCTTCGGCGGGAGCTCGACCGCCGCACGCACAACCGCGCGCTGTGGCTCATCCAACAAAAGTGGGAGCTGCTCGAGCGAGTCGCCGGCGACGTCGACACCGTCGTGCTCGGTGACTCCGCGGGAAATCAGGGCGTGAGGCCCGACGTGCTCAGCGAGCGCCTCGGCGGAGCGGCCGTCAACTACTGCACCATCGGCGACATGCTCGCCGTCAACGATGCCTGGATGCTCGAGCGCCACCTCGAGCGCCACGCGCCGCCGAAGCGGGTCATCGTGGTGCATGCCTACGACGTGTGGCACCGCAGCGCCAAGGTCTTGCGTCACAAGCTGCTCTGGCGCGTGCCCGAGCCGTGGGGTTTCTGGGAAGAGCGCGAGCCGAAGGTCGCGCTCGAGAGCCGCGCCGCCGCCGAGCTCTTCGTGCGCCGTTACCTGCCGGTCTACTACGAGCACAAGACCATCGCCGAGTGGGTGACGAGCCCGAGCACGCTCGCGCCCGCCGGATTCTCGCTCGACGGCGCCGGCTACATGCGGCTCGACGAGGCGAAGCCCGATCGCGTGAAAAGGGACGCGGCCTCGCATGTCGCCTTCCTCAGGAAACGCCAATTTTCGCTCTCGAAGGCGAACCGCAACGCCCTCGCCCGCCTCGAAGCGCTCGGCGAGAAGCACGGCTTCGAGATATTCCTCGCGAACGCGCCCATCTACGAGGGCCTGCGGAGAGAGCCGCAGTTCGTGCGCTATTTCGCGGCGCTCGACCGCGAGCTCGGTCAAATCGCCGACGCTTCCCCGCGCCTCTCCTACGTGCTGCGCGAGCCGGTGACCTTCCCCGCGAGCGCGATGGAGAACGCCGATCACCTCACCCACGCCGCGGCCGCCGAGTACACGGCAGAGCTCGCCAAGGCGATCGCGACGACGCCCACGGACTCGGCGGCGTTCAAGTAGCACCCGACGCGGGGTAGAACCGACGCATGACGGACAGCGAGGGACAGCGCGGGCTCGAGGACCACTACGAGCAGTGGTTCGAGCACATCGAGAGCGACTTTCGCGCGACGAGCTTGAATCGCCTCGTCCTCGGGGTCGTGCCGAACGGCCGCGTGCTCGATCTCGGCTGCGGCAGCGGCGCCTTGAGCGCAGAGCTCTGGGCCACCGGGCGCACGGTCGTCTCGCAAGATGTCTCCGAGCGCATGGTGGCGATGAGTCGCGTGCACCTCGCGCGGCGCGGGCACCCGTCCGAGAGCGTGCGGCTCGGCGGCGTCGAGACGATCGGCGAACGCAGCCACTTCGACGCCGTGGTCGCGCTCGACGTGATCGAGCACATCGAGGACGACGTGGCCGCGCTCGAGCACATGCGCGCCGCGCTCAAGCCCGAGGGAACGCTCGTCATCAGCGTGCCGGCCCTGAAGAAGCTCTACGGCCCGAAGGACGTCGCCGTCGGGCACTTCCGTCGCTACGACCGCGCCGATTTTCTTGCGGTGCTCGAGCGCGCCGGCTTCAAGGTCGAGACCTGCCGCTACTGGAACGCGCTCGGCGTCGTCCCGGTGTGGCTCTCGAACCTGCACAACAAGCGCCTCGACGAGTCCCTCAGGTACTCGCGCTCGCCCGTCTTGCGCGCGCTGAACTTCGCCCTCGCGACCTGGTTTCAGCGGGTCGAGAACCCGATCACGCCGCCCATCGGGATGACGCTGCTCGCGACGGCCCGAGCCGCCGGTCGTTGACGCGCCGCCCGCTCGTGACGCGCGGGCGAGACGGCCAACGTGAGATTTGCTAAGGCCACGCGGCGATGAAGCTGCTCGTCACCGGGATCGCGGGGTTCATCGGCAGCCACGTCGGCGAGCGGCTCGTGCGGCGCGGCGACACCGTGGTCGGGCTCGACAACTTCGACCCGTTCTACGACCGCGCGATCAAGGAACGGAACCTCGCCTTCTTGCGCGAGCACGCCGAGGTCCTCGAGGGCGACGTCACCGATCGCGCGTGCCTCGACCGGCTCCTCGCGCGTGGCGGCTTCGACGCCGTCGTGCACCTCGCGGCGCTCGCGGGCGTGCGCCCGAGCCTGCGCGCACCGTGGCGCTACAACCTCGTCAACGTCGTCGGCACCTCGCACGTCGCCGAGTCGATGCTCGCTCACGGCGTCGGCCGGCTCGTGTTCGCGTCGAGCTCGTCGGTCTACGGCAACAACACGCTCGTGCCCTACGAAGAGTCGCAGCGCGTCGACGCTCCCGCGAGCCCCTACGCCGTGAGCAAGCGCGCCGGGGAGCTCCTGCTCGACACCATGACCGCGCTCTTCGGGCTCACCGCGACGTGCCTGCGTTACTTCACGGTCTACGGGCCACGGCAGCGGCCCGAGATGGCGATCCACAAATTCGCGCGCCTCATCCTGCGCGGCGAGCCCGTCACGGTGTACGGCGACGGCACCTCGAGCCGCGACTACACCTACGTGGACGACATCGTCGACGGCACGGTGGCGGCGCTCGACCGCGCGCCGAGCGGCTTCTCGATCTTCAACCTCGGCGGCACGCGGCCGGTCGCCCTCGCCGAGCTCGTGGCGCGCGTCGGCAAGGCGCTCCATGTCGAACCGTCGCTCGTGCACGAGCCCTCTCAGCCCGGCGACGTCGCGCACACCTGGGCCAACACCGCGCGCGCCGAGCGTGAGCTCGGGTACGTGCCGCAGGTCGGCCTCGAGGAGGGCCTGGCCCGCTTCGCCGAGTGGCTTCGCCGCGATGAAGCGGCTCAAGATCCCCCAAGATGACGCCTTCGGGCTGCTGCTTGCGACCTGCGCCGATTGCATCGGAGCGGTCGACATCATCGCCGACACGGAGCTGCCATGGGTGGGTGCATGAGCTGCCTCGAGCCGGTGGCGGTGGGGGACTACCACCCCCATCGTTTGCAGGCGCTGTTCGGAACCAACCGGCTCCCCGACATCGACGTCGAGCTGGCGAAGTTGCCCACCCTCGCCCTCGCCATGGTGGGGCACACATCGAGCTCGGGGGGCCAGCGCAAGATCTCACGGCGACTCGCCACCGATCGCGCGACGCTTCAGCTAGCGAAACGCGGGCTCCCCCCCCACCCACGGCGCGCGCGTGCTCTCCTCGTGCGCCGGCCCTGACGAGGAGCGAGACGGCTCTTCATTCCGCGTTCGCCTGCAGGTAGCCTTGGCGCCATGCGCGCTTTGATTGCCCGGACTGTGAGTGTCACTCTCGTTGCGCTCGGCCTCGTCGCGGCGCTCGAAAGCTGCGCGGGCAGCATCACCGAGTCCGATCCGATCGAGGCCAGCACCGCCGGTAGCGCCTCGTGCCCGGCGGACTTCGTCGTGTGCGGTGGCGCCTGCACCGACCTGGCGAGCGACCGCGACCACTGCGGCAAATGCGGCACGAGCTGCGCGGTCAGCGAGCTCTGCGAAAAGGGTAAATGCGTCGTCAGCTGCGCCGAGGGCGAAGCCGACTGCGACGGAGTCTGCGTCGAGCTCGGCTCCGACGAAGCGCACTGCGGCGAGTGCGGCAAGGCATGCGAGGCCGGATTCGTCTGCGACGGCATGGGCGCATGCGCGCTCTCCTGCCAGGCGGGCCTCACCGACTGCTCCGGGAAATGCGTCGATCTCACGACGTCGAACCAACACTGCGGCGTGTGCGGCCTCGCGTGCGAAGCCGGGTTCGTCTGCGACGGCATGGGCGGGTGCTCGCTCGCTTGCCAGGCGGGCCTCACCGTGTGCGCCGGAAAATGCGTCGATCTCACGACGTCGAACCAACACTGCGGCGTGTGCGGCCTCGCGTGCGAAGCGGGGTTCGTCTGCGACGGCAAGGGCGTGTGCGCCGCCTCGTGCCAGAAGGAGCTCGTCACCTGCGAGGGCAAGTGCATCGATCCGACCACGGACGAGAAGCACTGCGGCGCGAGCACCGACTGCCTGGGACCGAACGCCGGCAAGGCGTGCCTGCCCGGCGAGTTCTGCATCGGCGCGGGCGTGTGCTCGGCGCCGTGCCCCTTGGGACAGCTCCTCTGCGCCGGGCAGTGCGTCGATCCGAACTCGAACGTGAGCTTCTGCGGCGCGCTTGGCAATTGCCAAGGTTTGAACGCCGGCAAGGCGTGCCTCCCCGGTGAGGGCTGCGTCCAAGGCAAGTGCCAGAGCGCTCCCGGCAGCTGCCAGCTCGTGAATGGCGTTCAGTGGTGCTACCACCCGACCGAGTGCGGCCACGCCTGCGCGACGACCTGCGCGGCGCTCGGCAAGGCGCTCATGGCCGACACGACCAAGTGGTTCGAGGCGCAGGACACGGCGGCAGAGTGCCAGGCCATCAGCGTCGCGTTCGGCCTCGGCAACCAGATCGACATGAACTCGTAAACCTACGCGTGCCTCGAGGACTCGGGCGGCGCGCACACCGGCAACGGCGGGCTCCTCAAGCCGCTCCTCTGCTCGAACTTCAGCGGGTGCCCGCAACAGCACGTGAACAACGCCGATCAGCTCGGCATGGCGTGCGGCGCCAACTCGCGCCGCTCGGTCTGCCCGTGCCAGTGAACGCTCACGCGTCCGCTTCGAGGATCTCGCGAGCGGCGACCGGCGCTTCTTCTTCGTCGGACGACGGGATCGCGCGCCCGCCGAGCTCGGCGTTCGCGTAAGCGGCCTCGCCGTGCAGGCTGAGGTCGAGCCCCTCCTGCTCGTCGTCCTTCGCGGCGCGAAGTCCGAGCGTCGCGTCGAGCACTTTGACGAGCGCGTACGTCACGAGCACCGCCCACGTCGCCGCGGCGCCGATCGCGAGGAGCTGCTCGATGACGGGCTGCACATTGCCGCTGAGGAGCCCGTCCTGCCCGGCCGCGTTCCACGCCTTCGACGCGAACACGCCCGTGCGGACGGCGCCGAGCGCGCCGCCGACGCCGTG
>SXGS01665301.1_pt1 | contig 19238 bp, 15 predicted proteins | sample 3174681 | NCBI WGS metagenome assembly SXGS01 (sample SAMN11356861, study PRJNA531348) | freshwater metagenome | isolation source: freshwater sample F1-80 | place: China: Fuxian Lake, Yuxi | collected 2017-12-25 | reverse complement strand
CCGGCAAGGGCGTTCACATCGTCACCGTGAACGACTATCTCGCCAAGCGAGACGCGGAGTGGATGGGCGCGGTCTATCGCTTCCTCGGACTTGAAGTAGCCAGCCTGACCGGCGGAATGGAGGCCGAGCCGCGCAAGCAGGCTTACCAGGCCGATATCACCTACGGCGTCCACACCGAGTTCGCGTTCGACTATCTGCGCGATAACCTGAGGCACTCGCTCGACGAGATCGTCCAGCGTGATCTCGACTACGCCATAATCGACGAGGTCGACTCCGTTCTGATCGACGAGGCAAGGCTGCCGATCGAGATCATGACGCGGGCGCAGGAGACTTCGACCGCCTGCTACCAAGTCGATCGGCTTGTTCAAGAGATCGACGCCGAGCACCTCGATATCGACGAGAAGCAGCGCAAGATCCAACTGACCGAGGAAGGCATCGACCAGATCGAGGGGCTTCTGCGGACAGACGGTCTGATCAAGAGGGGTCACCTCTACGACCACGAGAACCTCTGGCTCGTCCAGCTCGTGAGCCAGGCGCTCAAAGCCCGGCACATCCTTCGGCGCGACAAGGACTACATCGTCAAGGATGGTGATGTCGTGGTCGTCGATGAGATGCGGGGCCGCATGCTGACCGGGCGGCGGCTCGGCGACGGCCTGCACGAAGCGCTCGAGGCCAAGGAGGGCCTGGCGCTCCGCGACCAGGGAAGCACCGTTGCCCAGACCACCTATCAGAACTACTTCCGTCTCTACCGACGGATGGCCGGCATGACCGGAACGGCAACGATGGACGCCGGAGAGTATCGAGAGATCTACGGACTTTCGGTCATCGAGATTCCGACCAACCAGCCGATGATCCGGATCGACGGCGACGACGAAGTCTATCGTTCGGCGACGGAGAAGATCGCGGCGATAGTCGAGCGCACGAAGGAGCGGCATGCGCGAGGCCAGCCGATCCTGATCGGCACCACGTCGGTCGGACAGTCGGAGGTCATTTCTGCCGAGCTCGCCCGGCACGGGATCGCCCACGAAGTGCTCAATGCCCGTCAGCATGAACGTGAGGCCGAGAGCATCGCCGAAGCCGGGCGCCCCGGGGCGGTGACGGTCGCGACGAACATGGCCGGCCGCGGCACCGACGTCCAGCTCGGCGGAAACGTCGCCTTCCGGGTATTGCAGGAGAAGAGAAACCCGACCGATCCAGCGGCGATGGAGAGGCTCACCGAGTCCATCGCTCGCGAAGTCGCCGTGGCCCGCGACGCCGTCCGCGCTGCGGGCGGTCTGCTCATCATCGGGACCGAGCGCTTTCACTGTCGCCGCATCGACGACCAGCTGATCGGCCGTTCCGGCCGGCAGGGCGATCCCGGCGAGACCGTTTTCATGCTGTCCCTCGACGACGAGCTGATCCGCATCTTCGGCGGTGCCGATCGTCTGCGGCGGCGGCTGGACAAGATTGGCCTCAACAAGGGGGCCGCGATGTTCCATTCGTGGCTCACCCAGGCCATCCGCAAGGCGCAGAGCACGGTCGAGGAGATGCTCGTCGAGAGCCGCATGCAGCTTCTCGACTATGACGACGTCGCCAATGGCCAGAGGAAGATCGTCTACCGCCTGCGCCGCGAGATCATGGCGGACGAGGACCCCTACCACCGGCTGGTGACGATACGGGCCGAAGTGCTGGCTAAGATAGTTGGGAGGCGGATACCTCCTGACGCCTATGCGGAGCAGTGGGATCTGACTGGCCTCAAGAAAGATCTGTTCGATGTATTCAATCTGATTCTGCCGATAGACGCCTGGGCCGCCGAGGAGGGGATCGCCGACGAGGAGATACTTCAACGGATAGACGAGTGCGTGACCGAACTCTGGGCCCAGCGGCTAGCCGTGTTCGATCCGGGACAGCGGGCGCAGACAGTCCGGTACTTCCTGATCAATTCCCTCGATCAGTGCTGGCGTCATCAGCTTGCGTCCCTCGAGCACCTTCGCCACGGCGTTTCCCTCAGGTCGCTGTCGGGGCTTGTGCCTCTGCAGGAATACAAAAAAGAGGCGTATAGCCTCTTCGAGGAAATGCTGCTTGAAGTCAGCACGAGCATCGCCTGGGCGCTCTCGCGCCTTAATTTTGACCGCGCTCCGGCAAAGGACCCGGCTGTCGCGACGCCGGCAGAGTCTATTCTGCGGGTGAAGCGCCTGCAGACATGTCCGTGCGGTTCGGGCCTGCGGTTCAAGGAGTGTCATGGACGCATCGCGGCTGGAGACGCGACGGAACCGGCTCATTCCTCGAAGGCATAGAGTCGGGGTTACGCTTAACCAAACGGATCGGGCAACGAAGCAAGCGGCACTGTGGGACAGATGAGTGGCCCCGGCGACGACTTTGCCATCCGGCGGCGGTTGGCCGAGTTTCCTTCGTCCCCCGAGGACCTCGTCGCCCTCGGGTTCAGCGCCTTTAGGCGAGGCGAATCGAAAGCTGCGTCCTGGCTCGGATACTCGACCGCGGTGATCGAGGACGCCGGCGTTCAGTTCGCCTTTGCGGTCGCGACGACCGTCGCGTGGTGGGCGCGGCGCGCTCTCAAGCGCGCTTTGGCGCTGGATCCCGGATACATGCCGGCCTGGCTCGAACGGGCGTCACGCGAGCCTGCGGCCGCGGTCGTCAGCCTGCGACGCGCGGTGGCCTTGGAACCTGTCGATCTCAGCCTTCCGACGAGCCTGGCGGCAGTATTGCTCGAGCAGCGAGCGTTCGCCGAAGCGAGGGTCATCCTCGACAGCGTCCTTGCGGTTGACCGGACCTACCAGCTCGCATGGATCAACCGTGGCCGGCTCGCGGTCGAAGAGGGCGACTGGGACCATGGCCTTGTCTACACTCGCCGTGCGGTCGCTCTCGCGCCGGCCATGTTCGAGGGTTGGTTGAACATCGGCGGAATCTCCGAGGAACGCGGCAATCGAGACGCTGCGGTCCTCGCCGCTTGTCGTGCCGTCATCATCGAGCCTCGGCACCCCAAGGCGCGCTGGAACCGAACCCTGACACTTCTCGGGCAAGGCGATTGGCGACGAGGCTTTGCTGATTTCGACGTCCGCTTCGAGGTCCAGACGGCTTATCCGCATGCGCTCGCCGCTCCCCGGTGGAACGGTGAGCCTTTCCCTGGGCGGCTGCTCGTGCATGACGAGATCGGCTATGGCGATGTCTTCAACTTCCTCCGCTACATTCCGATGGCTCGGCCCCGGGTTGGCTCCCTCACGCTGGAGGTCAAGCCCGGCCTTCGCCGCCTGCTCGATGGCTATCCGGGCGCCGACAGCGTGATTGAGCGCGGCCCAGTGCCGCCGCCGGAGGGTAGCTATGACCTCTATTTTCCGATGGAGAGTCTGCCGGCTCTGTTCGCGACGACGGTCGATGCGGTCCCGCCTCCGACCCCCTATCTCTTGCCGTCTCGCGAGCTGAAGAACGCCTGGGCAAGGCGGCTGACCTCAGCCAGTCGACCGCGCGTCGGACTGTGCTGGGCCGGCAATCCGGGAAGCGGTTTTGATCAGAAGCGCTCGTGCCGGCTTGCCGATCTCGAGCCGATTCTGGCGATAGAATGCATTTCCTTCGTGTCGCTGCAGAAATCCCCCGCGGAGTTCGTCGACCGGCCAAGCCTGCTTGCCATCGGCGAAGAGTTCGAGGATTTCGCGGACACGTCGGCGGCGATCTCCGAGCTCGATCTGGTAATCTCGGTCGAGACGTCGGTCGCGCACCTCGCAGGCGCAATGGGAAGCCCGTTGTGGATCCTGCTGGGGCCCAACCCGGCATGGCGCTGGCTGCGCGATCGCGGGGATACGCCATGGTACCCGGGCGCCCGTCTGCTGCGCCGCGCGCAGGGGGAGTCCTGGCTCGCGGTGACACGGCGCATCGCTGTCGACTTGCGAGCGCACTTTGCTTGACCCTCGGCTAGCGCCGGCGGTGGAGGCCCTGCAACAGGGTAACGACCGGGTCGCTGCGCGGCTGGCGCGTCATCATCTGGCCAGCATTCCCTTCGACGGGCCGGCGCTGCAGCTCTTGGGCGTCGCGTTGAAGGATCACGGCCGAAAGGACGACACGGTCCGCTGGTTCGCCCGATGCGTTGCCGTCCTGCCCAATTCGCCCGTCCTGCTGGCGGCGCTCGCCAGCGCCCTCATTGATCGGGAGGACATGGCGGCAGCCGGGCGGCTTTTGCGGCGCACCCTGACCCTTGCGCCGGCGACGGGTCTTTACGCGGTCTCGATGTCGACGGCTCTCGGCAAGGCCGATCCCGTGGCTGAAGGGGTGTGGCTTCGCCGCGCTCTGGCGCTCGATCCCCAGGATGGCGCCGCTCGCTGCAATCTCGGGATCAGGCTCCGGCGCGAGGAGAGGTTGGAAGAGGCGGCATCGGAAAGCCGCAAGGCGCTTGCCCTTCTGCCGGCGCAGCCGGAAGGCCTGAACAATTTCGCGATCCTGGCGACACGCGTCGGAGATCTCTCGGGCGTGGAGATGCGGACGGCGCGCGCGATGGCTGCCCGTCCGAATTTTGCCGAAGCAAGGTGGAACCGGGCGATCGCGCGGCTGCTGGCCGGCAGGCTTGCCGATGCTTGGCCCGACGCGGAGGCACGTCTCGATGTTCCGGGCGCTCAGAAGCGCCGCCAAGCACGAAGGCGCAGGTGGCGGGGGGATGCCGCGGAGGGGAAGACGCTGCTTCTGTTTGCCGAGCAGGGGCTTGGCGACACGATCCAGTTCTGCCGTTATGCCCCGCTCGCCGCGCATCGGGGTCTCCGAACGATCCTTGCAGTCCAGGCGTCGCTCGCCCGCCTCTTGACGACGCTGGACGGCGTGGCGAGTGTCGTGGTCGGTGACGGAAGCGAGCTGGACCACGACTGGTGCTGCCCGTTGATGAGCCTGCCGGGACTCTTCGGCACAACGCTGGGCACCGTGCCCGCTGCGGTTCCCTATCTTGCGCCGCAAAGCATCGGCCGAAGCATCTGGCGGGCGCGGCTCGGCGTCGGGCAGGCGCTTCGCGTGGGTCTCTGCTGGCAGGGAAATCCGGCACATCTGGATGACCGGAGGCGCTCGCTTCCCTTGAGCGTCCTCGACGGTCTACGCCGGGTACCAGACGTCCAGTTCGTTGCGGTTCGGGCGACCGGCGAGCCGATCCCCGCGGACTGGCCGATGATGGACGCGGCTCCCTGGCTGCAGGACATGGCGGACACCGCCGATCTCCTGGCGGAGCTCGACTTGCTGATTACCTGCGATACCGCCGTCGCCCATCTTGCCGGCGCTCTGGCCCGGCCGGTCTGGACCATGCTCGCTCACTCGCCGGACTGGCGGTGGATGTTGAGGGGCGTCGATACGCCCTGGTACCCCACGATGCGTCTCTTCCGGCAGCCGCGCGCCGGCGACTGGCCGGCGGTAGCCTACGAGGTAGAACAGGCACTTGCTGCAATGTCGGGAAGCCCCGCCCGCCCATGACCAGAACCGTCGATCCGTTCCATGAGGCGCAGGAGCGTCGCCGCCGAGGCGACATAGCAGGGGCCGAGGTCTGGGCGCGCCGTGCGCTTGCGCAGTCGCCGCAGGAGCCGACCCTTCTGAACCTGATGGGGGTTCTCGCCGATCTTCGGTTCGACCTGGTCGCCGCGACCGCGGCCTTCGGCCGTGCCCTGGCTCGGGATCCCTACAACATCATGGTCTTCGGCAATCTCGCCGGCACGCTGTCCCGCTACGGGCTGGTCGAGCCCGCGGTTCGTATCGGACGCCGGACGCTTGCGATGGACCCCGCCAACCCGACGGCCCACAACAACATCGCGCAGGCGCTCAAGGCCGGCGGATTCGTCGAGGAGGCGCTTTTCGCCTACCGGCGGACGATCGCCATCGCGCCGACCGGCATCACGCACAGCAACCTCCTCTTCACCATGAACTATGACGACAGGATCTCCAGCGACCTGCTGTTCACGGAGTATCGCCGTTGGGAGGACATTTACGCCCGTCCTCACTACCGGCCTGGTCTGCACCATGCCAATCTGATCGATCCCGATCGTCGGATCGTCGTGGGGTACGTCTCTCAGGACTTTCGCGACCACCCGCTCGGCCGCCTCCTGGTCGAGCTGTTCGAAAACCACGATCCGCACTGCGTACAAATCAACAGCTATGCGTCGATCCGCTTTTCTGATGACCTGACCGAACGCTGCCGGCGCCGCAGTTCCGTGTGGCGGCAGGTGACCGGCCTATCCGATCAAGACCTCGCCGAGCAGGTTCGCGCCGACGGAGTCGACATCCTGGTGATTGTCGGTGGCCACAGCGCGCACAATCGCCTGCTGGTGGCGGCACACCGCCCCGCACCGATCCAGGTGAGCCTGGACGACGTGTCGACCAGCGGCCTGGAAGTCATCGACTACTGGATCTCGGATCCCCTGCTTCACCCCGCCGACGGCAAGGGCTGGAGCGAGCGGTTCACCGAGACGATCGCGCGTCTTCCCTGCTTCTTCCTGCAGCCGCCGGACGATCTGGCGCCGCCGGTTCGGCCGCTTCCGGCACTGGAAGCTGGTTGTGTCACCTTCGGCTCCTTCAGCAATCCGGCGAAGCTGACCCGAACGACGATCGCCGCGTGGGCGGCAGCGCTGCGGGCGGTACCGGGCTCGCGCATCGGCCTGAAGTATGTCGACTGGTACTCCGACGTTTCGGTGCAGCGGCGCGTCTTGGGCATGTTCGCGGCCGAAGGCGTGAGCGCCGACTGCATCGTATTCGGCGATGGCGATCACTCGCGCGCCGAGCAGTTTGCCCTCTGGAACGACATAGATATCGCTCTCGACCCGATCCCCTTCGGCGGCTGGACGTCCAGCTTCGAAGCCTTGTGGATGGGCGTTCCGGTCCTCACCCTGGAAGGGGAGCGGTTCGCTGGGCGTGTCGGTTATGCGGTGATGAACCGGCTCGGCCTGGGCGAGTTCGTCGCACGAACGCCGGCCGAATTCGGGACCATCGCGGCTGCCGTGACGCAGGATTTCGGCGCGCTCGCCCGGTTGCGCCTTGGTCTCCGCGAGAGATTGCGGCAATCGCCGCTCTGCGACGGAAGGGTTCAGGCCGGATACTTTGAGACGGCCTATCGCGACATGTGGCGGCTATGGTGTCGCTCGCATGCCGACACCCAGGCTTCGCGATAGGCGCACTCGACCGCAGCGACATAGCTGGCGCGGTCTAGGAGCGGGGATGCCTGGAGGCGGGATCGCAAGACTCCTCGCAGCGCCTCCAGGCGGTCGACATCGGTAGCCAGGCGGCAGGCGACGTCGACATAGGCGGACGGCGTCGCGGCGACGAGTTCCGGCAGGCCCGTGAGGCGCAGGAGCATGGCGCTGGTTCGGCCGACCAGGCGGTCGCCGGCAAGGGTGACGATCGGGAGGCCCATCCATAAGGCCTCGAAGCTCGCGGTGGCGCCGCCGAAAGGATGTGGATCGAGCGCTATGTCGACGGCTGCGAGCGCGCCCAGGTGACCTGCCTTGGTAACGGTGCCTGCACCGAAGTCTACCCGATCGAGCGGCAGTCCATGCGCGCCGAGGCGCTGGCGCAACGCCGCCTCGGTCGGAGCATCTCCGGTGCGGTCATGGAACTTGAGCCAAAGCCTAGCCATGGGCATGCGGGCCAGGACTGCTGCCCAGAGCGAGAGCGTCTCGGCGGACCACTTTGCGGGATTGTTCGCAGAGCCGAAGGTGACATAGCCGTTCCGGCGCACCGGCGAGGGCAGGGTTGCAGGCGCCGGTGGCGGCGCGAACAGGTAGAAGTTCGGCAATCGCCGGATTGGCTCGGCGAAGTACTCCGCCGACCCCGGGGGATGGATGTCGTAATCGCTGAGGGTGGCATCGACTTCGTCTGTTCCGGCGGAGGTGAGGTCGTGCATGGCGAGCTGCACCGGTGCCGCCCGCTCGGCTGCTAACCCAGGGCGATTGCCCGAGAATCGCGCCGCGACGTGCACCAGGACGTCGATGCGGTCTTCGGCTACGCGATCTTGCAGCGCCGCGTCGCCAAGGCCGAAGACGGGACGGAACGTCCGCGCGGCAGCCCGAAATCGCTCGGTCAGATCGTCAGGCTGCGGCACGGAGGCATAGCAGAAGACGGCAAAGCGATCCTGATCATGGCTCTCGACGAGTCCGATCAGGTTGTTGCCGACCGGATGGTCGCGGAGATCGGCGGAGACGTAGCCGATGCGGAGAGGCCGATCTGGGCGCGGGTCGTGAAGGGCGGGCCATTCGCGCGCCCTGCGACGCACCAGACCGGCGTGGCGGCGTACCGCCGCCTGAAGGTGCGTCACCGGGCCGGCATAGGCGGCGACGAGAACCGCGAGATTGGCGTGGTCAGCGTGATCTGGCGCGGAAGCGAGCGCGCGTTCGATGCGGATGCCGGCAGTTGGAGCGAAGCCGAGCCCGTGCTCCGCGCGCGCCGTCTCCGCCAACGCGCCGTGATCTGCAGGCGATAGGCTTACGGCGCGCCGTCCGGCGGCCAGGGCGGTCGCCAGTCGTCCGGATCGGCGCAGCAGCGATGCCACGATCCGCCAGGCCTCCGTCGAGCGGGGCGCAAGGGCGACAGCGCGGTCGGTCGCCGACTGCCAGAGCGCATGTTGCGCCTGCGCGTGAAGGACACGGGCGAGCGCAAGGTGGCGGGATACGTGCTGCGGATCGGATGCCAGGGCCCGACGTAGCTGTCGGCCTGCCGTCACGAAGTCGCCGGTCCGTAGCGCAAGGGCGGCGGCCGCCTCGCAGAGAGCGGAGTCGGTTGGCGAAACCGCCGCAGCGCGATTGATCCAGGGGCGAGCGTCCAGCGGATTCCCGATGTCGGTGAGCTGGAGGCCGTAGGCGACGAAACCTGCAGCGTCGCTTGGCAACTGCGCGACGGCGGCGCGGAATACGGTGAGATGAGCGCCCGTCTTCGGCCGTAAGGAAGGCACCATGAGGGAAGGCTTATCCGTCGTGTCGGCCGGTAACAAGCGGTATCGACGTCCCTCCGGTGGCGTGCTACGAGCCGGCGCAGGTTCAGCCCGCGTTCGAGCAACGCCGTATCTGCCAGCCGGAATGCACATCACTTCCGTCCTCGCTTCGGCTCTCGCGCATCATCGAGCCGGCGACCTCGACAGGGCGCGGCTCGCCTATCGCCGGGCGATCGCCCTCGATCCTGTCGATATCGACGCCCTCAATGGTCACGCCGCGCGGGACCTGGCCGCAGGCTCCGCCCGCTCGGCCAGCCTTGTGCTTGCCCGGGCGTCGGCGCTGGCATCGGCGGATGTCCGCGTTGTAGTGAACGCCTGCCTCGCGGCGGCCGAACTCGGCGCGACGACGCCGGTCATGATCGCTCGGGCGATCGCGCTGGTGCCGGTGATGCCGGTCCTCGTGGACTTGATGGGTGCCGCGCATCGCGACAGACCGGAGCAAGTCACCTGGGCGTACCGCGCGGTTGCGATCGAGCCTGCCGCCGGCAGGCTGCTTCGGCTTGGGCTGACTCTTGCCGGGATCGATCGAAGAAAGGGTCGTCGGGTCCAGCGTCGAGCGATCGCAAGCTTTCCGGCCGACGCCGGCTTGCTGAACAGCACCGGCAGCCTCACGTATGACGAGAAAAGCGGCGCCGCGGCGGACGCGACGCTCTTCGCCCGTGCGCTCGCGTGCCAACCCCAGCACGCGGCAGCCTGGTCGAACATGGCGCTTGCGTGCCACGACCTCGGGCGGCTAGCCGCCGCGATACGGGCGGGACGACGGGCGCTTGCCCTCGAGCCGGCCTTCGGCGACGCGCACACGAACCTGGGCAACGCAAGTCTGGAGGCGGTGTCGCCATCGGCGGCGGTGATGGCCCATCGCCGCGCGCTTGCCGTCGAGCCTGATCGCGGCGTGTTCCTGTCGAACCTCCTGATGGCGCTTGCCTACCTGCCCGGCGCGAGCGCGGATCAGGCGGCGATTGCCGGGGCATGGTGGGGTCGGCGCCCGTCCTTTGCGCGACCTTCCTTGCGGACGTCGAGAGGACGTCTGCGGATCGGCTATGTCTCGACCTTCGCTCTCGCGTCCACGCGTCATCTCGGCCTGTCGGCCATCGCGAAGCACGATCCTGAGGCGGTGGAGGTCTTTGCCTACATCCAGAGACGCAGGGGAACGCCGGCCATCCTGGGTCTCGGGCGCGCTCTCCAGGAAGGCCGGGACATCACCGGCTTCGACGACGCGGCGGTTGCACGGACAATCCGCGACGACCGTATCGATGTGCTGGTCGATCTTGCCGGCTACACGCCAGGCAACCGGCTCGGAGTCTTTGCCCTTCGACCAGCGCCGGTCCAGGCGACCTGGATCGAAAGCTTCTTCACGACAGGGCTCAAGGACGTCGATTGGTTTCTGACCGACGACGATCATTCGCCCGAAGGCTTGGATCAACATCTGGCGGAGCGGGTCTTCCGGCTTGGCCGTCCTCGCTTCTGCTACACCCCGCCGGCCAATTCGCCACCGCTTGCATCGCCACCCAGCGTGCGCAACGGGTGGGTTCGTTTCGGTTGCTTCAACTACCCGCCGAAGATTAGCGATGACGTGATTGCCGCATGGTCGGGCATCCTGAAGAAGCTGCCCGGGTCACGGCTTCGCCTGAAGTGGTGGTCGATGACGGAACCGGCTGTCGCCGCAGCCACGAGAGGACGGTTCGAGGCGTTCGGCATCTTGCCGGATCGGCTCGAGCTGGTCGGCGCCTCATCCCATCGCGATATGCTAGCCGAGTATGGTGACGTCGACATCGCCCTTGACCCGTTCCCCTTCACCGGTGGCGCGACCACCTGCGAAGCGTTGTGGATGGGGGTCCCGGTCGTTAGCCTCTGCGGCCGGTCCATAATCGAGCGGCAGTCAGCGGCCCTCTTGAATGGCATCGGCGCCGGCGACCTCGTCGCGTCGGATGTAGACGGCTACCGGAAGATTGCGGTGACTCTCGCCGAGGACGGACCTGGGCGAGGCGGACGCCGTACCGCTTTGCGGGCGGCGATGGCTGCCTCGCCTCTGACCGACTCCTACGATATGGCGCGGAAGCTGGAGGCGGCTTTCCACCAAATGGTTGAGCTGGCGGAGGAAGGTGCTAAGGGGATATAGGCTGCGACGCCGCGCAGCACTGAGAAGGGTATGCAATGACCAGATCGGCCCGATCTTTCATGGCCGTGGCGGCACTCGGCCTCGCTCTGCTCACGGGGATGTCTGAGGCCAAGGCCGCGAACGATCTCGAGCGGGCAACCGCCTTGATGCAGCGGCAGGACTTTGCTGCGGCGGTTCCCCTGCTTCGGCAGCTTGCCGCGGAGAACAGCGGCGATGCTCAGGCATTTCTCGGCGGGCTTCACCTCGTCGGGATCGGCGGGGTCCGACAGGACTTCCGGCTTGCCAGGCATTGGTTCGAGCGGGCGGCAAGGAACGGGAATGCCACCGCGGCCTTCAACCTCGGCCTGATGAGCGAGCGGGGGGAAGACAGACCCGCCAATCTATCCGAGGCAGCGAACTGGTACGAGAAAAGCGCTCTCGCCGACTTTCCGATGGCGATGCTGAAGCTCGGCGACGCGTACCGGAACGGCGCGGGCGTGCCGGCCGATCTCCGCAAGGCGAGCCACTGGCTGCGATTGGCAGCGGATACGGGTCATCCGGATGCTCAGAACCTTCTCGGCGTGATGATTGCCGAGGGCGAGACCAGCGGCTCTCCGGTCGAGGCCTATGCATGGTTCAAGCTCGCGGCTGGCAGCGGACAGCATGAAGCCGAAGAAAACATGGCTCTCCTGCGGCGACAGCTGTCGGACGCAGACGTGGCCGAAGCGGAGCGGCGGGCCTTGGCAGGACGTCCGGCTCGCGATCGCTGAGCGATGAATGACGACGCCCGGTCGGATGTCGTGACCTCGGCCAGCGGCACGCACATCGGAGAAGAATGGGCTCTGGCTGGTGCCAGCGCGCTGCTTGCCGACCTTCCGGCGGAGGCCGCGGTCTCGCTTCGCCGATCGGTCGCACTCCTGCCGAGCGGCGTCGACAGTCTGAGCAACTTGGCGGCATGTGCCCAGCGTCTCGGTCAGGATGCAGGCGCGAGCGATTGGCTTCAGCGGTTGCTGAGCATCTCCGCTCTCGACGTCGAGGCGCTGTTGGCGCTTGCGTCGGTACACCCCGCGGAAGGAGCGCGCTTGCGCTCCCTGTGGCGCGCAGCTTCACTTGCGCCGGCCTCGGCTGAAGGCTGGACCCGGATCGGCGCGGCAAACCTTCACCGAAGCGTTTCGGGCACCTTCGCCGCATTCAACCGCGCCCTCGCCCTGTCGCCGCTGTCGGCCCCCGCCTTGATCGGCAGCGGTATTGCCTGGGGCCGCTCCGGCCGGAGGCCCGAGAGCGCAAGGGGCCTTCGCCGGGGGCTGGCGCTCGCTCCGGATCGAGTCGACGGATGGGATGCGCTTGCGGATCCGACGAACGTGGGCGCGAGCGATCGTGACCGCTTGCAGAAGTCGGCGCGCAGCTTGGCGCTGGCCCCCCAATGGGCGGCCGGTTGGCATCGCCTGGGAGGGTGTCATTGGGGCGACGGCCGGGCGGGCATGGCGGCCCATTGCTATCGCCGGGCCCTTGCGCTGGAGCCGCGACTGGTCGAGGCGATGGCGAATTTCGGCGCAGCGCAGCGCGAGCTTGGCCGGAACGACGAGGTGCTGACTTGGTTCAGGCGGGCCCTTGTCCTGGCGCCGGACAGCGGTGGCGCCATGACGAACTTGGGCACAGCGATGCAGCCGGGTGCTCTCGAGGCGGTCGCGTGGCACCGACGAGCACTCATCCATGAACCATCGCATATGCATGCGCTGAACAACCTCGGTTCCCAGCGTCTCGCGCGAAACGAGGTGTCGACGGCCGTCAGTTGGTTCGACCGCGCATTGAGCGCAGGCTACAGCGATGGCGAGGCACAGTGGAATCGCGGCGTATCGCGCCTGGTGATGGGGGACTTGGCGCGAGGATTTGCCGACTACGAGCAGCGCTGGCAGCTTCGCGTCTTCATGGGCTGGCGTCGTGGCTTCCAGGCGCCGGCGTGGCTCGGGGAGCCGGGGGGCGGACGGACCATTCTGGCACATGCGGAACAAGGCATCGGCGATACGATCCAGTGTGTCCGGTACCTGGGCGCATTGGCCGATCGCGGCTTTCGTGTCGTGCTCGAGTGCCAGCCGGCATTGGTTCGCCTGCTGGGCAACGTCAAAGGCGTAGCTGCGATCGTAGCCAGGGGAGAAGTGCTCCCGCCGTTCGACATGCACATACCGCTGCTGAGCCTGCCGCACCGATTCCGGACGACGCTGTCGACGATCCCGGCGCAGGTCCCCTATCTGGAGGCGCCTGACCATCGCCGGGGGAAAGGCGGCAAGCGCATCGGGCTGGTCTGGGCCGGAAATCCCGATCACAAGAACGATCAAAACCGCTCGCTGGACTTCGTGTCCCTCCTGGACCTGGCAACCGGCCTTTCCGTCCTGCCGGACGTCACGCTTACGTCCCTGCAGGTGGGGCCGCGCGCGTCCGATCTCGCTCGCGCGCAACTGCCGGCGTCGAGAGTCGAAACGGCCGGGCCGTTCTCCGACTTCGCCGACACCGCCGCGACGATCATGGAGCTGGACCTGATCATCGGCGTCGATACGTCGGTCATGCACCTCGTCGGCGCCTTGGGCAGGCCGGGCTGGCTTCTGTTGCCGTTCTCGCCGGACTGGCGGTGGCTTCTCGGGCGCAACGACAGCCCCTGGTATCCGACTTTGCGCCTGTACCGTCAGCCAGCGCCGGGCGATTGGTCGTCCGTCGCCGAGAGCGTTCTCGAGGACTTGCGCACCGCCTGACAAGCCCGGCCGAGGACGCCTATTTTCTTGCTTCGGCCGAACGACATGGGGATGGTGATGCTGGAATCGCGAAAGGCCGCAGGGTGAAGCTTGTCGTTCTCGATCCCGATCTGGCGACGTTCAGCGGGCACAACTTCAACTACCTCGAAGGCCTCGTACGAGAGGCGCGATCGCGCGGCATCGAGACCCGCATTTTTGCCTACCGCGGCGTCGAGGTGGCGGTGGCGTCGACGATCGGCGCGGCCGGTCACTTCACTACGCTCGGTCGGGCGGTCCTGAACGACATTCCAGGCGGAGCCGCGGTCGGCGCCGCCTGGACGCACGTGGCGATCAACGCGGTCTTCCACCGCGATCTCGTTCCTCTGACTACCGAGCTCGGGCCTGACACTTTGGTCTTCGTGCCTGCCGCGACGTCGCGGCAGCTCTTCGCGCTTGCACAGTGGCTGTCTCTGATAGCGGCACCGTCACTGCCGACGCTGGTCTGTCTTTTCCGTTATGACCTCGATGCCTACGCCGGCGAGACGGCGCGGCTGAAGGTTCCGGCGCTGGTGTTGTCGACCCTGGCCCGCCCGGCGGTGCTTTGCTGCGAGACCGAAGAGAACGCCGAAGCGCATCGATCGGCACTCGATCTCGACATCGCCACCCTGCCCTTGCCTTTCACCATCGCGTCGCCTGCGCTTCGCCCGCCGCCCGCCATCCGGCCCGTCGTCGGCTACTTCGGCGACGCGCGGTATATGAAGGGATTCCAGCTTATGCCCGGCCTGTGCGAACTCGCCCGGGCCGATCGTCTGTATCGGCTGATGATCCAGACTTTCGACACCGGCGAGATCCCCGCGGCGACCGGACAGATCGCGGAGGTACGGCGCTTGGCAGCAGCGGCGGAAGACGGCATGACGCTGGTCGAGGGCGCATTGGACCCATCGACCTATCGCCGCCATCTCGATGCCGTTGACATTGTCTGCCTGCCCTACCTCGCGTCGGCATATCGCATCGCCAGCTCTGCGATTTTCTGCGAAGCGATGTCGGCTGGCCGTGTCGTCGTCATCCCTGAGGACACCTGGATGAGCGCGACGGTCCGGCGGCTCGGCGCCAAGCCTGTGACCTTCAACGAGTGGACGGCGGCAGCGGTCGATGCGGCGATACGTCGGGCGATCGCAGACCTTCCGGCCCGCGCCGCGGAGGCCAGACGCCTGGCGCTGGCATGGAATGCCGAGAATGGCGCCAAGGCGGTGATTGACCGTCTCGTCGGCTGGCATCACCGTGGGTGATCGCGCCGTGTCCGTTGATCGAAAAGACGAGATCGAGGGAGCACCGCGGTCTGGAGAGCACGGACGAGCTATCGGTCTCTCCTGCCGCCTGCTGGCTGTATCGCCAGCGGATAGCGTTCGCCTTTAGCTGCAAGGGATAGCCTTCGGCAGCCTGGGACGTGGCGATCAAGGGGTCACCGCTATCCTTCGAGCGGTCTGGTCAGATCTTGACGGCGGCGCACTCGTCAACCTCGCCGCTTTGCTGCTCTCCCTTGCCCGCAACGACGAAGCCGGACCGGTATTGCGGCGCGGACTCGCGTTGTCGCCGCAGGCTACGCAAGGCTGGGACTTCCGACGGCAGCAGGATGCCGGCGGCGGCCTCGTCGAGCTCGGACGGATCTGCGCTCTGACGGGGAGCCTGTCGCATGAGCTGCAGCATGCGAACCTGCGCATCGCCGCAGGGAAGGTAGCGGCCGTTGCATGTCGCCTGCGAACTCTTCTTCACGGCCGACCGGAGCTGATCGAGGTCGCGCGTGTCCTTTGAGGGCGATCGACGTTCTGTCCCGGACGCATAAGCAGCCTTCATCTGTGCCACCCGGAGAATTCGGCCAGGGGCTTGCCCTGGTTGCGATCGGTAGGCTCGAGGAGGCTGCAGCGTCGTTCCACGTCGATTTCGAGACCGACCCAGCGAGCGTCGGTAGTCGCGCGGCCTACGCCTCGGCGATCCACATCGTCACGGACGATCCGCCCTCCCGTCTCGAGGTGCCCGGGATAGGCTCCTTGAGCGTCAAACGGGTCGGCAAGGCCGTTCGCCTGACACCGCTCGATCGACTGCAACGGGGGTGATTCCTGTTCGACTACAGCGCTGGCGGCGTGTTGCTCCCCGAGGTCGACGAACGGTTTCGTCGTCATAGCAATCAATGGGAAAGCCGGGCGATCGCGCGCATGTTGATCGATCTCGGTTTCACCGTTGACCTGGTAGGCCTGTTCGACACTTGGTCGACTCCCGAAAGCTATGATGCCGTCTTCTGCCTGCATAACGCGCTGGTCCGCCACGCGGAACGCCTTCGCCGGGACTGTCGGAAGATCATTTTTCTAACCGACAGTAGCCCGGATTTCGAGAACAGGCAGGAGCGTGCCGCCTCCGCGATCTGAGACAGCGGACAGGCGTGACGGCACCGCCGGTGCGCAGTCTCGACGACGTTGAGGGCGAACTCGCCTCCCCTCGCCTCGCCGACGAGTGCTGGCTTCTCGGCAACGACGTGACGCGCGCGACCTACGAGACGACGGTTCAGGAGAAGATACGGCTTCTCTCTCCGTCGGGCGCCTTTCTCCGGCGCACAGGCTTGGGGAGCGCGCCGCCGGCCAGCGCCGGTGGCTTTGGTTCTCGGGCCACGGCGCCGTGCTGAAGGGTCTCGACCGGGTGATGGAGACCTTCCTCCGCCGTCCGGACTGGCAGCTCGAGATCGCCGGGCCTGTGGTGGACGAACCTTGGTTTCGGGCGGCTTACGGCGACGGAATAAGCCAGTCTGGAACCATCACGGTCCACGGCACGATGTCGCCGGTGTCCTTCGACTTCGCCCGGCTGACCGAGGTCTGCACCGGCTTCCTCGCTCCCTCGGCTAGTGAAGGACAGTCGACTTCGGCAATTACCTGCCTGCAGGCCGGCCTGTTTCCGGTCCTCTCCCGGCAGTGCGGCATCGATCTGCCGCCGGGTTGCGGCATCATGCTGGAGACTTGCGGTGTTGAGGAGATCGAGGCGGCGATCGATGGCGTCCACCGTCTGCCCGAAGCAGAGCGGCGCCGACAGGTCGAAGTGACGACCGCGGACGCGAGGCGCCGCTTTAGCCGGGGGGCATTCCGGATGACATTGGCGCGGTGTCTGCGGGAGGCGACGGCGTCGATCGGTCTCTAGCGGATGGGGCAAAACATGCGATGCGCACGCCACTTACCCAGGCTCCGTCCAGCAAGAAGTGGCGCGCATACCGTGCCTCGACGACGAAACCCACGGCCTCGAACGCGCGGCCCGACGCAACATTGGGCTCCAAATAGCCCGCGGTCAGCTTGTGCAGGCGGAGCGTGTCGAACGCGTAATCGGCCATCGCTCCGATTGCTTCACGTGCATATCCGCGTCCCCAGCACGTGCGCTCGCCGATCATGAGACCGACTTCGCCGCGACGATTAGGCCAATCGATCGGGCCGAGCTTGATGTTCCCGATGTGGCGCCCGGCTGCGCGCTCGAACATGCCGAGAAGCAACGAGTCCTTGCTGTCGTTGGCCGAGCGGATGAAAGCGGAAAGAGACTGCGCATCGTGCTTGGCGTGCCGCGCTTCGAGGAAGCGCAAGACCTCGGAGTCTAGCATCCACGCGCGATAGGGTCCGGTCGCCGCCGACTCGTCGAGGGACTGGAGGATCAAACGAGGCGCCGCGATCGGTCGTTCGAGGCGCATGGCTTAAGCACCCTCCAGCCGGCGAACCAGATGGCCGCGGGCACCGAGATACTGCTTAAGCTTGAAAATGTTGTTGTCCGAGAACACCAGCATGGTGCCGAGGCCGACCGCCATCACATCTGCGGCGAAGGCCTCGTCAAGATGCTTCAAGGTCCCGGCGCCGCCCTCGAGGATGATCGGCACCCGGGCCAGCCGCAGCAGCTCGGCGTGGAGAGTCAGGTCGAGGCCGGTCCGCCTGCCTTCGCGGTCGACCGCCATGACACGGATCTCGCCGACGCCACGCGACACGGCATCCGTCACCCATGTCTTCCAGTTGCGGCCCTCGAGAGGGGCTCCGCGGCGGTGATCGAAAAGGCAGTAGCCGCCGTCGGTGCCGTGCGTCAGGTCGAGGCCGAGCACGACCGCTTGAGTCCCGAGAACATGGGCGAGGTCGTCTATCAGCTCGGGTCGATCGAGCGCGGCGGCGGTGATCATCACCTTGTCGGCGCCGCCGGCGATGCAGGCGCGTGCGGTGTCGGAGTCGACGATACCGCCGGCGAAGGTCAGCGGCACGAAGGTGACGGCGGCAACGGCGCGAAGCGTCTCGAGATCGGGCGCGCGCGCCTCGCTCGCGGCATCGATGTCGACCAGGACCAGCTCGTCGGCGCCCTGGGCGTTGTGAGCGCGCGCGGTACCGACCGGGTGTCCGGCGTCGCGATGGTCGGCGTAGCGGGCACCCTTCACCAGCCGCCCGCGCCGCAGCAGCAAACTCGGGATCAGACGCCGGCGGACGCTCATGGCGCCCAGGCGCCGAAAGCTGCAAGTAGCCGGGCGCCGTTGACGTGACTGCGCTCTGGGTGGAACTGTGTCGCGACAACGCTGTCGAAGCGTATCGCCGCGACCAGCGGCCGGCCATGGTCGGTGGTGGCGATGACGCTGTCGATGGCGGGCGTCACCAGCGTGTAGGAATGGCAGAAGTAGTAGCTGCGCTCGCCGCGCGGACGGCCGAGCAGCGCGTCGCCGGACTCCGCCACGTCGATGGTGTTCCACCCCATGTGCGGCGAGCGCTCGGCGAAACCGTCGATCGTGTCGAGTGCGACGACGTCGCCGGCGATCCAGCCGAGTCCGGCGTGCTCGCCGTACTCGAGAAGCCTGTCGGCCAGCATCTGCATGCCGAGGCAGATGCCGAGCATCGGGCGGCCGCGCTGGCGCACCGCTTCGTTCAGCGCCTGATCCAGGCCGCCGGCGCGCAGACGGGCGAGCGCCTCGGCGGCCGCACCGATCCCTGGCAATACCAGGCGATCCGAGGCGAGCACCTGCTCGGGCTCTGTCACGACCTCGGGAGTGAAGCCGGCGGCCGCAACCGCGTTGCTGACCGAGGCAAGGTTGTTGACGCCGCAGTCGACGATCGAAAGACGCATCAGGCGTCCGTGTTCGCGGTTCTTCCGGCGCGAGACCACTGCTCGTAGTCCCAGGTCCGCCAGTTCTGCGCCGAGGTCTTCATCTCATCCAGCGTCGGCATCTCGTGCGGGTGCACGACGTGCGGGGCGACAATCTCCATGAAACTCGGCTCGTCGATGCCGAGGAAATCGAGGAAGAGATCGAGCGACGGTGGCCGGCGCCCGTCGTAGGTGGCAACCAGCTCGGCCCCCTTCTCTCTCGACATCCGGCCGTTGCGGATGTCGATCGACGCGAGATGGGCGGTGCGGCCGAAGCCGCGCTTCAGGTACTTGATGTAGTCGCGGACGCCCTGGAGGAAGCATTCGATCTTCTCGTAGTCGT
>SXGS01489228.1_pt1 | contig 19245 bp, 17 predicted proteins | sample 3174681 | NCBI WGS metagenome assembly SXGS01 (sample SAMN11356861, study PRJNA531348) | freshwater metagenome | isolation source: freshwater sample F1-80 | place: China: Fuxian Lake, Yuxi | collected 2017-12-25 | reverse complement strand
CCAGCTCTCTGCTATTGCAACTACAAAGCGCAAAGCTTATATTGCAGCTCAAAATGAGTTAAAGGCAAAAACTAAACAAGCTGAAATTGCTATGGCACATTTACAAGTTGCACAAGCATCAGTTAGTACCGGTAAGCGAACCATTGGAAAGCTAGCGTTAAACGCATATGTAATGGGTGGTGGCTTTACAGATTTAGATTCATTATTAAATGCAGATGGGCCACAAGATTTAGCTGATCGACTAAGCGCACTTGATGCGCTGGGTGAGAATAATTCCAGCGCTCTTGATAGATTTAAAGCAGCTGAGGTAGTGGCATCATCGGCACAAAAGGCAGCAGATGTAGCTAGAAAAGCACAGGCTGAGGCAACAATTAAAGTGGCAGCTGCTAAAAAAGCAGCTGATGAAGCAGCTGCGATGCAGCAAGAGGAGGTTGATAAGTTACAAGCAGTACAAGATAAGTTGGCCAAAGAGTTAGCGGTTGCACAAAAAACTAGATTAACTCTGGAGCAACAACGACAGATTGCATTGTTAGAAGAGGCAAACGCAGGACGAGCACTTGTCACACCAGATCAGGCAAAGATTTGGCGAGATACTGGATTTACCGGCAGAAGTAGTACACGATCAACTGAAGCTATGCGACTTGCTGCAGTTGAGTATGCCAAAAAGCAGGTGTTAGCTAAAAAACCTTATGTTTGGGGAGATGAAGGACCAAACGCATTTGATTGTTCTGGTTTGGTTTATGCCGCCTACCGAGCAGCAGGTCTTGGATGGCCAAACTGGGATCGCCTTAACTCATCTCTTTACTGGGTGGCGACTAAACGGGTACCACTTGATGAAGTAGTGCCAGGTGATCTAGTTTTCTATTCATATAAGGGAACAGTTAGCACAATTCACCACATTGGAATTTATGCTGGCGACGGCATGATGTGGGAGGCGCACAATAAGGATAAGGATTTGCTCTTTTCTAGCATCTATAGCGTCAAGGGTTTAATGCCTTACGGGGGTCGGGTCTAATCTTGTCGGTGTGAGCACCGCAAATACACCAAACCTTTGGGAGATTAGAAAAGCTTTAAAACCTTTTCTTAATGATCTAACCCAACCTGTTTTATTTGGTTGCTCAGGCGGTGCTGATTCAATGGCGCTAGCAATTGCATTGTTTGCAGAGTGCGGTGGTGAGAAAGTAACTCCAGTTGTAGTCGATCATGGGCTGCAACCAAATTCAGATCAAATTACTGTAAAAGTTGTTGCGCAGTTAAAAACTATCGGATACAAAAGAGTTGAAACTGCAGTTGCTCAAGTAATTATTACTGATGGCTTAGAGGCATCTGCTAGACGAGCAAGATATAAAGTCTTTCATCAATTCATTGATAGCTATCAACCAAAGTATTTCTTTCTAGCTCACACTTTAAATGATCAAGCAGAAACTGCTTTACTTGGATTAGCCAGAGGATCAGGGGCAAGATCACTTTCTGGAATGGCACTTCAAAACAATCTTTTTGTAAGACCACTTCTAAAAATTACTAGGCAAATGAGTGAGGCAGCATGTGCTGAAGCAGGAATTGATTTCTGGTCTGATCCACACAATCAAGATTTAAATTTTGCCAGAGTTAGGGTGCGCAGGAATGTTCTGCCAACACTGGAGGAGAATTTAGGGCCTGGGATTACCGAGGCACTTGTTAGAACAGCTGATTTGTTGCGCGATGATGCGGATGCCTTAGATGGTTTTGCAAATGAGTTTTTTGCCCAAGTAGATCCAAAGAATTTAGAGATTAAAGATCTAGAGCGGTTACCTAAAGCAATTAGGAGCAGAGTATTGCGATTAGCTATTTATCAGGCAGGTGCACCATCTGGCTCACTGACTGCTGAACATATTGAAGCTGCAGAGGCGTTAATCTCCAATTGGCATGGGCAAAAAGAGGTATCACTTCCAGGGAATGTGAAGCTTTTGCGAAATTCAGGCAGAATTGTCCTCTCAGCTAGCACATAAGGAGAATCGTGGATCTATCAGCACTTGGAAATGACATCGAAAGAGTTGTTGTAAGTCAGGAGCAGATTCAAAATAGATTAAAAGAGTTAGCTGCCCAAGTTGATAAAGATTATGCCAGTCGCGATTTAATTTTGGTGGGTGTATTAAAGGGTGCAGTTATGGCGATGGCAGATCTCTCTCGCTACCTACAGCGACATGTTGATATGGATTGGATGGCAGTTTCATCCTATGGCGCCGGCACTAAATCAAGTGGTGTAGTTAGAATTTTAAAGGATTTAGATAGTGATATTTTAGGAAGAGAAGTTTTAATTGTTGAAGATATTTTAGATACAGGTTTAACACTTTCTTGGTTGACTGAGAATCTACTTTCACGTGGCGCGAAATCTGTTTCAATTTTAACAGTTTTGCGTAAACCTGATGCTGCCACAGTTAAAGTTGAAGCTAAGTATGTAGGCTTTGATATACCAAGTGAGTTTGTGGTCGGTTATGGCTTAGATTTCAATCAGAAGTACCGAAATTTGCCGTTTATTGGCGTTCTTGCCAAACACCTTTATTCTTAAGCCCCTAATAACTGTTTCTGAGAAAGAGATGTAACTGGTGAGGCAAAAAAAGAGTTTTAAGTTCCCTAAATTTAAAGGACTTAATAACGGTAAAAAGCCTGCCGCAAAATCACCACCATCTGCGAGAAAAATTTTGCGCGGACCTCTATTTTGGATCATTGCAGCATTAATCGCAGTAAGCGTGTTTGGTCAGATCTCTGCAACCGGTGAAGAGTATAAAAAGGTTGAAACCTCAGCTATTTTAAATGAGATATCTCTTAATAATGTTAAGTCTGCCTTAGTTATCGATCGTGATCAAAAAGTACAAGTAATCTTAAAAGATGGTGAGTTTGTTGATGGATCAGCAAAGATCGAAGCATCATATGTTGCTGGCCAGGAAGCATTAATTGTTGAATTACTAACAAGCAATCCACCAGCTGCGGGCTGGGATATCAAGGTTCCAAGGCAATCACTCTTTGTATCTTTGCTCTTCAGTATTTTGCCAATTTTATTAATCATTTTCTTACTTCTGTTATTTATGGGTGGTGGCCAAGGTGGCCGTGTTCTATCTTTTGGTAGATCAAGGGCAAAGTTACAAAATAAAGAGATGCCTACCAACACATTTGTTGATGTGGCAGGGGCGGACGAGGCAGTTGCTGAACTACGAGAGATAAAAGATTTCCTTGCAAGTCCAGATAAGTACAAGGCAATTGGCGCCAAGATTCCTAAAGGTGTGTTGCTTTATGGACCACCGGGAACTGGAAAGACATTACTTGCCAGAGCAGTAGCTGGTGAGGCAAAGGTTCCATTTTATTCAATCTCTGGCTCTGAGTTTGTTGAGATGTTTGTTGGTGTGGGTGCTTCAAGAGTGCGTGATTTGTTTGCCCAAGCAAAACAAAATGCGCCAGCAATAGTTTTTGTTGACGAAATAGATGCGGTGGGCAGGCAACGAGGTGCTGGCTTGGGTGGCGGAAATGATGAACGCGAACAAACCTTAAACCAATTACTAGTTGAAATGGATGGGTTTGAAGCAAACGGTCAGGTAATTTTGATTGCAGCAACCAACCGACCTGATGTATTAGATCCAGCGTTACTGCGCCCCGGAAGATTTGATCGTCAAATTTCAGTAGACCGCCCTGATTTAAAGGGAAGAGCAGCAATACTTGCAGTGCATGCAAAAAATAAACCAGTTGCTAAGGATGTAGATCTTGAGTCCTACGCTAAACGCACCCCAGGTTTTACTGGAGCTGATTTAGCTAATGTATTAAATGAGGCAGCCCTGCTAGCAGCCAGACAAGATCGCAAAGCAATTAGAAACTCTGATATCGATGAAGCTATAGATCGAGTAATGGCCGGACCACAAAAAGTTTCCAGATTAATGACTGAGGAGGAGCGCAGAATTACTGCTTATCATGAGGGCGGTCATGCACTAGTTGCACATGCACTTCCACATACAGATCCAGTTCATAAAGTAACAATCATGCCAAGAGGCAGAGCACTTGGTTACACAATGGTTTTACCTGATGAGGATCGATATGCAGTAACTAGAAATCAAATGTTAGATCAACTTGCATACACAATGGGTGGCAGAGCAGCTGAAGAGTTAATTTTTCATGATCCAACAACCGGTGCTTCAAACGATATTGAGAAAGCAACTAATTTAGCTAGAGCCATGGTTACGCAGTACGGAATGACCCAACGCCTTGGTGCAATCAAACTTGGTATTTCAGATTCTCAACCATTCCTTGGTAGAGATTATGGTCATCAACGAGATTACTCTGAAAGTATTGCCGCAATAGTAGATAGTGAAATAAGAGAGATGATTGAAAATGCCCACCAAGAAGCCTTTGATATCTTGGTTGCTAATCGAGAAACTTTAGATCGCTTAGTTGAAGAGTTGCTTGAGAATGAAACTTTAAATAAAGAGGAAATTGCAGCAGTATTTAAGAAAGTTAGAAAGGTAAAGCCAAGAGCTGCGTGGACTGGTTCGCAAAGGCGCATTCCTTCAAATCAACCACCAGTTGCATTAAAACCTGCCAAGGTTAAGGTGATCGAAGAGGAAAAACCAGCAAAGAAAACTGGCACAAAAAAAGTTGATAAAGAAAATAGCAAGGATGTAAATGAGTGAGATTAACTCCGTATCAATGGGACCACATGATGGTGGTGCCAAGAAGGAGTTTGATCAAGCTAGAGCAGAAAAAGCAGTAACTGAGTTATTACATGCAATTGGCGAAGATCCCAATCGCGAAGGTTTAAAAGACACTCCTAAGCGAGTTGCAAAAGCATTGGCTGAAAACTTTGCAGGTCTTTGGCAAAAACCTGAGGATGTTTTAACTACAACCTTTGATATCGGCCATAAAGAGTTGGTTATTGTCAGAGAAATTGAAGTTTTCTCTCACTGCGAACACCACCTGACACCATTTCATGGTGTAGCACATATCGGTTACATACCAGGAGAAAGTGGTCGGATCACTGGAATTTCAAAGTTAGCAAGAGTTGTTGATCTATACGCTAGGCGCCCACAAGTTCAAGAGCGACTAACATCTCAAATTGCTGATGCATTGGTAGAAATTTTGCAACCAGGTGGAGTGATTGTGATTATTGATTGCGAGCACCTGTGCATGTCAATGCGTGGAGTAAAAAAGTCCCAAGCTAGAACTACTACTAGTGCAGTGCGTGGTCAGCTGTTAAATCCAACCACTAGGGCCGAAGCAATCTCTTTAATTAATCAAAGCAGGTAAGAAGATGTCACGAACCCTTGTAATGGGAATTCTAAATGTAACGCCAAACTCTTTCGCTGATGGTGGAAGGTATTTAGCACAAGAGGATGCAATCAATCAAGGGCGAAGATTAATTACAGAAGGAGCAGACATTATTGATGTTGGTGGTGAATCGACCAAGCCAGGTGTTGAGCGCGTAAGTCAAGAAGATGAATTAACAAGAGTAATCCCAGTTATAACCGAGTTAGTAAAAGATGGTGCCACAGTAAGTGTGGACACTATGCGAGCTGAAGTAGCAAAACAAGCTATTGCATCAGGTGCTACATATGTGAATGATGTAAGTGGCGGTTTAGCTGATGCAAAAATGGCAGGTTTAATTGCAGAACATCCAAAAATTCAATACATCGCTATGCATTGGCGCGGTCACTCTAAAGATATGCAGAGCCAGGCAGTTTATAAAGATGTAGTTAAAGAGGTTAAAGATGAATTAGATGAGCGAGTATCTGCATTAATTAAAGCAGGAGTGAACCCTGAGCAAATTATTTTAGATCCAGGAATTGGATTTGCTAAAGAGAGTGATCATAATTGGCAATTACTAAAAAATGTTGAGCGCCTGCAGCTTCTTGGTTATCCGCTACTAATCGGTGTCTCTCGAAAACGATTTTTAGGTGAGTTAATCAATGCCCCGGAGCCAGATAAGCGAGAGGCAGCAACCATTGCTTTAACATCTGAAATGGCAAGGCTTAAGGTGTGGGGTGTGCGAACCCATGCTGTCAGAGCCCATCAGGATGCAATTAGTGTTGTGGAACAAATGCGCAAATGAGTGATGTAATAAAAATAGCTGGCATAGAAGCCAAAGGCTTTCACGGAGTACTAGAAAAAGAACGCAAACGTGGACAAAAGTTTCTAGTCGATGTTGAGTTATATCTGCCTCTTAAAAATTTAAATGATCAACTCAATAAAACAGTAAATTATGCGCAGGTTGCTCAAGTTGTAAACGATCAGATAACAGGTGAGCCCCGTATGTTGATAGAGACACTTGCGGAGGATATAGCAAAGCAAATTTTGAAAGAGTTTAAGAAGATCAAAAGAGTTAAAGTCACAGTTCATAAACCTAATGCTCCAATTCCTTTGAAATTTAAGGATGTTTCAGTTGAGATTGAAAGAAGTAAATGAAGGCTGTTGTAGCGCTTGGTTCAAATCTTGAAAATCGTAAATTAAATTTAGACATTGCAATAACACACCTAGAGGAATTGCTGCAAGATTTAAAAGTCTCACCTTATTTCGAAACCAAGCCAGTTGGTGGACCAGAACAAGATGACTTTATAAATGCAGTTCTAATTGGAAGCTGTGACCTCACACCAGAAGTATTGTTGGCGGAATTATTAAAGATTGAAGATCAAATGGGCCGCGTGCGTCAAGTTAAGTGGGGGCCAAGAATTATTGATTTAGATTTGATTGTTTATGGAGAACAAGTAGTAGATACAGTTTTTTTGAAGCTACCCCACCCACTTGCTCAATCAAGAGAGTTTGTACTAAAACCTTGGTTGGCTATTGATCCGGAGGGTGAAATTCCAGGTATTGGTGCGGTTAAATCTTTGTTGGCAAGTATTCAAAGCACAAGTTAAACTCTCCTTCTAGCCCGGTACCCGGAAAGGACTGGAGCCATGATTGAAGTTCTTAAATCTGCAGATGATTTAGCGCGCCAAAAATGGGATGTTTTAGTTCCCACCATGGGCGCTCTTCATCCTGGTCATCAATCCTTAATAAAAATAGCTAAGAATTATGGTGAAAAAATTGTGGTTAGTATTTTTGTTAACCCGCTACAGTTCGAGAATAAAGCAGATTTAAATAATTACCCAAAAACTATAGAAGCTGATTTACAGATTGCCAAAGATGTAGGTGCAACAGCAGTTTTTCTCCCTTCTGAAAAAGAGATATACCCAGGTGAGGTAGCAAGAATTGATGCCGGTGCAGTAGGAGATCTCTATGAGGGTGCATCTAGAAATGGTCATTTCTCGGGCGTATTGACCGTTGTTAAAAGATTATTTGATTTAGTAAAGCCAAAGCATGCAGTCTTTGGCGAAAAAGATTTTCAGCAACTTTTTTTAATCAAAGAGATGGTGGCAAAACTTCAAATTCCTGTGAATATAGTTTCTGCCCCAACAATTAGAGATGTTAATGAATTAGCTTTATCTTCACGAAATACGAGATTGACAGAGAGTGAAAAGAAGGCAGCAAATGTAATTTTTCAAGCACTTTCTACCGATGATTTAGAGCAAGCTAAAGCAGTACTTGACAGCCAACCTTCATTTAAATTGGATTATCTGAATTTAATAGATGAAAAGACATTTGCAGATGCTCACCCATCAACTGAAAATAAGCGTCTAATTATCGCCGGTTGGGTAAATCAGGTGCGTTTGATCGACAATAAAGCCATTGGGGGTAGGTAATGAAATTACGGACCGGCTTACCTGGCTGGAGCACATCAGCTGATGTAATAGTTATTGGCTCTGGTGTGGCAGGACTTACCACTGCATTAAATCTGCGCTCTTATGGTTTATCAGTCTTGTTAGTTACTAAAGCGCGAATTGATGAAGGTTCAACAAAATGGGCGCAAGGGGGAATTGCAGCAGCGCTTGGACCAGGTGATACACCTGATCAACATAAGAAAGATACTTTGGCAGCAGGTGCTGGTTTGTGCGATATCAAGGCGGTAGATGTTTTAGTTTCAGAAGGACCAGAGGCGGTAAGGAAATTAATTGCACAAGGAGCAGTATTTGATAAATCTGAAACAGGTGAGATTGCATTAACTCGAGAGGGTGGACATTTAAGAAATAGAATTTTGCATGCAGGGGGCGATGCCACTGGCGCAGAGGTTTCTAGAGCATTACTTGCTGCAGTAAATGAGGATTCAGGTATTGAAGTAATTGAGCACGCACTTGTTATTGATGCGCTAAAGAGTGCAACTGGTCGAGTTTGCGGTGTGACTTTGCATGTAATTGGAGCTGGAAGTCGCGATGGTGTTGGTAGAGCATTAGCTAGAGCGGTAGTGGTTGCTACTGGCGGACTTGGTCAGGTTTACTCACAAACTACTAATCCAGCTGTATCAACTGGAGATGGTGTGGCACTTGCGCTAAGGGCGGGCGCCAAAGTTGCCGATGTTGAATTTATTCAATTTCATCCAACTGTTTTATGGCGAGATCTAGCAAATAGAGGACAGCAATCTTTAATAAGTGAGGCAGTGCGTGGTGAAGGTGCAATATTGTTAAATGCAAAAAATGAACAATTCATGGTTGGCAAACATCCACAAGCTGATTTAGCCCCTAGAGATGTAGTAGCAATTGAGATTTTCAATCAAATGCGATTAAGTGGCCAACCATATGTTTGGTTAGATGCAACAAGAATTAAAGATTTTGCTAATAGATTTCCAACAATTTATGCCTCCTGTATGCAAAATGGAATTGACCCTACTAAAGAGAAGATTCCAGTTGCACCTGCATCTCATTACGCATCAGGGGGTGTGTTAGTTGATTTAAATGGAAAGTCATCTATTGATGGGCTTTATATATGTGGTGAATCAGCTTGCACTGGCGCTCATGGCGCAAATCGACTTGCCTCTAACTCACTGCTAGAAGGGTTGGTATTTGGCGCAAGAATTGCTGCAGCCTTATCCAAAGAATTACCTGCTCAGCAAGAGGCAATAGATGATCCAAAGAGTGTTCTGCTGGATCCTAAAATTCTTTTGCCGCTACAGATTGCGATGAGTGAAGGAGCTGGCGTTTTAAGATCAGAGGCTTCACTAACTAAAACCTTGCAAACCTTAGGTGAGTTATCCAAGTTAACAAGCACAGAGCCATGTATTGAGGCTTGGGAGGCAACAAATCTTCATTTACTAGCAACGGTGATTGTGAAATCAGCGTTGCAAAGAACTGAATCTAGAGGCTCACATTGGCGCAGTGATTACCCAGATAGTGAAGATAAATGGTTGAGTAGAATCATTCAACAGATAGATTCATCTGGTAACTGGAAAAATCAATTGGAGGTGATTTAAGTGAATCAACTTCGAGATAATTTGAAGAAGTTAGGTCTATCACCCAATCACATTTTTCAGCAGGTAAAAGATGCAATTAGTGAAGATTTAGCAGGTGGTGAGGATTTAACCTCAATGGCAACAATTACAGCATCCCAAGTTTCAACTGGTGAGTTTGTAGCCCGAGGAGCAGGTGTTATCAGCGGATTGCATGTGGCCGCTGCCGTCCTTGAGTACTGCGGTGTTAATCATTATGAAGTTTTAGTTGAAGAGGGAGCCAAGGTTTCTGCAGGTAAAGTGTTGATTTCTGTTCAAGGCAACACTCAAAAGATTTTACTTGCCGAAAGAACTGCGCTTAATTTCCTATCCCACCTAAGTGGAATTTCTACCTTAACAAGTAAATGGGTTGCTGAGGTTGCTGGCACAAAATGTCAGATTAGAGATACCCGCAAAACTACCCCTGGATTGCGCAGCTTAGAAAAATTTGCCACTCGGATGGGGGGCGCAGTAAATCACCGCCAATCACTATCTGAATCTGCATTAATCAAAGATAACCACATTGCAGCAGCAGGAGGGATCACTTCCGCATTTAATTCAATTAAAAAAATGTATCCTGGAAAGTTTATTGAGATTGAGGTTGATTCACTTGAACAACTCAAAGAAGCACTCGGATTGAAACCAGATTTGATTTTGCTGGACAACATGAGTGTAAAAATATGCGAGGAGGCGGTAGCAATTACAGCCGGGAGTGTAAAGCTAGAAGCATCAGGTGGCTTAACAATTGAAAATGCAAAAGCTTATGCAAATACTGGAGTTGATTATTTAGCGGTTGGGGCACTAACTCATTCATCCCCTGTGCTAGATATTGGTCTAGATTTTAGAAAGGGAAAATAATGTTACTTGCAATAGATGTTGGAAATACCAATACCGTTTTGGGAGTTTTTAACAAGGATAAGTTAGAACAATCCTGGCGAGTAAAAACTGACCCACGGGATACCGCAGATGAGCTTTGGCTTCAGTACTCAGCTCTAGTTGAAGGTTTTGATATTACCGGGGTGGCAATTTGTTCAACTGTGCCTGCAGTCCTTAGAGAGATTAGAAAATTACTAGATGATCATTTTCAAGATACAAAGACCACAATAATTGAGCCAGGTGTTAAAACCGGCGTACCTTTACTTGTAGATAATCCAAAAGAGATTGGTGCTGATCGGATTGTTAACTCATTGGCAGCATTTACTCTTTATGGAGCAGATGGTCCATCCATTGTGGTTGATTTTGGAACCTCAACGAATTTAGATGTGGTTTCGCCAAAAGGAGAGTTTTTGGGAGGCGCGCTAGCTCCAGGGATTGAGATCTCAGTTGATGCTTTAGCTGCAAGAGCTGCTCAACTTCGTAAAGTTGAATTAGTAAAACCAAGGTCAGTAATTGGTAAAAATACTGTTGAGGCTCTGCAATCTGGAACCATATTTGGATTTGCTGGCCAAGTAGATGGATTAGTCAATCGAATAATTGATGAGCTAGCTGATTTATATCCAGATTCAGGCGATGTCTGCGTAATTGCAACTGGAGGGCTTGCGCCATTAGTACTTGGAATTAGCGAGATGATCGAATTTCATGAACCAGATCTGACATTGATCGGATTGCGCTTAGTACATGAGCGAAATTAATTCATAACTGCGCACTGCACACGCTAAGATTTAACACATCATGGCTGATGAGGATGATCTACCCGAACAACTGCGGATCCGACGAGAAAAGCGGGCTGCAATATTAAGTCGGGGTGGTCAGCCCTACCCAGTATCAGTTCCGCGAACTACCTCTTTATTAGAGATTAGAACCAAACATAAAGAGCTACCGATTGATGTAGCAACTGGAATTATTGAATCAGTCACTGGCCGCGTCATCTTTAAGCGCGACACTGGCAAGTTGTGTTTTGCAAATTTACGTGAAGGTGATGGCACTGAGCTACAAGCCATGTTTTCATTAGACAAAATCGGCGAAGCTCAACTTGAGATCTGGAAATCTGAAATTGATTTGGGCGATATTGTTTCAGTAACGGGTGAGGTAATTTCATCCAAGCGTGGTGAGTTATCTATCCTGGCAAACTCATTTATGTTGGCAGCAAAATCTTTAAGGCCACTACCAGTAGAGCACAAACCAATCTCTGAAGAGAGCCGTGTTCGGATGCGTTATGTGGACTTAATTGTTCGACCAGAGGCAAGAAGTAATGCCAGATTGCGCCCAGCAGTTATGAAATCATTACGGCAGACATTTAGCAGTAGAGAATTTTTAGAGGTTGAAACTCCAATGCTGCAGGTAATGCATGGTGGGGCAGCGGCTAGACCATTTAAAACTTTTAGTAATGCATATGAGATGGATCTATTTTTGCGAATCGCCCCCGAGTTGTATTTAAAGCGATGTGTAGTTGGCGGTCTTGAGAAGGTATTTGAGATTAATAGAAACTTTCGCAACGAAGGAGCTGACTCATCTCATTCACCAGAGTTTGCCATGATTGAAACATATGAGGCGTATGGTGACTGGCAGAGTATGGCTAAGTTAACGAAGGATCTTGTGCAGGATGCCGCTAAAGCAGTTTTTGATTCTCATAAAGTAAAGCATCATGATGGCAGAGAGTTAGATCTTGGTGGTGAGTGGAAACAGATATCGCTCTTTGAGGCAATTTCAGAGGCGGTTGGTGAAAAGGTTACGGGAGAGAGCTCAATCAATGAGCTTAAGAAAATAGCGGCAAAGTTAGGTATAAAGCTTGATCCAAAATGTATTAAAGGCAAAATTGCTGAAGAGATATTTGAACACACAGTAATAAAGAAATTAACCGCCCCAACATTTGTAATGGGTTTTCCGATTGACACCTCACCACTAGTTAGAGCCCATCGTGAAACACCGGGAGTTGCTGAAAAATGGGATCTTTATGTTGAAGGTTTTGAGTTGGCGACTGGTTACTCAGAGTTGGTTGATCCAGTTATTCAACGCGAGCGATTGGTTGAGCAGGCAAAACTTGGTGCATCTGGTGATTTAGAGGCGATGGGATTAGATGAGGATTTCTTGAAAGCAATGGAGCACGGCATGCCACCAATGGGCGGTATGGGAATGGGTGTAGATAGATTATTGATGGCACTTACTGGATTAGGAATTAGGGAGACTATTTTATTTCCACTAGTGAAGCCAACTACTGGAGATGAGTAATGTCAGTTGTAATTAGGCCTGCTAAGACATCTGATGTTAAAAAGATAAGAGCAATTGTTGACACCTATGCAGTTGAACGAAAGCTTCTTTCTAAAGAAACAGTTACCTTATTTGAAAGTGTGCAAGAGTTTGTAGTTGCCGAATCGGACGGTGAAGTTGTTGGTTGTGGGGCGTTGCATGTGCTTTGGGAGGATATCGCTGAGGTTAGAACTGTTGCCGTAGTTGAGCAAATGCATGGCAAGGGCGTTGGCCATTTAATTTTAGAAAATATATTGGCTAGAGCAAAAGAGGTTGGGGTAAAGAAAGTATTTTGCCTAACATTTGAAACTAAGTTTTTTGGCTCTCATGGATTTAATGAAATAAAAGGTGCCCCAGTTGATCCTGAAATTTATGCTCAACTTCTTCGATCCTACGATGAGGGTATTGCTGAGTTCCTAGATCTTGAGAGTGTTAAACCCAACACACTGGGAAATACCAGGATGCTTAAAATTCTTTAAGTTTTAGGGCATAAACACCCCAAGTATGGGGTTATAGAGCCATAACCGGCCCAAGATATGGGTTAGTTATTCACAGCCTAATCGAAGTGCACAATCTCCCAACTTGGCATTAGGCTATTTACATTAAGTCCGGAAAGGTTTGAGCAATGTTTGAACGGTTTACCGATCGTGCCAGACGCGTTGTTGTGCTGGCGCAAGAAGAAGCACGCATGCTCAACCACAATTACATTGGCACTGAACATATTCTTTTAGGTTTAATTCATGAAGGTGAAGGCGTTGCAGCAAAAGGACTTGAATCACTTGGCATCTCATTAGAGGCGGTTCGCTCACAGGTAGAAGAGATTATTGGCCAAGGACAACAAGCACCATCTGGGCATATTCCATTTACGCCACGTGCTAAAAAAGTTTTAGAGCTCTCACTTCGTGAGGCTTTGCAATTAGGCCACAATTACATTGGCACCGAACATATTCTTTTAGGTTTAATTCGTGAAGGTGAAGGCGTTGCAGCACAAGTTCTTGTAAAACTTGGTGCAGATTTATCTAGAGTTCGCCAGCAGGTAATCCAATTGCTATCTGGCTATCAAGGCAAAGAGGCAGTAACTGCCGGTGGACCAGCAGAGGGTCAACCATCAACATCATTAGTTTTAGATCAATTTGGTCGAAACCTTACCCAAGCAGCAAGAGAAGGAAAGTTAGATCCAGTAATTGGTAGAGAGAAAGAGATTGAGCGCGTAATGCAGGTGCTCTCTCGAAGAACTAAAAATAATCCAGTGTTAATTGGTGAGCCAGGGGTAGGAAAGACAGCGGTTGTTGAAGGTTTAGCTCAAGCAATTATCAAAGGTGATATTCCAGAGACTTTAAAGGATAAACAACTTTATTCTTTAGATCTTGGCGCATTAGTTGCCGGTTCTAGATACCGTGGAGATTTTGAGGAGCGATTAAAGAAGGTACTAAAAGAGATCCGCACTCGCGGGGACATTATTTTGTTTATTGATGAGATTCACACATTAGTTGGCGCAGGAGCAGCTGAAGGTGCCATTGATGCAGCTTCAATATTAAAGCCAATGCTGGCCCGAGGTGAGTTACAGACAATTGGTGCAACCACTTTGGATGAGTACCGCAAGCACCTAGAAAAAGATGCTGCACTTGAGCGACGCTTTCAACCAATTCAGGTTGCCGAGCCAACTGTTGCACACACAATTGAGATTCTAAAAGGACTTCGCGATCGTTATGAGAGCCACCATAAGGTTTCCATCTCAGATGGTGCATTAGTCTCTGCAGCAACCCTGGCAGATCGTTATGTATCAGATCGTCATCTACCAGATAAGGCAATTGATTTAATTGATGAGGCTGGCTCTCGTCTTCGTATTCGTCGAATGACTGTGCCACCTGAAATCCGTGAATATGATGAAAAAATTGCAGCTGCACGCAAAGAAAAAGAGTCTGCTATTGATGGACAAGATTTTGAAAAGGCTGCTTCACTTCGCGATAAAGAGAAATCTTTGATTACAGAAAAAGCTGACAAAGAGAAGAATTGGAAAGCAGGTGACCTTGATGTGGTTGCTGAGGTTGATGAGGAGTTAATTGCTGAAGTTCTTTCAACTGCTACTGGTATTCCAGTATTTAAATTAACTGAAGCAGAGACTGCTCGCTTGCTTAAGATGGAGGATGAATTACACCGCCGCGTGATTGGCCAAGATCAAGCGATTAAAGCTTTGTCACAAGCAATTAGACGAACTCGTGCTGGACTTAAAGATCCAAAACGTCCTGGCGGATCATTTATCTTTGCTGGCCCATCTGGTGTTGGAAAGACAGAGCTATCTAGAACTTTGGCACAATTCCTATTTGGTGATGCGGATGCATTAATTCAATTAGATATGTCTGAGTACTCTGAAAAACACACCGCCTCTCGCTTGTTTGGTGCCCCTCCTGGTTATGTTGGTTATGACGAGGGTGGTCAGTTAACTGAGAAGGTTCGTCGTCGTCCATTCTCAGTCGTGTTATTTGATGAGATTGAAAAAGCACATCCAGATATCTTTAACTCATTACTTCAGGTATTAGAAGATGGTCGTCTAACTGATGCCCAAGGTCGAGTTGTTGACTTTAAAAACACCATCATCATTATGACAACCAACCTTGGAACTCGCGATATCTCTAAATCACTCTCACTTGGCTTTGCCAATGTGGCAGATGCACAGGGAACTTATGAGCGAATGAAGGCAAAGGTGGGAGATGAGTTAAAGACCCACTTCCGCCCTGAGTTCTTAAACCGCATTGATGACATTGTGGTCTTCCACCAGTTAACTGAAAATGAGATCGTCAAGATTGTGGATCTAATGGTTGCTCAATTAGATGAACGATTAAAGGCAAAAGATATGGGAATTGAGTTAACCACCGGCGCTAAGTCATTACTGGCAAAGCGTGGTTATGACCCAGTGCTTGGCGCTCGCCCACTGCGTAGAACAATTCAGCGAGAGCTTGAAGATGTGTTGTCAGAGAAGATGCTATTTGGTGATCTAAAAGCTGGTGAGATTATTTTGGTTGATGTTTCAGATGAGACGCCTGAAGCAACCTTTACTTTTAAAGGAACTGCAAAAACTGCGCTGCCAGATTCATTTGAAGATTTAACAGACCCAGCCTCTACATAATGTCCCTTAAGGGGAAAGTCGCAGTTGTTACTGGCGGCAACGGTGGTATCGGTTTGGGATTTGCTATCGGTCTGGCACAAGCTGGTGCTGATATTGCAATCTGGGCTCGCAACATTAAAAAAAGTGATGCTGCGGTAGCAAAACTTAAGTCGCTCGGTGTTAGAGCAAAAGCATTTAATGTTGATGTAGCAGACAAAAATCAAATTAATCAGGGGATGATCGATACCGAAAAAGAGTTTGGTGGCGTTGATATTTTAGTTGCTAATGCTGGCATAAATATTCGCAAAGCCCCAGAAAACTACTTACCCAATGAGGTTGATCAGATAATTAAAGTTAATCTAACTGGAGTTTTTGATTGCTGCCAAGCAGTTTACCCAGGAATGAAAAAGCGCGGTGGTGGAAAAATAATAACTATTGGTTCACTAACTAGCGTATTTGGCTTTGGGATAGCACCAATTTATGCAGCAACTAAAGGTGCGGTCGTGCAACTAACCATGAGCTTAGCCAATGCGTGGGGTAGAGATAATATTCAAGTAAACAGTGTGCTTCCAGGTTGGATTAAAACAGAACTAACTGAACAAACTAGATCTTTACCAGATTTTGTAGATAAAGTACTGGAGAGAACTCCTGCCGGCAGGTGGGGAGAACCAGCAGATTTTGCTGGTATCGCAAAGTTTTTAGGAAGTTCAGATAGTGATTTTGTAACGGGCGTTGCAATCCCAGTAGATGGTGGTTTCACCAGCACTTTATTCTTAGTAGACCCACCGACTAATTAATTTTTACCTTACTAATTGCTTGCTCAACTCGAGCTGCTTCTAGTATCTCAATTCCAGCAATCTTTAAATCACTACCTACTGGCACGATTGCTCTTTTAAAACCAAGTCGCGCAGCCTCTGACACTCGTTGAGTAATTCCTGTAACTTTTCTAATCTCACCAGCCAAACCAACTTCACCAATTGCAACTAAATCAGCTGGAAGAGCTAAACCTTTAGCGGCGGATGCGACTGAAAGAGCCACTGCAAGATCAGCTGATGGTTCATTAATTTTCATTCCACCAACGGTTGCAACATAAACATCTCGGCCTGAAATTTTAATTCCTGCGCGAAGCTCTAACACAGCCAAAGTCATGGCAGTCCGTGAGTTATCTAATCCACTTGTTACTCGCCTAGAATTTCCCCAATCTCTACCATCTGAGTTTGATGCGCTAACTAGTGATTGAATCTCAGCGAGCAAGGCCCGTCTGCCCTCTAATGCAACTGTTACACAGGTGCCAGGAACTGGATCGGTGTGACGGGATGTGAATAAGCCAGTTGGATCAGGTAATCCAACAATGCCAGAGTCATTTAAATCAAAACACCCAACCTCATCGGAAGCTCCAAAGCGATTTTTGATTGCTCTGATTAATCTAAGGCGAGAGTGACGCTCACCTTCAAAGTTAAGAACTACATCAACTAAGTGTTCAAGTAATCGAGGGCCTGCAATAGAGCCATCCTTTGTTACATGCCCCACCAGCACCAAGGTAATTGATCGCTCTTTAGCAATTCGTATCAAAGCTGCAGCGATCTCACGAACTTGAGTAACACCACCTGGCGCGCCATCAACTGTGGTACTTGAAATAGTTTGAATTGAATCAATTACCAATAATTCAGGTTTAACTGAATCAATATGGGCAATAACGGCGCCTAAATCAGACTCCGCTGCTAACCATAAATTCTTATCAATTGCATTTAATCTCTCTGCCCGCAAGCGAACCTGAGAGGCAGACTCTTCACCACTTATATACAAAGCAAGAATTCCTTGTTTGGCAGTTTCTGCTGCAACTGTTAGAAGTAATGTGGACTTACCAACTCCAGGTTCACCAGCAAGCAGAATTGCAGCTCCTGGTACTAACCCACCACCTAAAACTCGATCTAGCTCACCAACTCCACTACTTCTAGCTTTCGCACTTGCTAAATCAACATCACCAATAGGTTTTGCGGCTGAGGTTATTGAACCTGCGACTAATGAAAGTTTTTTTGGAGCTGCGATCTCTTCAACAGTTCCCCAAGCTTGGCACTCACCACATCTTCCAACCCATTTTGTTGCACTCCAGCCACACTCAACACATCGAAATGGATCTTTTGCTGGTGCTTTTGCCATGACGTTAATCTAATGGCTAGCGCTGACTATCGTCCTTCTTGCGCAGCTTTTGTGGCAGGATGAATCACAAAGAGTGGAAGTTCACGCTTTTTTTGCGCTTTGCGGGTGGCAGATATCGCAGCCATTCGGCTATCACATAGTTTTACTAGTTCGGCGTAGCCCTTTGGACCCATCATTTTGGTTAACTCAACTTTACTTGATTGATATACCGGAACTTTGCCAACATGGGCCTCCGAGTTACTGGTGCAGTACCAATCAAAATCAGCACCCCCTTCACCCCAAGCAATTCTGGTGTATTCACCAATTACTACAACAGTAATTTCTTTATCTCCATGTTCGCGGGCCTCCCAAGATCTACGAATAGGCAATTGCCAACAAATATCTGGTTTTGTATCAACAAAATGCACCTTCTCTTTTAGTGCCAAATGGTGGAGAGCGCAGCCAAAGGAGCCAGTATATCCCGGTGCTTCATAACCCATACGGTTTAAAAATATGCAGGAGCCTTTAACTTTTTTAGTCTTGCGATCATTATCTAATCCAATTTCACTAATTTGCAATTTACCGCCAGCTTTTTTTGATCTGGCTTGGTCGTAGAACTGCCAATCTGCTTTGGTTAGTTTTTTAGCTGCTTCAAAAACTCTCCTTTCATCCTCTTTGCCAGTGTAGTAAGCACCATCTGCACAGCAACCAGCATCTGGTTTGTCGCCATCAATTCCACAACAACCATTTCCATAAATACATTGCCAATACGATGTTAACCAGGTCAAATCACACTTAAATATTTCCTCAGGATTTGCTGGGTTTTCAAACTCGACCCAATCCCGCACAAAATTGGGAGCAATTTCATTCTTTGATAGCTTGGATTTATCTCTGCTGTTGCTCACCATAACGCCATAGTTTAAGGGTTAAGTATGGTTAAAGACTAATTGGGTAGGCTTGAAGTATGAGTACATCACTTACAAATAAATGCATAGGCTTTATTGGCGTTGGCGTAATGGGCTCTTCAATCATAAAGAGTTTACTGATGAAATCAATCACTAGTGATCAAATCTGTATTGCCGATAAGAGCCCAGAGAAGTTAGCGCAACTAAAGAGTCAATACCAGGTTGAAGTAAAAGAGATCGCAGCAATTGGAAAGAGCTGCAATGTAATTTTTCTTGCAGTTAAACCTCAGGATTTAGCCGATGTATTAAATGAGTTAAAGCAGACAATCCAGCCAGAAACAGTAGTTATCTCAATTGCTGCGGGAAAAACAATCAAGTTTATCGAGGATCAATTACATACAAATAATCCAGTTATCAGAGCAATGCCAAATACACCGGCACAAATTGGTAAGGGAATTTCAGCAATTGCCGCTAGCGCAAAAGTTAGCAGTGATGAATTAAAGATTGCTACAGAGTTATTTTTAACTACAGGCGAGGTAGTTGTGGTCACAGAAGATAAAATTGATGCAGTAACTGCGTTAAGTGGATCTGGT
>SXGS01423231.1_pt1 | contig 19256 bp, 14 predicted proteins | sample 3174681 | NCBI WGS metagenome assembly SXGS01 (sample SAMN11356861, study PRJNA531348) | freshwater metagenome | isolation source: freshwater sample F1-80 | place: China: Fuxian Lake, Yuxi | collected 2017-12-25 | reverse complement strand
CGTGGGTTCGAGTCCCATCACCCGCTCCAATTTTTTATCCTCAATATCATCAATAGGTTAGTGATTCTTGGCTCCTCTAAAATGGCTCTAGTGCTAACACCAGCACTAACGAGTCCGCCAATTTCAAGGGTGTTCGTCGGTGTCACTAACGAGCCGGTGAAGGGGGTGGGGGAGCCTCATTCCCCCGCCCATCTAGGGAGCGGGTAGAAAGAAAATGTGGGGCGGAGATGCCTCTCATCCGTGACAGATTCCTTCGGAGTGTGCACCGACGGTCCACCATCGGACAAATGCGGTCCAACAGGGAAAACTTTCTCTCCCTTTGTTTCTTGTGAGCAACCCCAAGGGAGCTAGCCTGTGCAACACGAATGGCGCTCAACCGCATCCTGCACATGGATGGCGACAGTTTCTTTGCCAGTTGCGAAATCGCGATGGACAGGAGGCTGGAGGGGCAGCCCGTGTGGGTGGGGGGCGGGCGACGCGGGGACGGCATTGTCATTGCGGCGAACCGGCTGGCGAAACAATCCGGCATCGAGACGGGCATGGCGTGTTACGAGGCGCAGCGGCGGTGCCCGAAGGGCGTGCTGTGCCGTCCGCATTATGACGAGTACCGGCGCCTGTCGCAGGCGATGTTCCGGATCCTCGAGGAGTACGCGCCGACAATGGTGCCTGTTTCGATTGATGAAGGCTTCCTCGACTTCACCACGATGGATGCGCACGTGTGGCGGCACACGTCGGCTCGCGCGTATGTCGAGGGCATCCGCGAACGTCTGCGGCGCGAGGTGGGTCTGCCGGTGTCCGGCGGTCTGGCCAGTTCATCGCGGCTGGCCAAGCTGGCGACGGACGTGGGCAAGCCGGGGTTTCTGGAAATCCCCGCGGGCACAGAAAAGGAATTCCTGCGCGATCGCCCCGTGCGCGAGTTGTCGGGCGTGGCCAGTCGGCGTGAACGCGCCCTGTCGGCGCTGGGCGCGCGCACTCTGGGCGACGTGGCGAGGCTGCCCTCCGGTGTGCTCAAACAGAAATTCGGCATCTGGGGGCAGCAATTGTGGCTCTTTGCCAACGGCCTGTGGAACGAGCCGCTGCTGCTGGAGGTCAAAGACCGCACCACCCTCTCCAGCAGCACCACTCTGCCGTACGACGAGCCCGACTACGACGCTGCGCTGACCTTTGCGCTGAGCGAGGCCACGCGGCTTTTGGGCCAGCTTCGGCGCGAGCAGTTGCAGGCGCGCGAACTGAGCGTGGTCGTCCGCTTCAACGACTTCAGCGAGGTTGGCGCGTCGCATCGCTTCCGCACCTCTCAATTTCGCAACTCAGTCATCAACCACGTGGTGGAGGCGGCCTTCAACGATCTCACGCACGGCGCGCACCGGCCCATACGGCAGATCCGCCTCGCCTTCTGGAATCTCACGCGTCTGGATACGCAGCCCACGCTCTGGGGTGCCACCGATGCCGAGCGCTGGGGGGCGCTGGACGAGGCGTCGCACTCACTCAACGCCCGCTTTGGGCACGCCGAAAAACCTGCGGTGATGACCGGCGCGCAACTGGCCCTGCGGATGAACTGCTTGCGTCACGCCGCCCGACGTGAGCGCGGCTCGCGCGTTCGTGGCCGCGGTCTTGTCTAGGTAATACTGGTAGTCACCGGTGTAGGGCGTGAGCTTGCCGGCATTGACGTGGACAACGCTCGTGGCCAGGGCTCGGATGAAATAAACGTCGTGGCTGATGAAGACCAGCGTCCCGGCATATTGCTGCAACGCGCTGACCAGCGCGTCAATGCTCGGCATGTCCAGATGCGTCGTCGGCTCGTCCATGAGCAGGAGGTTCGGCGGGTTGAGCAGCAGCTTCACCAGCGCGAGCCGGCTCTTCTCGCCGCCGCTGAGGACATTGACCTTCTTAAACACGTCATCGCCGCGGAAGAGAAAGCTCCCGAGCACCGTGCGGACGGATTGCTCCGTCACCCGCTGCGGCGTGTCGAGCGCCTCTTCCAGCACGGTGCGGCCGGCCTGGAGCATCTCGATGCGATACTGCGAGTAATAGCCCTCCTTCGTGTTGTGCCCCAGCTCGCGCAGGCCGGCCTGCGGCGTGAGCGTGCCGCCGAGCAGCTTGAGCAGGGTGGACTTGCCCGCACCGTTCGGCCCGACCAGCACGGTGCGCTGGTCGCGCTCCACCTGGAAATTAAGACCCTGATAGACCGGGTTCGCTCCATAGGCAAAGTGGACGCCCTCGAGCTTGATCACGCGCTGCCCGCTGCGCTGCGGCTGCGGGAATTGGAACTTCACCCGCTTGCCGTCGGCCATCGGCGCCTCGATCTTCTCCATGCGCTCGATCTGCTTGAGCTTGCTCTGCGCCTGCGAGGCCTTGCTGGCCTTCGCGCGGAAACGGTTGGCAAACTCCTGGAGATGCGCGATCTCCTTCTGCTGGTTCTTATAGGCGGCGAGGAGCTTCACCTCGTTCGCCTCGCGCTGCACGAGGTAGTCGTCGTAATTGCCGCGATAGCGGAAGAGCTTGGCTTGCCGGATCTCGAGCGTGCTGCCGATGAGCTGGTTCAGGAACTCGCGGTCGTGCGAGATCATCAAGATCGCGCCGGGATAGTTCCGCAGATACTCCTGGAACCACAGCAGCGACTCGAGATCGAGATGGTTCGTCGGCTCGTCCAGCATCAGCAAGTCCGGCTCCTGCGTGAGCAGCCGCGCGAGATAGGCGCGCATCACCCAGCCGCCGCTCATCTCCTTCGCCGGGCGGTCGAAGTCCTTTTCCCGGAAGCTCAGGCCCGCGAGGATGTTCTTCGCCTTGGGCTCAAGCTGGTAGCCGCCCAGCTCATCGAAGCGCGCCTGCACCTCGTGAAAGTCGTGCGAGTCATGGTCGTGCCCGGCATCGAACGCCTTCATCCGCCGCTGGAGCTCCGCCATTTCCGGCGTGATGGCGATAGCCAGCTCCAGCACCGTCTCGTCACCCGCCGGCGCGCTCTCCTGGGGCAGAAAGCCCACGGTGGTGTTGCGCTGAAAACTGATCGTGCCCTCGTCCGGCGACTCTTCTTGAAGGATGAGCTTGAAGAGCGTGGACTTCCCCGCGCCATTCGGCCCGACGAGGCCGAGGCGGTCTTCACGGTTGACCTGGAGCGAGACGTCGCTGAAGAGCGTGCGCCCGCCGAAGGCCTTACTGACTTCGGAAAGGGTAAGCATTCGGAGCGCGGGATGGTGGAGATGCGCCGGGGTGGACGCAAGTGGCATTTGCGACTTTTTGGTGGGTGCTGCGGGGTGCGCGGCAAGAACGGTTTGCCTCCCCGCCTGTGGCGACGGAGCTGCGGTCGAGGAGTCACGCTTGCCCTTCCAGATTCTTGAGGAGCACGTCGAAACAACTAGCGGTATGGTCTCCATCAGTACCATGCACCTCGCCAAAGGATTGGAGTTTCGCGCTGTGGTGGTGATGACCTGCGACGATGAGGTTATTCCCCTGCAGGAACGATTGAAACGGTCGGCGGCAATGCAGATTTGCACGACGTCTACGATCCCGAGCGCCATCTACTCTATGTGGCCTGTATGCGGGTGCCCGATCACTTGCTCGTGACTTTGGTCAACCTCGCGCCGCGGGAAGGGGTCGTAGCCTGAGGCCGCCTAGTGGAGTTTGTAGCGGTGTCCCTGACGCGGTCTTACGATCGGCAAAGAACCTTCCTGAACCGGTGCCAAGCCATCGCCGGCAGAGGGGGGTATCCATACATAAACCTGCGCGCTTATCAGCGCCAAGTGCTACATGAAAGCGTGAAGGTTTTCCGTCTGCATAGTGTGCCCGGAGCCAAGCCGGGGCCCGTCATGTTTTACCGACGCAAGGTAATTGTCGCTTTCGGCGATTCGAAATCTGACCTCCTTAGGCGGGGCCGCGCAAGTGTACTTAATAGCATTTAACGGCCTAGCCCCTCTTGCGCGGCAGCCCTCCCCAAATTAAGGCCAGCTGGCGCGGGGAAGTTCCTTAAGCGCGCTGCGAGCAGACGGTCAATTCCGTCTGTTTCCGACTATTCGCATTGCGTCGCGTAGAAAAGAAGGTAGCGTCTACTCAGTTCATCATAACGTTGCATTGTTTATGAACCTTCCCAAGACTTCGCGGCGCGCCTTCCTCAAAGCCGGTGGCGTCGGCGTCCTCAACCTGGGTGTTCCCGGCCTGGTCCTTGGAAAAGATAAGTTCGATGCTTCGGGCAAGGCCGTGGCCTCGAAGAAGTGCTGCATCTTTGTGTTGCTGTGCGGCGGCCCGAGCCACATCGATACATGGGATCTGAAGCCCGACGCGCCCTCCGAGATCCGCGGGCCTTACAAACCCATCCGCAGCAAAGTGCCGGGCATGCAGTTGAGCGAGCTGCATCCAAAGCTCTCCAGGGTCACGGATCAGTTCTGCCTCATCCGGTCCATGACGCATCCCCGCCCGATCAACAACCACTTCGATGCCATGCACAATCTGCTGAGCGGGCAGGTGGTGGAGCGCGTGCGCCAAGGCGTGCCCGACGACCTGCCCTACATCGGGTCGGTGGTGGCCAAGCATCTCTCCAACGAGCGGAACTTGATCACCAACGCGTGGCTCATCAAGTGCGTGGGCGATCCGGTTTTCTGCGCACCCAACATCGGTTCGGGCGGTTATCTGGGATCGAGCTACGCGCCGGTGTTCATTGGCTCCGCCGAGAACCACCCGGCGATGCCGAAGTTCAAGCTGCCCGAGATTTATGATTCGGGCGATCTCACCCGGATCCATGGCCGGCGCAAGCTGCTCGACACTCTGGAGTCAGACCGTCTCGCCAAAGACTTGAAGGCCAAGGACTGGGGCGACCTGCGCGAACTGGCCTATGATGCGATGACCCGGCCGGAAGGGCGCGATGCCTTCAACCTGAGCCGGGAACCCTTGGCCGTCCGCGAGCGCTATGGCATGCATCCGCTGGGCCAGAACCTGCTTCTCGCCCGCCGCATGGTGGAGGCAGGCGTGCGCTTCGTGACGGTGAACGGCTGGGTCGGCCCTGCGCCCGGCGAGACGGGGGGTGGCCCGCCCAGTTCCAGTTGGGACATGCACGGCGGCAACATGGGCATGGGCAACGCCTTTAGCAACGGCTCCTACGGCATGAACTTTTGCCTGCCGCGTCTGGATGAAGCCCTCTCCGCGCTGCTGACGGATCTCAAGGAGCGCGGAATGATGGACGACACCCTGGTCGTCGCCATGGGCGAGTTTGGGCGCACGCCCATCATCCTCACGCAGGGGCCGCCCGGTCGCCAACACTGGCCCCAATGTTTCTCTGCCATTGTGGCGGGCTGCGGCATTCGCGGCGGGGCCGTCTATGGCGAGTCGGACAAGACCGCCGCCGCTCCCAAAAGCAATCCCGTGACGCCCCAAGATCTCCACGCAACCGTCCTACACGCTTTGGGTGTGCCCTTGAACGACCTTGGCAAAAACACCGGCATCAGCCGTCCGCCGTTCTCCGCGGGCAGACCGGTCATGGGGCTCTTCGGCTAAACCGCAGCGCATCTTGTCGAATGGAGGGCATCTGTAATGGCTACGATGCCTTTCATTGGTTCCCACGTCAGGCGTCTTAGTTGCCAACTGTGAGCCGCAAGTAGTCCTCAAGTGTGTCTACATCACGCAGGGTAGGCAGCAACTGCACGCGGTAATCCTGGAGGGCCGCTTCCTTCAAAGTGGCGGCGAGAACGGTTGAGCTTCCCCAGTCGATGCCCTCAAACAGGGCAGGGCAGGGGCGGTTGAGGCCAATCAGCCAGTAGCCGCCGTCCTCTGCCGGGCCCAGCACGACGTCATGGGTGGCGAGGTGCTCGGCGGCTTGGCTGAGATGAGCCTGCTGAATGTACGGGCAGTCCGAGCCAATCAAAATGGCCGAGCCGCCCGCGTCAACGAAGGCGCGGTGCATACGGTTTCCAAGGTCACCTGGTCCTTGAGGTGAGGCGCTCCATCCAGGCCGAAGCCAAGGCTGAATTTCATCCAGAGCCTCATCCGGCGTGAAGCGCAATTCCACCTTGGGAAGTGGCGCCAGCGTGGCCAGCAACGTGGCGACAAGGCCGGAGTAGATGCGGCATGCGGCGTCAGCTCCCAGTGTGGCGGCGATGCGGGTCTTGACGAAGCCCGGGCGTGGGGCCTTGACAAACACGATGAGGCGCGGGTCGGTCATTCCCTTGACAATCGAGTGCAAACCCTGTGGCATCGGGCGTCTCAAAGCAAACCTCAGCGAAGGGCGTTTTTGCAAAGATGAAAAAGTTCAACGTCGGAATCATCGGCTACGGGTGGGCTGCCACGGCGCACATTGATGCCATCAATGCCACCGGGCAGGCGCAAGTAAGCGCCGTGTATTCGTCGCGGCCACTGGATGACGCTGAGCTAAGCCGGCGACACGGCGCCACCATCAAATCCTACACCGACCTCGGGGCGATGCTTGCCTCGTCGCAAGTGGATGTGGTGGACGTGACCAGCTATCCCTATCAACACGCCGACCAAGTGGTGGCGGCTGCACAGGCGGGCAAGCACCTCATTATTGAGAAGCCCCTGTGCCTTTCAGAGCGGGATCTGGAGCGGATGGTTGCCGCCGTCAAGAAGGCCAAGGTCAAGACGTGCGTGTGCTTCGAGGTTCGGTTCTCCTCAGAATTCCGCACCATTCGCGGCGTGATTGACGCGGGATTGCTGGGGACGATCCACTACGGCGAGGTTGATTACTACCACGGCATTGGCCCGTGGTACGGACAGTTCCGCTGGAACGTGCGCAAGAACGCGGGGGGCAGCAGCCTGCTTTCTGCCGGATGCCACGCGATGGACGCGCTGCTCTATTGCATGGGGTCAACCGACGTGGCCGAGGTGGTGAGTCATTCCACCGGATCGGCCAACCCCGTGTTTAAGAAGTACGAGTACGACACCACCAGCGTGACGTTGCTCAAATTTCGTGACGGGCGATTGGGCAAGGTGGCCTCAGTGATCGACTGCCTGCAGCCCTACTACTTTCACACGCATCTGGTGGGCAGCGAAGGCAGTCTGCTCGACAACAAGTTTCACTCCACCAAGCTTGGCGCGCTCGACAAGAGCCGCTGGAGCCAATTGTCGGCACAGCTGGTGGACTCCGGCGACGTAAAGGACCACCCTTACCAGACGCAATTTGAGGCGTTCTTCGAGGCCCTTCGGGGCGGACGCGAGATGCCGCACACCAGTCTGGCCGATGCAGCGGCGTCGCATAAGATCATCTTCGCTGCAGATGAATCGGCGGCGACGGGCAAGCCCGTGAAGCTCTCTCGCCGACCCTAGCGGGCGATCATTCCCGAGTTTCTCGCGTAATTAAACAGCCCGCCCGCGTCTACCACGGGACGCACCTCGCCCAAAGGTTTGAAAGAGTACACGGTGTCGGTGTGGTGCAGTCGCAGCGTGGCGGCGTCTAAATCCACCGTCGCCTCATCTCCCGTGGAAACGGAGTCGCAGAGCCGGGAAAGAAGTTCGCAGGGATAGAGTTCGCCCGTGGACACGCAGTTGCGAAAGAAGATCCGCGCAAACCCCTCGGCCAGCACCACCCTGCATCCCGCCGAACCAAGCGCGATGGGGGCGTGTTCGCGCGAGCTGCCACAGCCAAAATTCCGCCCTGCGACGAGGATGCCATACTCGCTGTCCAAGGCGCTCGGCTTCACGAAAGGCACCGAATAGAGACCGGTGGGCAATCCGGCCATCGCGTGGCTTCCGAGCCGCTCATACTCCACAGCAATGGTGGGCACAAGGTTGAGGAACTGCGCGGGGATGATCTGGTCGGTGTCAATGTTGTCGCCGACCACAAACACTTTTCCCGTGAACGATGCGGACATCGCGTGGGAATGTGGAGGGGCAGGGCGGGGGATTCAACCCTAAACCAAGCCACTTGGATCTGCCGAACGGATGGGATCGCCCTCGCGGATCGTGCCGCCGCGCACCACGGTGGCGATGACGCCCTGCTTGCCGTCTTTCATCAACGCGCGCAGGCCCGGCGCCACGGCGTCCATCTGTTCGCAGGGGGTGCGAAGTTCGTGTACATGCAGGAGTGCCCCACCCACCTCGATGTGATACCCCAGCAGTGTGGAGAGACAAATTCCCTCGGTCTCGATGTTGGAGCGGGCATTGCCTGGTGCGATGTGCTCCAGGCCCAGTGCCTGGGCGTGTGCAAGGAGCTGTTCGCGTTCGATGAGCGTCACTTGTCGGGGCGACGACTTCTCGAAATAACGCGCGCAACCGGCCACGCCCTTGCCGGTCACGGCTTCCAGCTCGGCCACGCCGCGCATGGGCGCGCGCCGCTCCGGTGGGTGTAGGTGCAACGATTTCACGACGCCCGTCGACACAAGGATTTTGATTACGCCAAAGTGCGGCGCAACGCAATGCCCTTGCCGCGTGGGCTCTCGCCCATATAATCCGGGCGAAATGCTGGATTTGAAGTACGTACGTCAAAGCCCCGACGAAGCGCGGCGCCGGCTCGCCTCTCGCGGAGTGGCGCCAGATCGCATCGATGAGCTTCTGGCCGTGGATGAGTCCCGCCGCAAGCTCCTTACCGAGGCAGAGACGCTCAAGGCGCTACGCAACGCCGCGTCGAAGGAAATTGGCGCGCGGATGAAGGAGGGTGCGAGCGTGGAATTGGAGGCGCGCAAGGCTGCCGTGCGCGAGATGGGTGAACGCATTGCACGCATGGAAGCGCAGGTGAGCGAGGCCGAAGCGTCGCTGAATGCGGCGCTGCTGGAGCTGCCCAATCTGCCTCATCACACCGTGCCCGAGGGCAGGGATGCAGCCGCCAATGTGGTCGTTCACACACACGGCTCCCCAAGCCATTTCGATTTCAAGCCGCGCGGCCATGTGGAATTGTGCGAGTCGCTGCATCTGGTGGATTTCGAGCGCGGCGCCAAGCTCTCTGGCAGCGGATTTCTTTTATACACCGGCTGGGGTGCACGGCTGGAGCGCGCACTCATCTCGTACCTCCTTGACCTGCATGTGCACCAGCATGGTTACACGGAGGTGTCCCCGCCCTTCATGGTGAATGCCGAATGCATGGTGGGGGTGGGCCAATTTCCGAAGTTTCTCAATCAGGCCTACGCGGTACAGGAGGGGCTCGACGGCGCGACGCTGGGACAGCGCTATCTCATCCCCACGGCTGAGGCGCCGGTGGCCAACATGCATCGTGGCGAAATTCTAAGGCAGGACGAGCTGCCCAAAAGCTACTGCGCCTACAGCCCGTGTTTTCGCGCGGAAGCCGGCGCAGCAGGAATGCAGACCCGGGGCATGATCCGCGTCCACCAGTTCGACAAGGTGGAGCTCATCAAGATCGCGACTCCTCAGGAGGGATACGCGGAGCTGGAACGGATGCGAGGACATGCCGAGAGGGTGCTGCAGGATTTGGGATTGCACTACCGCGTGGTCTTGTTGTGCACCGGCGACACGGGATTTGCCTCGGCCAAGACCTACGACATTGAGGTTTGGGCGCCCGGGCAGGGGAGCTATCTGGAGGTTTCCAGCGTGTCCAACACCGAGGATTTCCAGTCGCGGCGCATGCAGTTGCGTTTCAAATCCGAAGCAGGGGGCAACCTGCTTCCACACGTGCTCAACGGCAGTGGCGTTGCGCTGGCGAGATTGTTTGTGTCGTTGATTGAGACCTATCAGAAGGTCGACGGCAGTATCGCAATCCCCGCGCCCCTGCAGCCGTACTTGCGCACCGACTGCATCAGGGCCTAGAGCCTGCCTTGTCATGCGAATCTTGATGGCGACCAGCGAGCTCTTTCCGTTTTCCAAGACGGGCGGGCTGGCGGACATGGTGGCGGGCCTCTCAGGCGCACTCGCAGAGGCGGGGCACGAGGTGCGCGTGATCACTCCGTTGTACCGCGGCATCCGTGAAAAGTTCCCCGCTCTGGAGCTGCTCGACTGGCAATGCGAATTGCCCATGGCGGACGCATGGGTGCGGGCTCAAGTCTGGAGTTCTTCCACTGCGAAAGGCGTGCAGATTTACTTCGTCGACCAGCCCGATTACTTCGGTCGCGCGCAGCTCTACCAGGAGAACGGACTGGGCTACGCCGACAATCCCGAACGATTCATCTTCTTTTCCAAGTGCGTGACGCATCTGGCTCGTTATCTGCCTTGGCGCGCCGACATTCTCCACCTCCACGACTGGCAGGCCGCGATGGTTCCATTGCTCATCCGCGACCAGACTGCGCGCGATCATTGGGCGAATCCTCCGCGCACCTGCCTCACCATTCACAATCTCGCCTATCAAGGCACCTGTCCGGCCGACCAATTCCGATTGGCGAACCTGCCTCAAAACCAATTCAACTTGGGCGGCGCAGAGTTTTATGGGCTGTTCAATCCCTTGAAGGCCGGTCTGGCTTATGCGGACTGGCTTACAACCGTGAGCCCATCCTACAGTCAGGAAATCCTTAGTTCGGAAATGGGCGTAGGCTTGCACGGAGTGCTTCAGGACCGGCGCCAGGCACTGACGGGAATTCTCAATGGAGTCGATTACACCGAATGGAATACACAGAACAACCCGCATTTGCGTCACTCTTATTCTGCGGTGAATCTAGAGGGCAAGGCTGCGAACAAGCTGCTGCTGCAACAGGAATTGGGACTGTTGCAGGCGGCAGATGTGCCGCTCTTTGCGTCCATCACACGGTTGGCCGAACAAAAAGGGCTGCACATCATGCATGATGCACTGCAGGCTCATTTGAGCGCGCGGTTTCAGTTTGTCCTTTTGGGTTCGGGCGATCCGGGGATCGAGGCGCTATTTCTCCAGATGGCTCGGCACCATCCAGGCCGGGCAGCGGTGAGGATCGGCTACGACAATGCGCTCTCGCATCGCATCGAAGCCGGCGCCGATTTTTTCCTCATGCCTTCGCGATATGAGCCATGCGGCCTCAACCAGCTTTACAGTTTACGCTACGGAACAATTCCCATCGTGCGAGCCACGGGCGGTCTCAAAGATTCGGTGGTGGACATTGATCCCAAATCCAATGGCACGGGTATCACCTTTGATAAATATGCTCCCGATGCTTTGTCAGCGGCCATCGATCGCTCGTGCAAGCTTTATGGCAACAAGACGGCATTACGCGACACGATGAGTCGTGGAATGGCAGCGGACTTTTCGTGGCAAGCCTCCGCGGCAAAGTACGCCGAATTGTTCGAGAAGCTTTCCTCTCAAGGCCCCCCAAGCTAATTCTATATAACATTGATTGTGCGATTCATGGTGAGTGCGCCAATTCGGGCAGTTTGAGAGTCGGTAATCAGCTAGCGCGGAACGGCTGGAAGTCGGAAAACCCACCAAAGACTGGCGAGCACCATCAGGATCGTGATGAGTGCTGCGCTCCAATTGTCCCAACCGAATCCATGGGTGCCGTTGGGGCGCATGGAGTCGTTAAGGCAAGGCCAGTAGATCAGGAAAGGCTTGCCGATGATGTTGCGCTCGGGAACCTCGCCCCACGCGCGCGAGTCGCTGCTGTTCATGGTGTTGTCGCCAAAGACCAGATAGCCGCGGCCAGGCATCTGGCTCCATTGATCGGAGCCAAATGTGGCATCCTCATTGGCGAAATACTCGGAAGGAACGTGTCCGCTGCGCTCGTCCGGGTCGGTCGCTGACTGGGGTGAGGTGGTGCGGGCATTGGCGTGCCCTGAGAAGCGTGAGACGCGTGCCGGCTCAAGGGGCGGATACTGAAGATCGTAGTGTGACTGGCCATCGCGGCGACGCGCCTCAGTCTTATGGCGGAAGGCATAGAGATGCTGGAAATGCGGCGTGGCGCTGTCCAGCGGATCGCCATTGATGCGAATGTGCCGATCGTTCCCGATGCGCACCTCTTCAGGTTCAAAGGCAACGAGACGCTTGATGTAGAACTGATTGGGTTGCACGCCATTCGTGATTCCCTTGGTGTCAAACACCACAATCTCACCACGCTCGGGCTTTCGGAAATTGTATCCAACGCGGTCCACGAAGAGGTGGTCGCCGGTCCGGGTGACAAACTTAAGAACGGTCTCACCGGGCTCGAATTCCAGCTTGTTCGCCATCATGTTGGGGGTGTCACCAAAATCTTGCCCGGGCATCCTGATGAGCGGCACGGGCAGGTCGAGAAAGGTTCCGGGCTCGGTCTGCACGCGGCTGAGCTTGTAGGGTGGGGTGTCAAAATAGGTGTACCAGAGGGTCCGTTCGATCCGTTGTCCATCGGGGATGGATTCAAAAACAACCTTCTGCGTGCCGTACATTTTGGGGAAAGACACGGGCTCAGGCTCGGAGATGGAAACCAGCCGCCAATGCCCTTCGGCCCTCAGGTGGTACCAAGTGGTTCCGCGGAACCAGTCTGTCACGCGCCCTGCCCAACCGGGCACTCCGCGCGAAGTGTCCGCGGCCAGATTCTGCATGGTGATTCCATAGAGAGTGGGCTGCATCGATCCGGTCGGAATCTTAAAGGGCTGAAGAAAATAGGCGCGAAAGGCGATCACCACCACCATCACCACCAGGAGCATCTCCACCGTGTCGCGCATGAAGGCATGCGGATAAGGGCGCAGCACTCGGCCCAGTTCAGTCAGTTCATCCTCGGTCACCTTTTGGAGCGCATCCGCCGGCGGCACGCTGGCAAGGGCGCAGCGCCAGCGCCCCAGCGACTCGCGCGCCTGCTGGCCGTCTGCCGCAGGCAGAAGGTCGCGCTGCTCGCGGTAGAGCTTTTCCGCCTGACGGTAGCTGTCCACGCTGCGACGAAGCGTTTTTGAGATGAACCAGTTGAGGCACCACATGGGCGTCTTACGCTTTGAGCACCTCGATGAAGGCTTCCTGGGGAATGTTCACGGAGCCGAATGACTTCATGCGCTTCTTGCCTTCCTTTTGCTTATCCAAAAGCTTGCGCTTGCGAGAGACGTCGCCGCCGAAGCACTTGGCCGTGACATCCTTGCGCATGGGGGTGACGGTTTCCCGCGCGACCACCTTGCCACCAATGGCGGCCTGGATGGCGACCCTGAACTGCTGGCGCGGCACAACATCCTTTAGTTTTGCAGCCAGTGCGCGCCCCCGTGTGGGGGCTTTGTCGCGGTGAACGATGCAGGAGAACGCATCCACCGGCTCATCATTCACCAGCATTTCCAGCTTCACCATCGGCGAAACCTGATGGCCTTCGTGCTCATAATCCATGGAGCCAAAGCCACGGGTGATGCTCTTGATGCGGTCGTGAAAGTCGATCAGGATTTCGTTGAGCGGCAGGCGTGCCTCCAGCATCACGCGCTGGGGATCGATGGTGCTGGTGTGATCAAGCTGCCCACGCTTCTCGCCAATGAGGTTCATGAGGTCGCCAATGTAGTCATTGGGGCAGATGATAAAGGCGCGCACCACCGGCTCCTCGATCTCCTCGATAAAGGTTGGGTCGGGAAGAAACGCCGGGTTGTCCACCATCTTGATGTCACCGTTGGTCAGCAGCACGCGGTACACCACGCTCGGATAGGTGGCGATGATGTCCATGTTATACTCGCGCCGCAGGCGCTCCTGGACAATTTCCAGGTGCAGCAGTCCGAGGAAACCGCAGCGGAAGCCAAATCCCAGCGCGGCGGAGCTTTCCTGCTGGTACACGAAGGCCGAGTCGTTGAGTTGCAGTTTGGCGAGGCTGGACTGCAGGTGCTGGAAGTCCGCGGGATTGATGGGATAAAGCCCGCTGAACACCATGGGGTGGACCTCCTTAAATCCAGGCAGCGCGGGCGCGTGGTGGATGGGGTCGGTCAAGGTGTCGCCGAGCCGGATTTCCTCGGGCTTCTTGATGTCAGTGATGACATAGCCGGTCTCGCCGGCGGTGAGTTCAGAGCGCACATACGCCTTGGGGTTGAACCCTCCCACCTCTTTCACCTCCACGGTGCGCCCGCCGTGCAGCATGTGGATTCTCATTCCTGGCACCATGCGTCCGGAAAAGAGGCGGACAAGGATGACCACGCCGCGATAGGTGTCAAAATACGAGTCATAGGCCAATGCCTGCAACAGGCCGTGATCAGGCAGGCGCGGTGCGGGCACGCGCTCGATGATGGCATCGAGAATCTCTGCAATGCCGATGCCCACCTTGGCACTGCAACAGATGGCGTTGTCGCTGGGAATAGCCAGCACCTCCTCGATCTGCCGTTTGGCCAGCGGCACATTGGCGTGCGGAAGGTCAATCTTGTTGATGACCGGGATAATCTCCAGCTTCTGCGCCATGGCCAGATGCACATTGGCCACCGTCTGCGCCTCCACGCCCTGCGCGGCATCCACGATCAGCAAGGCCCCTTCACAGGCGCTCAGGCTGCGCGAAACCTCGTAGGAGAAATCCACATGGCCGGGCGTGTCGATGAGGTTGAGCTTGTAGGTCTGCCCGTTCTTGTCGGTGTAGGTCATGTTGACCGGGTGCGCCTTGATGGTGATTCCCCGCTCGCGCTCCAAGTCCATGGAGTCGAGCAGTTGATCCTCCATGTCGCGCGTGGCCACGGTGCCGGTCAACTGCAGCAATCGATCCGACAAGGTGGTCTTGCCGTGGTCGATGTGGGCAATAATGCAAAAATTTCTGATCCTGGCGGCGTCCATCTTAAGACTTCAACCTCTCAATGACCGCGAGAACATAGCCTCATTTCTGACTGTGGAAAGGCGAAACTCTTGAAGTCGTTTTTGCGCTGGCGCATCCGGCCCGTCTCGTGCATGTTTTGCCCAGTACACGTGGGGCATTCATGCGTTGCAAGCGTACTCATCCCGTCACCATCGCAGCCTCCCTGCTGCTCCTCGTGGCGGCGTGTCATCCTGGGAATCCCAAGTCTGACACGAACCGGACGCCAGGAACACAAGTCTGGGCTTTCCAGACCGGCGACAAGGTTGACTCGTCCCCCACCCTCGCAGCCGATGGCACGGTCTACGTTGGCTCCGACAACGGCATCGTGTTTGCACTGAATGGGCAAACAGGCAGCAAGCACTGGGAGTACCCGGCCACCAACGAAGTGAGCAGCTCGCCCACGGTGGGCCCCGATGGGACGGTGTACGTCGGCTCGGCCAGCGACCGGGTGGTCGCGCTCAACGGCAAGACAGGGCGGGTGCGCTGGGAGTATCTGGCGGGAGGCGACGTGGGTTCTTCCCCTGCCCTTTCGCCCTCGGGCGATTTGCTGATCGGCTCGGATGACCGCAAACTTCACGCTCTGGATGCGGGCAACGGCAGCCTTAAATGGACCTTCTCCACCGGCAACTTTATCACCGGCCCCCCTTCCATCGGTCCGGATGGAACGATTTACGTGGGATCGCGCGACTTCCGCGTGTATGCGATTGACGGCCGGACCGGTTTGCCCAAGTGGGAATTTCGCACCGGCAACTGGGTGGAAACCGCACCCGTGCTGGGACTGGACAACACGGTCTTTGTTGGCTCATTTGACAATAAGATCTACGCCCTGCACGCGGGCAACGGCACCAAGCGTTGGGAGTTTGCCACCGGCTACTGGGTGGTTTCAACACCGGCCGTGGACGAGGAAGGCACGGTGTATGTGGGCTCGAATGACCGGCGCATGTATGCACTGGACGGGCGGACCGGCGCCAAGAAATGGGAGTTTGTCACGGAAGGTCTGGTGGAGAGTTCCCCCGCGATCGGCGATGATGGCACGCTGTACTTTGGCTCGCACGACGGCAGGCTCTATGCTCTGGAGAAGCGCACGGGCGCGCTCAAGTGGTCCTTTGCCACGGGCGGAAAGATTCGAGGTTCGCCCGTGCTGGGAAGTCACGGGCTGGTTTACATCGGCTCGCGCGATGGAAAGGTGTACGCCATCCAAACCTCCGGCAAGGGACCGGGCAAGGGCCCCGCGCCGATGTTTGGAATCAACCCGCAACACACGCGGGTGGCGGCCCTGCGCGACTAGAGGCCCCCCTTTGTTGCGTCAGCCGCGGCAAAGGCGGCGCCCAAGCGCAAGCAGGCGTTGCACCGCGCGCGGCGTGGGTGCCTCGGCATAAATCCGCAGGACAGGTTCAGTGCCCGAACCCCTTAGCATCAGCCACGAACCATCGCGCGCGATGAACTTGACGCCGTCCAAGGATTTCACGGCCACCACCGCGCTGCGACCCAGCCGGTCTGGAGGCCGTGCTCCTACTCGTTCCAGCAAGCCTGCATGGCGTTCCACCGCGCAGTGCAGGTCCATTCTTTCATAGTGATGCGGCCCGAATTGAGACTCCAATCTGCGCAGCAACACCGGCAGAGGGCGTCGCTCCATGGCCAGCATTTCCAAAAGCATCAATCCCGCAAGCACCCCGTCGCGATCCTGGATGTGCCCGCAAAAACCGATGCCGCCGCTCTCCTCGGCACCCAGCAGCACGCCACCCTGGATCATCTCGTGAGCAATGAACTTGAACCCCACGCCGGTCTCCGTGAGGTCGAGGCCCCATGCGGCGCACATTCGGTCCACCATCGAAGTCGTGGTCAGCGCCTTGACGACCCGCCCCCTGCCCTTGCGATTCACGATGCAGTGCCGCAGGAGAAGGCAGATAATCTGGTGCGTGGAGAGCGGCTTGCCGCGCCCGTCGAGTGCGCCAATGCGGTCGGCGTCGCCGTCGGTGACAATGCAGAGGTCGGCAGGATGCGCGCGCAAATGACGGATCGTGGGGCCGTAATTACGCGCGATGGGCTCAGGCGACAGCCCCCCAAACGTGGGATCGTGGCGGGCATGCAGCGTCTGCACACGGCACGAAGTGGCGCGCAACAGGTCGTCGAAGCAGCCTGCGCCCACCCCATAGAGCGGCTCATGCACCAGCCGAAGCTTCGATCGGGATATTCCCTTAAAATCCACAAGGCTCTTAAGGGCGGTGTACCAAGCAGGCTTGAGGTCCATCCGGCGCACCTGCCCTCTGCGGATGGCGAGTTTTAGCGGGATGGATCGCGGTGGATTCTGGTCCATGCGCTGCTCGATTTGCCGGCACAGTTCCCGATCCGCCGGGCCGCCTGTGTGCGTCTTGAGTTTGTAACCATTAAAGGCGGCCGGATTGTGGCTGGCCGTGATGACCACGCCGCAACAGGCGCGCCGGCGGGGTACGGCGAAGGACACGGCGGGGGTCGGCACGGGGGAATCGGCAAGCACCACTGAAAAACCAGCAGCGGCAAACACCTCGGCGGCCGCGGTGGCAAACTGATCCGACAAAAACCGCCGGTCAAAGCCCACGATGATGAGGTGGCGCGTTCCAGCGGGCAGGCTGGCGCGAAAGTGGTCGGCCGTGGCCTGGGCCACGCGCTGGACATTGGCGAAGGTGAAATCCTGCGCGATGATGGCGCGCCAGCCGTCGGTGCCAAACCGGATGGGGTCGGCTCTCACGTGGCGGTGGGCACGACCATGTGGCGGCGGTGCCGCTCAGCGGCCTTGCGCAGCGTGGAAACCGCCTGCTTCATGTTGCGTTTGCCAAAAAGCGCGGTGCCACTGACGAGCGTGTCGGCTCCGGCGGCCGCGCATTCAGCGGCGGTGGCTGCGTTAATGCCGCCGTCTACCTCGATGCGGTATCCCAATGCGCGGCGCTGGCGCCACTCCCATGCCTGCGCAACCTTGGGCAGCGCCTCGCGGATGAAAGGCTGGCCGCCAAATCCCGGATTGACGGTCATCACCAGCAGCAGATCAATCTGCGCCAGATAGGGCTCGGCCTCGGAAATCATGGTGGGCGGATTGATGGCCAGCCCCACCTTGCATCCAAGCGACTTGATGCGCCAGATGAGTCCGGCCACCTTGTCTCCCAGCTCGGCGTGGATGATGATTTGGTCTGCGCCCGCTTTGGCAAAGGGCTCCAGCAGCATGTCGGGTTTGGAGCACATGAGGTGCACGTCGAAGAACATCTTCACTTGGGGGCGCAATGCCCGCACCACTTCGGGCCCGAAGCTGATGTTGGGCACGAAGTGGCCATCCATGATGTCCAGATGAAGCCAGTCGGCACCGGCACGCTCGGCACGCTGCGCTTCGGCGGCGAGTTTGCCAAAGTTGCTCGCGAGCAGGGATGGCGCGACAATCACACGCGCAGCGTAAGCGAAGGGTGTGGGGCGTCAACCCGCCCTTGTGCGCAGCGAAAGTCAGATGGGCGCAGGCGCGGGTGCCGGAGTACTTCCCAGATCCGGATCCAAGGGTGACTCGGGCTTCTTCAAGGTGCTGGCAGTGGGGGTCACAGCCTCGGCGCCTGAGGGAGGATTATCGGGACGATTGTTGTCTGGAGGAGTAAATTGTCCAGTGCGGACGATGTCCTCAACCTGGCTTCCTTCCAGAGTCTCCCATTCCAGAAGGGCATTGGCGATGACCTCCAGCTTTGCGCGGTGCTCCGTGATCAGCGATTGAGCGCGTGCGTAGCAATCATTGATGATGGCCTTGACCTCGCCGTCAATCTCCCGCGCCGTATTCTCGCTGTAGCCCTTGGTGCGCGCCATGTCCCGGCCCAGAAAGACATACTCGTGGTCGTCTCCGTATTGCACCATGCCCAAAGACTTGCTCATGCCAAATTGACAGACCATCGCGCGCGCCATCTTGGTGGCCTGCTGGATGTCGCCGGCCGCTCCTGAGGAAATGTCGTTGGAAAACATCTCCTCGGCAATCCGGCCGCCCATGGTCATGGTGATGTTGTCCATGAGTTCGAGCCGCTGATAATTAAGCACGTCCTCCTTGGGCAGCGACATGGTCGAGCCCAGGGCCTGGCCGCGGGGAATGATGGTGACCTTGTGCAGCGGGTGCGTGTGATCAAGCACCACGTTGAGCAGCGCGTGCCCCGCCTCATGCCAGGCAGTGCGCTTCTTGTTCTCGTCGGTCATCGCCAGGCTCCGGCGCTCCCGGCCCCAGCGAACCTTGTCGCGGGCTTCCTCCAGTTCCGTGAGGGTAATCCGGCTCTTGCCGGCGCGCGCCGCCAGCAGCGCCGCTTCATTGAGGAGATTGGCCAGCTCGGCGCCGGAGTATCCGGGGGTTCCGCGGGCGATGACCGAAAGGTCCACATCCTTGTCGAGTTTCACCTTCTTCGCGTGAACCTTGAGGATTTCCTCGCGGCCGCGGATGTCCGGCAGATTCACCGTGAGCTGGCGGTCAAACCGGCCAGGCCGCAGCAGCGCGGGATCCAAAACATCGGGGCGGTTGGTGGCAGCGATGATGATGATGCCTTCCTGCGAATCAAATCCATCCATCTCCACCAGCAAGGCGTTGAGGGTCTGTTCGCGCTCTTCTTTGCCGCCGCCCAACCCGTGGCCGCGGTGGCGACCCACGGCTTCAATTTCGTCGATGAACACCAAGGAGGGCGTGCTCTTGCGCGCCTGTTCAAAGATGTCGCGCACCCGGCT
>SXGS01248175.1_pt1 | contig 19256 bp, 11 predicted proteins | sample 3174681 | NCBI WGS metagenome assembly SXGS01 (sample SAMN11356861, study PRJNA531348) | freshwater metagenome | isolation source: freshwater sample F1-80 | place: China: Fuxian Lake, Yuxi | collected 2017-12-25 | reverse complement strand
TCGAGCGCGCGCCGGCCGTGACGGTCGAGCCGCGGTGAATCTGACCGACGCACCGTCGCGGCGGCGTGGGGCAACCCTCGCCGCTGCACGAACCCCGGCACGTCTCGCTGCGTTGTGCGCGAAACGGTGACGGTCGGGCCCCGCTGACGCCCGCGGGCGCGCGCGGGTAGACCCCGCGGCGCAGGAATGAGAAGGGGGCCCTCATGGGTTCGCCTCGCGTGAGGATGCTTCGTTCCGTACTTGCCGCGCTCGGCGTCGCGGCCGCACTCTTCGCCGGATGCAAGCCGGGGCCGCGCGCGTTGTCGTTGCCGCGGCTCGAGTCGACGCGCCTGCCGCGAGCGGACGAGCCCCACCTCGAAGGGCCGCCGGGCTTGCCCGCGCTCGTGGTCGCGGAGCTCGCCTCCTCGGACCGCGAGGTGCTCGTCGCGCGCCGCGGCGAGCGTGCGCTGATCGCCACGAATTCCGCGGGAAAATGGCTGGTCGGCCCCGTTCGTCGCGGTCCCAAGGGCGTCGGCATCGAGGCCGATCCCGAGGGCGTGCACGAGCTCGCCGGGGCGGTGACGCGCGGCGCCGACGCCTCGAGCGAGGTGGGGCCGAGCGTGCTGCGTGCACACGGGGAAGGCTACCTGCTCGCGTGGGTCGCGGCCGTCGGTCCCGAGCCCCGCGAGCACGTCCTCACGACGCTGCGGCTCGATCTCGACGGCAACCCGAAGGGCGAGGCGCACGAGGTCGCGCGCTCGGCGCAGGCCATCGACTGGGTCGACTTGCTCAGCGCGAGCCCCGACGACGCGACGGCCTACCTCGTGTGGGATCACGCCGTGGGCGGGCGGGTCGAGGTCGACGCGGCGCACGTTGGCCCAGCCAAGGTGGACGCGCCCGCGAGGATTTTCAGCGGACGGGCGTGGCATGGCGCGGCGCTCGGCGGCGCGCTCTTTCTGGCCGGGGCCGAGCTCGGTCCTGCCGAGACGTCGGCCATTTCCATCTACCGCGCGAGCGTCGTCGACGACCGGCTCGCGGTCGCGCGAACGACCGTGCTGGCCGAGGCGACCGCCCTTCCGGACGTGCAAGTCTCTCCGCTCGGCGCGGGCCTCGTCGTCGCGTGGACCGACGTTCGGGACGCCGACGCGCACGTCTATGCGGCGAGCCTCGCGGCAGACGCGACCGTCACGCGCGCCGCGGCGCCCGTGGTCGAGCCGGTCGGTGGGCACGCGCTCGTCGCGTTGCTCGGGAGATCCGGAGGCGAGGGCGGCCTCGTCGTGTTCGAGCGCGAAGCGTCAGCGCCGGCCGCGGAGCGCACCTTCGAGCTCTGCGCGCTCGGTAAAGACGGGCGCACCGGGCCGCGCGCCGAGCTCGCGACGGCGGCCGGCAGCGACGTGCCGCATTTCGTCACCGACGGCGCGGGATTCGGCGCGCTCGCGCTCGCACCGATGCGCCTCGCCGGTAGCCTGGGGCCGTTCGGCTCGCTCGCCGCGGCGCCGCATTATTTACGCTTCGACGCCGGGCTTCGCGTCCGCGCGGCCGAGCCCATTCGCGTCGCCGAGCTCGATCCCCACGGTGAGCACGACGGCGTCCCCGAGCTCGTGCGCGCGCTCGAGTGCCGGGACGCGCTCTGCACGCTCGTGGCGCACGGTCACGGCAGCCCGTCGCTGCTCGCGCTCGTCGAGCTGCCGGTGCGCTCGAGCCCGTGGGCCGCGCCGCTCGCACCGAAGGCGCTGACGGAGCCGGCGCGCGCCACGGCGCTCTCGGTGCTCGTCGAGGTGGACGGCGCCGTCGCGGAGTTCGACGCCGTGCGGCTCTCGGACGGACGACTCCTCGTCGCTTGGGTGACCGAGCCCGACGCCCGCGGCGACGCGAACGCGAGCGGGAGGCTCGAGCTGTGCTTCGTCGAGGCCGACGGCCGCGTGGGCGAGGTCGTGACGCTCTCGGAGAAGGCCATCGCGCTCGGCGGCGTCGATGTCGAGCTCGTCCCCGAGCCCGGAAAATCGAAAGGCGCGCTCGCGCTCATCGGTTGGTCGGGGCCCAACGCGGGCGCCCAGGTGTTCGTGACCCAGATCGACGCGCGCGGCCGCAAGCTGCGGCAAAAGGCCGTGACCAAGCTCGGACGCGGCGCCACGGCCACGGAGGTGTTCGACGTCGAGGTGGCGGCCGTCCCGAGCGGCGGCGCGCTCGTGGCGTGGTCGGACACGCGCAGCGGCGAGCCCGCAATTTACGCCGCGCGCGTCGACGACGGCCTCGAACGCAAGGGGCGGGAGGAGCGCCTGAGCCCCGCTTTGAGCCCGGCGACGGAGCCCGATCTGCTCCTCCTCGGCGGCCAGGTGCTCGTCGCCTGGTCCACGACGCGCGCTGCCGAAGGGGCCGCGACCATCTCGGTCAATGCGCTCGACGCGGCCACGGCTCGCGCGCTCGGCGCGCCGCGAGAGCTCTATCGCTCGGCCGGCCACGCGCACACGCCGCGCTTGTTTCCGAGCGGGGGCAAGGCGCTGCTCGCGTGGCTCGACGAGTCGCGTAGCAAGACCGCGGAGACCGCCGAGCTCGCGCGCGTCGTCACCGGCGAGGGCTCGAGCGGCCTCTACCTCGTGGCCGTCGACGAGCGCGGTCAGCCGCTGGCCCAGGCTCGGCTCGTGCGTCAGGCGGCGAGCGCGGCCTCGTCGGCGGCCGTGTCATGCGACGGCGTGCGGTGCCGCGGCGTCGTCGCGGGCGCGTCGGGCAGCGAGCTCACGTTCGGGGCCTTCGATGCACCGTTCGAGAGCGGCGCTCCGGTCGTGGCGTCGACCTTCGCGTCCCTGTCAGCAGCCGGAGCTCGCGACGTGCAGGTCGCCCTGGCGCCGACCGTGGAGCGGCTCGTCTTCGCCGAGGCGCGCAACGGAAAGACTCGCCTGCGCCTGCTCGAGCTCGAATTCGCGCAGCGCCGCACGGGCCCGAGCGAGCCTTATTGAGCAGCTCGCGATCGGCCCTCTCGCGATTGGCCAGCTCGCGATTGGCCCTCTCGCGATTGACCAGCTCGCGATTGACCAGCTCGCGATTGGCCCTCTCGCGAGTCGCCAGCTCGCGATTGACCGGCTCGCGATTGACCAGCTCGCGATTGACCAGCTCGCGATTGACCAGCTCGCGATTGACCAGTTCGCGATTCAGCAGCTCTCGCGCCGCGTGAGTTCGGCGTCGATCTCTCGGTGAAACTCGAGAAAGCACGACTCTTCTGACCACTTCGGGGCCAGCGCGATGAGCTCGCGCGCCTTGCCGACGTCGCCGGCGTCGATGGCCGAGATGGCCGCGCCGTAGCGCATGGCCCAGTGGACGAGCGGGCTCGCCTCGCTCGCCGCCACGAGCAACGAAGTATCACCGGTGCGTCCCGCGTGGGCGAACGCACGCGCCAGCGCCGCGGCCCCTTCGCGCAGGAGCCGGATGCGTCCGACGAGCGGAGGCGCGGCCGGGGGCATCGGCAGCCGCTCGAGGCGCGCCGCCCGATCGAGCGCGGTTGCGCTGTCGCCCTCGAACGCGTAGAGCAACGTGTCGAGGAAGAGACGCTGCTCGAGCGCCGCCTCCCAGGCCTCGCCGCGATCGGCCTCGCGCATGGCCGCGCGCGCCCGCGTCACCCAGCCGTAGGCCGCGAACGCCGTCGCCGCCATCAGCGGCCCCATCGTCTCGAAGTGCGGCATGCTCGAGACCGCGCCCGACCAGCGCGCGACGATGGCGTCGACGTTGCCGCCGAGAAAGAGCTGCTTCGCCCGGCGCCGCGCCACGAAGCGCGCGAGCCAGAACGAGCCCGCCAGCGCGAGCGCCAACACCCCGACGACCGGGTTCTGCCACGTCTCGCGCAGCAGCAGCGCCGCCGCGAGCGCGGATGCGACGAACATCACCTTGGGCCAGATCGGCACCTGCGGCGGCTCATCGTCGGCGGCGTTCATGACCCAACCGTAGACCCGGTGATCGCTCGAATCGAGGCCCAATCGACGCGGGTCACGTCGGGGCCTCGCATGCGCGCAGCCAGTTCCCCCAAACCGTTGCTACGATACGCGCCCCGTGAACGACAGCGGCGCGAGACCAGATCCCGCAGGGCTAGCCGCTCCGGCGAACCCCGCGGCAGCCGGCGTGCCGCGGGTAACCGGCTCGGACGCGGGGCCACCCCGGGGGGGTCGGCCGCTCCTGGCCGCCGGCACGATGGTCGACCACTTTCGCGTCCTCCGCATGCTCGGCAAGGGCGGCATGGGCGAGGTCTACGCCGCGCGCGACATGAAGCTCGGGCGCAAGGTCGCGCTCAAGGTGGTCACGGCCGATCGCTTCGAGACCAAGGCGATGCGCGAGCGGTTCGTGGTCGAGGCGCGGGCGACGGCGCGCTTCAACCACCCCAACATCGTGACGATCTACGCCGTCGGCGAGCACGACACGGGCCCGTATCTCGCGCTCGAGCTGCTCGAGGGCGAGAACCTCTCGGCGCGCATGGCGGACACGCGCCTGAGTCAGCGCGAGGCCCTGCGCGTCGCGCTCGCCATCGCCGAGGCCCTCGCCGAGGCCCACCGGCACGGCGTGCTCCATCGCGATCTCAAGCCGGGCAACGTGCTGATCGGCCGCGACGGCCGCGTGCGCGTGCTCGACTTTGGCCTCGCCAAGATCGTCGAGCGCGCTCCCGACACCACCGAAGTCGGCGACGCGGACACGCTTCCGCCTTCGAGTAGGAGAGCGGCCCAGCTGCTGAGCGCGGGCGTGGGCGCTGCCGACACCTTCGGCCCGGGCACGCCGAAATACATGGCTCCCGAGCAGTGGCAAGAGGAGCCCGCCGCCGAGGCGAGCGACGTGTGGGCGCTCGGGATCGTCATGTACATCATGCTCGCCGGCCACCACCCTTACGAGGGCCTCGCGCTCGCCGAGCTGGCGTTCGCGGTGGGCGGCGGGGAGAAGGCTCCGGGCCTGCGAGGGCACGCGCAGGTAACCGAGGACATCGAGGAGCTCGTCGCCCAGTGCCTCGAGAAGGAGCCGGCCCTTCGCCCCACGTCGGCGCGGCTCGTGGCGCGGCTCTCTTCCCTGATCGCAGGCGAGGCCCGAGCGATCGTGGTTGGCGAAAATCCGTTTCGCGGCCTCGCGTCGTTCACGCGTGAGCACGAGCACCTCTACTTTGGTCGCGACGCCGAGATCGCGGCGTTCGTCGAGCGTGCGCGCATTCGCACCGTGCTCCCGGTGGTCGGGCCCTCGGGCTCGGGCAAGAGCTCGTTCGTACAGGCGGGAGTCATCCCTCGCTTGATGGAGCAAGAGCACTTCTCGGTGCTCTCGATGCGCCCCGGCACCGATCCCTTCGCCGCGCTCGCGTCGCGGCTCTTGCTCGGGGAAGACGCCGGTGGCTCGGGGCCGCAGCTTCGGCGCGCGCACGACGCCCCGACGCGCGTTCGGAGGAACAGGCCTCGGGGCGACGAGCCGACCCGCACGGACGGCGGGCTACCCGTGCTCGCGCAGGCCGAGGCCGCGGGCGCGGCGCTGACGGCGACGGGCAGCCATCGCGTCGAGGTCACCGAGCTTGCGGCGCGCCTGCGCGACAATCCCGGTCAGCTCGGCTTCGAGCTGGGAGCGCTCGCCGAGGCGCAGAGCTCCCGCGTGCTCTTGTTCGTCGATCAGATGGAGGAGGTCTTCACGCTCGCGCAAGACGACGCAGGCGCGCGCGCTTTCGTCGAGCTGCTCTGCTCGGCGACCGATGATCCGCTCGATCCGGTGCGCATCATCTTCACGATCCGCGATGATTTCCTGGGCCGCCTCGCCGTCAGTCCGTCGGCGAGCGAGATCCTCGGCCACGTGACGCTCATTCAGCGGCCCGACGCGGGCGCGCTCGAAGAGACGCTCATCCGCCCGATCAAAAACCTCGGCTACACCTACGACGACCCCGAGCTCGCGCGTGACATGGTCCGCGCCGTGGCGGGCGAGCAGGCGGCGCTGCCGCTCTTGCAGTTCGCCGCGAGCCTCTTGTGGGAGAGGCGCGACCGGGAAGGCCTGCGCCTGACGCGCGCCGCGTACGTCGATCTCGGCGGCGTCGAAGGCGCCCTCGCGCGCCACGCCGACGGCGTGCTGGCCGCGCTCTCGGACGACGAGCCGCGTGTTGCCCGACAGCTCCTCCTGCGGCTCGTCACGCCCGACCGGACGCGCAAGGTGGTGACCCGTGACCAGGCGCTCGACGGCCTCGGGGCGCGCGGCTCCGCGATCTTGGCGCGTTTCATCGAGGCGCGGCTCCTCTCGACCATCAAGTTCCCCGAACAGAAGGGCGGCGTCATGCTCGAGCTCGCGCATGAGTCGCTCCTTCGCACGTGGGCTACCCTCGCTCGTTGGGTCGACGAGTCGCACGAAGACGTCGTGCTCTTTGGCCAGCTCGAGCAGGCCGCGCGCTTCTGGCACGAGCGCGGCAAGGCGGCCGATCAGCTCTGGCGTGGCGAGGCGCTCGACGACGCCGTGCGCATGCGCGCGCGGGCCGCGAGGGTCTTGCCGAGGCCGGTGCGCGAGTTCATCGCCGCGAGCGAGCGCGTCGCGAAACGCCAGCAGCGGCGCCGCCGCGCGCTCGGTGCCTTGGCGGTGGTGGCCGCCGTGGCGATCGCCGTCACTGCCGTGGTCGTCGCGGTGAACATCGCCGAACAGCGCGACCGCGCCGAACAGCGCCGTGCCGAGGCGCTTCGTGAAGGCGCTCGTGCGGCGCTCGCGCAGCGACACGTGCTCGAGGCGCGGGCCAAGCTACGCGAGTCGCTCGAGATCGAGGACACGCTCGGCTCGCGTGCGCTGTGGCGCAAGCTCGAGCGCGAGCCGCTCGTCTGGCAGCTTCCGTCAGCGGAGCACGTGGTCGGCGTCGCCATCTCCCACGATGGCATGCACGTGGCGGCCGGAGGCTCGAATGGCGTCGCGCTCCTCGTCGCGACCGAGACGCGCGCGCACCGAGCCCTGCGCGGCCATGCGGACCAGATTTTGTCGGTGAGCTTCTCGCCCGACGACAAGACGCTCGCGACGTCGAGCCTCGACAACACCGTGCGCCTATGGAGCGTGGCGACGGGCGCGCTCGAGCGCGTCCTGCGCGGCCACACGAGCGCCGTGCACACCGCGCGTTTCTCACCGGACGGAGCGCGGCTCGTCGCTGGCGGGTACGACGGCTCGGTGCGAGTGTGGGAGGTGGCGAGCGGTCGCGAGCTCGCCGCCATGCGAGGTCACGCCGCCGCCGTGCGGGGCGTCGCCTACAGCCCCGATGGCAAGCTGGTCGCGTCCGGCGACGCGCGCGGCGTCGTGCGCTTATGGAGCGCCGAGTCGGGCCGCGACGCGGGACAGTGGCAGGCCCACGAGCTCGCGATCTACGGGGTGGAGTTCGCCCGCGACGGTCGGCTCGTCGCGACGAGCAGCCTCGACTCGACGGTGCGCCTCTGGGATGTCGCGACCCGCACCGAGCGGGCGGTGCTGCGCGAGCACGGCGCCGCCGCGCAGCGCATCGCGTTCGCACCCGACGGCAAGCGGCTCGTGTCGACCGGACTCGACGGCCAGGTCATCGTGTGGGACGTCGCGACGGCGAGCGTGGTCGGGAGCTACCCCCACGCGAGCGCGGTGAGCGACGCCGCCTTCGATGGCACCGGCAAGCTGCTGGCGACCGCGTCGCTGGTCCAAGGGGTCAGCCTCTACCGGGCCGACGTGCCGGCGACGGACGCTCGCCTCGCGCACGAGGGCACGCTTCAGAGCGCGGTGATCTCACCAGACGGCGAGTGGCTCGCCTCGGCCGACCGAGACGGACGCGTCGGCCTGTGGCAGGCGAGCACCGGCAGGCTCGTGCGCCTGCACGCCGGGCATCAAGGCAAGGTGAACGACGTCGCGTTCAGTCCCGATGGGAAGCGGCTCGTTTCGGCGGGCGATGACGGGCTCTTGCGGTCGTGGACGAGCGCCGGCAAGCGCGAGCGCGCTCTCTTCGCGCACTCCGCGCCGCTCTCCGCGGTCGCGTTCGCCGATGCGCGAAGCGTCGTCGTCGCAGCGCACGACGGGGCCGCCCGCGTCGTGGACGTCGAGACGGGCGAGACCCGCTGGTCCGTGCCCTCGGGGAGCGAGCGGATCCACGACATCGCCATAGCAAAGGACGGCAAGCGCGCGGCTCTCGCGAGCTACGACGGCTCGGTGCGCCTCTGGTCGCTCGCGGCTGGCACGCTCGTGCGCAAGCTCGCGGGCGGCGGGCCGCGGATCTACGGGGTCGTCTTTCACCCGAGCGGCGAGGAGCTCGTCACGTCGGACGCGGACGGGAACTTCCGCCGGTGGCCGGTCGGCCCGGATGCGGGCGACTCGCCCGTGCCCATCGACCTCGAGCGGGCACCGACGCGCTGCTACCGCCTCGCGTTCGACGACGAAGGAACGTGGCTCGCCGCTCCGTGCGCGGATGGCACCGTGCGGCTGATCCCGACCGCCGGCGGCGCGACGGTCGTCGTCGAGGCTCATCGAGATGAGGTCAACACCGTGCGCTTCGGGCGACGCGGCAGCGTCTTCGTCACGGCCAGCGACGACCGCACCGTGCGTCTCTGGGATGCCGCCACGATGCGCCCGCGGTGGAGCGCCGCCGCGCTCGTGCCGCCCGCGCTCGCTCCCAGCGCGCCGGCGCTGCTCTACTCGCAGCTCGGCTGGACCGAGGTCGACGGCACGCCCGCCGGCGCTCCGCGCGCGACGTGCCGTGGTGCCGTAGAAGCCGCGGCGGCGAGCAGCGTGAGCGACGACGGTGCGCGTCTCTGCGTCGCGACCCTCGACGGGCACCTGGTCCTCGCCGATCTCGCGAACGATCGCGAGCTGTCACGAGCGCCGCTGACCGCCCGCTCGATCGTCGCCACCGAATCGGCTTGCTACGCGAGCACCCCGACGGACGTCGTGCGGCTCGACGCTTCGGGCGCCCGATCGCTCGGGATCTCGGGGTGCAGCGCGCTCGGGCAAGGGGATGGACTCGTCGCGATGGGCGTGGGGGACGAAGTGCGGGTCGTCGACGCCGCGGGGGTCGAGCGGCATCGAATCGCCGAAAAACCTGGAGTTTCCGCGCTCGCGATGGGCGGAGGCGTCTTGGCCATCGGCCACCGCGATGGACAAATCGTCCGCCGAGACCTGGCGACCGGAGAAGAACAGGAGCTCGAAGCGACCGCCCGGAGCCTCGTCGAGCGCATCGTCCGCGGCCCAGGGGGAGTGTGGATCGCGGGGTTCGCCAATGGCGACGTCGGCATGTGGGACGGCGCGACCGCGCAGCGCCTCGACCACGCGCGGCTGCACGGGCCCGTCGGTCATCTGCTCGTCTCGGGGCGGAAATTGTACGCGGCGAGCACGCTCGGCGATGGGCTCGCGTGGGATCTCGGCGACCTCGAGGGGAGCCGCTGCGACTTGCTCCGCAAGGTCAGGCGCGAGGTGCCGGTGGTGTGGCGCAACGGCCGCGCCGTGACCTCGCCGCCGAGGCCGGGCGTGTGCCCCTGAGTATACCCGAGCGTGACGTGCTGACCGAGCGCGAGCGTGGGGCAGTCGTGAGCGCGGCGTGGCGCGGTCGTACCGTCTGAGCATGACGTGCTGACCGAGCGCCAGCGTGGGTTGCGGCAGCCGTCACGCCCACGGGCCCCCGTCGCGTGCAGCGTCCGCTCGACACGACCCGCCGGGTGCGCTACGAGATCTTCGTCGCACGCTCGATCGGATCCGACCGAGCGCGATTGTGGACCCGCCGACAGCGCACCACGAACCCCGCCAGGCCCGGAAGGGTGCAACGGTATTGGAAAGCGAGTGTGGCGGGTCCTTCCCTTTTGTCCCGCGTTTAACGCGAAATTCTCACGCGGCGTTGCCTTCCCGTCACCGCCGCGCGCGCCACACGAGGGCGCGGCTCCGTGGCAATTGCGGCCGGTTTGTTGCGGCCGTCAGGGCGGCCGTGTAGCCCAACAGCATGTTGCTCCCGCGGTGCTCGAGAAGGCGCGCATCGCTCGCGGCGTGCCTCGCGGCGACGGTGGCGCTCGCGGTGCTCGCGGCGCGGAGTCGCACGGCCGTCGGCAGCGAGGGCGGCGAGCGGCTAGCGGCGTCCCCGCACGCGACGGTGGAGGCGCTCGCCCCCAAAGAGCGCGGTGACGGCGTCGCCCCCACCGAACGAGAGTCGTTCGCGGCGGGAGCGCCCGCGCCTCGCGCCGACGAGGACGTGCGGCACGACTTTCCGTTTCTTCCCGACGAGCCGAGCGACGTCTCCGTCTCGGTCGGCGACACCTCGAACGGCTACCTCGTGCAGGGCGCGCGCATCGACGAGAGTGAGGCGCTCGGGATCTTGCCGAAGCAGCGAGAGCGCGAGCTTCGCTACGGCACGAGCGAGCTCGTCGAGCTCTTGGGCGAGGCGGCACACGCGCTCCATGGCGCGACCAAGACCAAGCTCTGGCTCGGCAACGTCGCGCGGCCAGGGGGCGGCGACATCTCGTACTCGATCAGCCACAACTCGGGGCGCGACGCCGACGTCGCGTTCGCGTACCTCGACGCCAAGGGCCGGCCCGTCGATCCGCCCGAGCTCGTGCGCCTCGGGCCGAGCGGGCTGTCGTCGGGCGGCGGCTTTCGCATCGACGTCGCGCGCACCTGGCGCATCGTGAAATCGCTCGTCACCTCGAAGCGCGCGAGCGTACAGTGGCTCTTCATCAGCGCGCCCCTCGAGCGGCAGCTCCTCGCGCACGCCCGCCGCCAGCGCGAGCCCGGCTCACTCATCAAGAAGGCGAGCGACGCGATGCTGCAGCCCGGCGGCTCGGGCGCGCACGACGACCACCTGCACGTGCGCGTCTTCTGCAGCGAGCGCGACGTCCTCGGCGGCTGCGAGGACGCGGGCACCGAGCAGCCATGGCACCGCGGCTTCGATGGCAAGAAGCGCCAGCGCATCGCGTCCGTCGCCGCGTTTCTCGGCTCCGAGGTGGCGGATGTCCGAAAGAGCGCGGTCGACCGGCTCGTGTTGCTCGACGCGCGCGAAGAGCTCGAGCGCCTGGTCGCGGCGCTCGACGATCGAGAGGCCATCGTGCGGCGCGCGGCGGTCCGAGCGATCGCGGCGCTGGGCGGCGAGGGCCACGTCGAGCGGCTCGCGCGCCTGTTCGAAACCGATCCCGACGCGCTCGTGCGCATCGCCGTCATCCAGGCGGCGGGCAAGCTCGGGGGCCGCGCTGCTGGCGAGCTCTTGCGTTCTGCCGTCGGCGCCCCCGAGAGCGACACGCCCATCCTCGCCGGGCTCGGCATCGCGCTCGGCAAGCCCGTCGGTGGTGCGCTCGCCCTGGATGGCCTCAGCTTCGTCGCGTCGTGGCGTGCGGCGCGGGCGGCGGCGTCCCCGTCACTCGGCGAGCCGCCCGAGCCCGACGCGTCGTGGGGCTTCGCCGCCGACCTCGCGGCGCAGCTCGCGGCGCCCCTCTTCGCGGAGGCGCGCATGCACGAGGCGATGCAGCTCGCGGCGATTGACGCGGCCGGCCTGAGCGAGCGCTTCGAGCCCGTGGAGCCGCTCCTGTCGCTGCTCGAAGATCGCCGCGTCGATGTACGCAGCGCCGCCGAGCGCGCGCTCGGGATGCTCACGAACGCGAGCTTGCCCACGAACCTCGAGGGCGACGCCGCGGCGCGCGGGCGCAGCCTCGCCACGTGGAACGCGGCCTGGTCCCGCAGCAAGCGCGCTCCCCGCGACGCCTGGCTCGTGAGCGGTTTCCGCGCCGCCGGCTACGACGTCCGCGAGCTGTCGACCCGCCGCGCGTGGGATCTCGTGCGCGCGACCGCGGCCGCTCCGCACGTCTCGTTCAACGCGCAGCGCACGCTGATGCGCCTCTTTCATCACCGGCCCGCCAGCCTCGCGTGGTCGGCCGCGGACGCGTGCCGCCACTGGCTCCGCTTCGTCGCGACGAACCGGCAGCGGCACCGCCTCGCGCCTCCGCCGGCGACGGTGTGGAAGGCCTGCGCAGCCTCACGCGACGCGCACGACTGAGCCACGCCGCTTGCATCGCGTGAATGGGCACCGTGACCCTCAGCCGTCGATCCCACCCCGCCCTCGTGTGCTGCCCCGATGAGGCGCTTGCATCGCCGCCTCGTCGTTGCGAGCGTGCGCCGCGATGAGCGACACGGGCCGTGCCTCCTGGGACGAGTACTTCATGAACATCGCGCGCGAGGTCGCGACGCGCGCCACCTGCGATCGCAAGCACGTCGGTGCGGTGATCGTGCGCGATCGCTGCATCCTCGCCACTGGCTACAACGGCTCGCTCCGCGGTCTCGAGCACTGCGACGAGGCGGGGCACATGATGGACGAGGGCCACTGCGTGCGCACCATCCACGCCGAGGCGAACGCCATCATCCAAGCCGCCCGCAACGGCACGGCGATCGACAAGGCGTCGATCTACATCACCGCGTCGCCCTGCTGGGGCTGCTTCAAGATGGTCGCCAACGCCGGCATCGAGCGCATCGTGTTCGGTGAATTCTACCGGGACGAGCGCATCTTCACGCACGCCGAGCGCCTCGGCATCGCGCTGGTCGACCTCTCGCACCGGCAGGGCGAGTAGGCCGCGAGCGCCGCCGCACGGACCGCGCCACCACAGGTCCGCTCACACGAACAGCTCGCCGCCGTGTTGACTGGCAATTGCGCCGCCGTGTTCACTGGCAATTGCGCCGCCGTGTTCACTGGCAATTACGCCGCTGCGTTGACTGGCAAATAGCTGAGCCGCCGCGTTCACTGGCAATTACGCCGCTGCGTTGACTGGCAAATAGCTGCCGCGTTGACTGGCAAATAGCTGCCGCGTTGACTGGCAAATAGCCGCCGCGTTGACTGGCAAATAGCCGCCGCGTTGACTGGCAATTGCGACGCCGCGTTGACTGGCAATTGCGACGCCGCGTTGACTGGCAATTGCGACGCCGCGTTGACTGGCAATTGCGACGCCGCGTTGACTGGCAATTACGCCGGCGTGATCACTGGCAATTGCGCTGCTGGCCCGCTCAGAACCTGAGGTAGCCCGGCCCGAGCTGGAGGCCGCCGCTCTCGTCTTCGATGAGCGTCATCTCGAGCGCCTCGACGCGGAAGTTCTTGTACCAATAAATCCCCGCGACCGTGCCCAAGACGAGGCTCGCCCCGCCGATGCCGATCCCCGCGTAGCAGCGTGTTGCATCGAACTCGACGCCGGTCGTCTCGTCGCTCTTGCACGACGCGCCGGCCATCGCGCCGCCTACCACGGCACCGAGGATCCCGCCGTAGAAACCGTAGCCGGCGAGCACCGAGTTGCTGGCCGGGTGCGGCACCGCCTTGACGCGTCGCCCTGGCGAATAGCCAAGATCCGGCGGCACCGCGACGACCTTGATGTCTTCGCGGCGGGCTGCGTCGAGCTGCAGCCGCAGGCCGCTGCCATTGCCGACCCGGCGCGTGCACGGCAGCTCGCAGAGCAGCGTGCCGTCGGCCGCTAGCAGGTTCCACTTCCCGCCGTTGTCCGGCAGCGTGAACTCGACCTCGACCGACTTATCGGTAGGCGGCTCCGCGTTGGCGAGCGCGACCGAGTTGTTTGGTTCGCTGCGCGTTGGCCGCGCCGCCGCCCGCTCGCCGTCCTCGTCGCGCTTCCGATCGTCGCGCTTGCCGTCGCCGCGCTTGCGGTCGTCGGGCTTGTCGTCGTCGGGCTTGTCGTCGTCGCGATCGCGGTCGCGGTCGCGGCGGTCGTCGTCACCATCGCCGTCGCCGTCGCGCCCGCTGCTTCCGCTGCCGCTGCCGCCCTTCGCCGTGCTCCGGTCGATGGGCTCGAGGAACAGCTGGATCGGCGATCGGCAGTCGGCGTCTGGCTCCTTGCTGGTGCGCTTGCACGCCCGGCCGTCCCCCGCCGAGCGTAGCAACGACTCCTCGTTGCTCGAGCGCGCGCCCGCAGCGCCGATCCCCGTTACGCTGGCGCCGCCGCCCACCTTGGTCGAGCCGCCGCTCAGCATCTCGAACGCGCCGACGCTGAGCGCAGTGACGAGGTGCGTCGCATCGCGGCAGGCACCGCTGTTGGGAGGGCCGGCGCCTCCGCGTCGAGGCGAAGCTGCCCGGCGACCGTGGTGCGCACCGCGAGCCGCCCAGTTTTCTCGAGCTCCCCCTCGAGGCTTACGGCGCCGAGCGGAAGTTTTGCGTAGAGCTCGTCCGCGTCCGAGATTTCGATGGTGTCGTTCGCGAGGCTCGTGCGCGTGAACTTGTAGCCGCCCTGCACGCGGCAGCCGTCGAGGATCCGCAGCTCGCAACCGGAGTAGCTGACGACGACCGTCCGTTCACTGAGCATGCCCTCGAGGTGGGCCTTCTCGGACGCCGGCCACTCGGTCACGAGCGGGCTCGCCTGGCTCTTCTTCACCTGACACTTGGCGAGCGGCGTTGGGTCGGCTTGCCGCGCGACGAGGGCGGGAGTCCCGCCGCTGCTCAGGCAGCCGAGCGACGCGCCCCCGAGCGCCACTGCGATGAGTACGGCAGGGAGAACCTTCAGCATGGCGGCCGCATCATAAACGTCGGTAACGATTGAAAAAAGCGGAGTTCGTCGGATTCGTGCCAGGCGAATGAACAATTTCTCGCGGTCCGTTGTCACACACAGCCTCGGCGCCGCGATGCTCGAGGATCCCACCGCACCACTGTTTTCCCGGAGGCCCACGATGAACTCTCGCCGCTCGCACCTCTCGCCCCGCGTCTCGCCGCTCGTCTCGCCCCGCGTCTCGCCGCTCGTCTCGCCCCGCGTCTCGCCCTTGGCCGCAGCCGTCGCCGTCGCCGTCGCCGTCGCGCTCGGCACCTTCGCTCCCCGCGCCGAGGCGTGTGGCGGCGGCTGGTGGCCGGAGGTGAACATCGACTACCGCGTCGAGGGCATCGCGCGCGCCGAGAAGCAGCTCGCGAACGGGCGCTACCTCGCCGCAGCGGGCTCGGTGATCCGGATGATCCCGCACATCCACGATTACAAGAAGGCGTCGAAGGATCCGATCGTGAACCGTGCGCTGCGCGTGCTCGCCGTCGCGACCGCCCGCGCCGGCGGGGATCTCGGCGCGCTCGCGAAAGAGGTGCCGAGCGAGCTGCACGCGCGCTACCTGCCGAAGACGGCCGAGGCGCGGCACGACCGGCTCGCATGGGCCGTGAGCGCGCTCGAGATGGTGCGCGCGACGAAGAAGAACGAGCCGACCCTCGACAGCGAGCTCGGCGAGGCGATGGCGCAGCTCGGTGGCTCCGAGGCGAAAGCAAAAGTGCTGCTCGAGAAGCTCGCGCAAGAGGATCTGTTGACGACGCCCGAGTCGTACCGCTCGCTCGCTCGCCTTCGCGCGGACGCCGGCGACGAGAGCGGGCGCGTCGCGGCTCTCGAGCGCTGCAAGACCATGGCGAAAGACGGCGCGATCTGCGTCGCCCCGGCGCGCGGGAACGGGCAAAGCTAGCGCGAATCAGCCGCGCATCGCTGGCGTAGGATGACGCTGCCATGATGCGACGCGCCAAGCTCGCCGCGGTTCTTCTCGCCGGCCTTCTCGCGAGCGCCCTCGCGGCGTGTGAGCGGGAGCCGGCGAGCGACTCGACCGCGGGTGCGCCGGCGGCGGCTGCGTCGGCGCCCGTTGGGGCGTCGAGCGCCAAGGGCGTGGGCACCTCGACGGTGGGCGCGCTCGCACCCGAGCCGATGGGGGACGCCGCGCGCGGGCGTGAGCTCGCCAAGAAGCGGGAGTGCCATCGTTGCCACGGCGGGCTCGATCTCGAGCCCGTCGACACGACGCGCCACTGCGTGGCTTGCCACTCCGAAGTCCTCGCCGGAAAGTTCGACCACGAGCCGGACGCGAAACGCTGGCGCAAGAACGTCGCACACCTCTTTGCTGTGCCTTCGCTCGCGTCAGTCGGCGCGCGCCTCGACTATTCTTGGCTCGTCCATTTCCTCGCGGAGCCGCGCGATCTGCGACCGCGACTCGAGCCGACGATGCCGCGGCTTGGTCTCGACGCGCAGGAAGCGCGCGATCTCGCGGCGTATCTCGTGAGCCAGGGAAAACCGGCGGGCGCAGCGACTGCGAGCGCAGCGACAGGTGGCGCAACGGCGGCAGCGTCGACGGCAACCTCCACGGCGGGCGGAGCGACTCTCGCAGCCTCGCCCGGGGGAGCAGGAGCCGACGCGCTCGCGGGTGCGGACGAGGCGCGGGGGCGCAAGCTCGTCGACGCGTTCCAGTGCGGCGCCTGCCATCGCATGAGCGGGACCGCGCTTCTCGCGGGCGGCACCGAGCTCGACGCGGGCAAGCGTGAGACGCGGGCGGCCGTCATGCTGGCGCCCGACCTGCGGCATGTGCGCGCCCGGATGAGCCCCGGTGCGCTCGTCGCGTGGCTGCTCGACCCGCTGGCGATGAAGCCCGATACGCTGATGCCGCGCACGCCGATGACGCCAGAGCAGGCGCGCGACATCGCGGCATTTCTCATGCACACGGCGCTCGCCGACGAGTCGCTGCCGGCGGCGCCCGTGCCGCTGCCGCTCCTCGACCGCAAGGTGACCTTCGACGAGGTGAAGGCGCGCGTGCTCGACGTGACCTGCCGCCACTGCCACGGCGATCCGGACACGGCGCTCGGCGATGGCGGCCCAGGAAATAGCGGGGGTTTCGGGTTTTCGGCCCGCGGCGTGAACCTCACGAGCTACGAGCATCTGCAGGCCGGCTACCTCGACGCGAGCGGCGAGCGAAAGAGCCTCTTCGGCAAGCTCGCGGACGGCACGCCGCGCATCGTCGCGGCCATGTGGGCGCGGCACCGCGAGGTCGCGGGCAAGCCCGATCGCGAGCTCCGAGGCATGCCGCTCGGCCTGCCGCCGGTGCCGCCCGCCGACATCCAGCTCTTCGCGACGTGGGTGGCACAAGGGCGCCCGCGCTGAGCGGGTTCGAGCGTGCACAGCGGCGCCCGCGCTGAGCGGCTTCGACCGTGGCACGAGGGAGCGCGCAGCTCGGCGTCGGCGCTGGTGGCAGGGGCGCGCGGGACGTGGTAGCGGAGCCGCGTCATGCGAAAACGACGCGTTCTCGTGCTCGGCTCCGGCGGGCGGGAGCATGCGCTCGCGTTGGCGCTCGCTCGCTCGCCGTCGGTGCGGGAGGTGCTCGTGGCGCCGGGAAATGCGGGCACCGCGCGTGAGGCCGCGAGCGCCGCGGCCGCCATCGTCAACGTCGACTTCGCGCGCATCGATGACGCCGAGGAGGTCGTGCTTTTGGCGCGCCGGAGCGAGGTCGACCTCGTCGTCGTCGGGCCCGAGGCGCCGCTCTGCGCCGGCGTGGTCGACGCGCTCGACGCGGCGGGGATCGCGGCCTTCGGTCCATCGGCGAGCGCCGCGCGCCTCGAAGGGAGCAAGGCGTTCATGAAGCTCGCGATGGCGCGCTTCGGCGTGCCGACGGCTCCGTTCCTCGTCACGAGCAGCATCGACGAGGCCGTGCGGCACATCGACGCGCGCGAGGCGCTCGGGCACCGCGTGGTGGTGAAGACCGACGGCCTGGCGGCGGGCAAGGGCGCGATCGTCACGAGCTCGGCGGACGAAGCGAAAGAGGCCGCGCGCGCGATGCTGGTCGAGGGCGCGTTCGGCGCGGCCGGGGGGACGATCGTGCTCGAAGATCGCCTGCCCGGCACCGAGCTCAGCGTGCTCGCCGTGAGCGACGCCTCGAAGCTCTTCTTGCTGCCGATCGCGCGCGATCACAAGCGCATCGGCGACGGCGATCGCGGGCCCAACACGGGCGGAATGGGGGCCGTCGCGCCGGTGCCCGTCGACGCCGCGTTGCTCGCCCGCATCGAGCGCGAGATCTTGCTGCCGACGATCCACGGCCTCGCTGCCGAAGGCGTCCCGTACCGCGGCGTGCTCTTCGCCGGAGTCATGGTCACTCCCGACGGCGTGCCGTACTTGCTGGAGCACAACGTGCGCTTCGGCGATCCCGAGACGCAGGCGGTGCTGCCGCTGCTCGAGGGCGATCTCTGCGAGCTGTTCCTTGGCGCAGCGCGAGGCGACCTCGATCCGTCGACGGTCGGGGTGGCCTCGGGGCTCGCGTCCGTCGTCGTCGTGCTCGCGGCGCACGGCTATCCCGAGGCGGCACGCAAAGGCGACGCCGTGAGCGGGCTCGATCGCGCGGGCTCACTCGCCGACGTCACCGTCTACCACGCCGGCACGGCTTACCGTGCGCATGCGGCGGGCCTTGCGGGAGCGGCGGGCCTTGCGGGAGCGGCCGGCCTTGCGGCTGCGGCGGGCCGCGGGGGCGAGGTCGTTACCGCGGGCGTCGAGGGCGAGGTCGTCACGGCGGGCGGCCGGGTCTTCGGCGTCGGCGGCGTCGGACCGACGGTCGCCGCGGCGCGTGCTCGCGCCTACGAAGCCGTGCGCGCCATTCGCTTCGACGGCATGCAGTGGCGCTCGGACATCGCCGAGTCGCTGACCGCGCCCACGGGCGCACCCGCCACCTCTTAGGAGACGCCAACGTGCCGAGCAAGATCCTCATTGTCATGGGCTCCGACAGCGACGCGCCGAGCCTCGAGGCCGCGTGGCAGGTCCTCGACGAGCTCGGCATCCCCTACGACGTACGCGTCGCGTCGGCGCACCGCACTCCCGGCGTCGTCCACGCGCTGGCGACGGGCGCGCGGGAGGCGGGCTATGCGGCGATCATCGCGGCGGCCGGCATCGCGGCGCATCTCGCGGGCGTGTTCGCGTCGCTCACCACGTTGCCGGTCATCGCCGTGCCGATGCCGGCCGGCACGCTCGGCGGCATGGATGCCTTGCTCTCGAGCGTGCAGATGCCCCCAGGCGTGCCGATCGCGTCGATGGGGATCGGCGGCGCGAAGAACGCGGGCTTGTTCGTCGCCGCGATCCTCGCCGTGACGGACGGCGCCATCGCCGAGCGCTTGGAGGCGCAGCGCCGCGCGATGGCCGCAAAAGTCGGTGAGGCGGACGCGCGGCTGCGCGCGAAGCTCGCGGCGAAGGGGACCTGAGCGACACCGCGGACCGTGGTTCGCGCGCGGCGGAGGGGCTCTGAGCGACACCGCGGACCATGGTTCGTCGCCTCGAAGGGGACCTGAGCGACACGGCAGCCAACGGCTTCTTGATCACAATTGACGATCGAATCGGCGAGACCTCGGCTCGCCCCACTTGGAGATGACGCAAATGTTTCGAGTCTTGGTGAGTGATTCCTTGAGCGAGCAGGGCATCGACGTGTTGAAGAGCCACCCGCAGTGCGAGGTCGACTACCGGCCGGGCCTCAAGGAGGCGGAGCTGTGCGAGGCGATCAAGGGCGCGCACGCGCTCGTCGTGCGCTCGGGCTCGAAGGTCAGCGCACGCGTGATCGAGTCGGCGGACGTGCTCAAGGTGATC
>SXGS01262263.1_pt1 | contig 19257 bp, 8 predicted proteins | sample 3174681 | NCBI WGS metagenome assembly SXGS01 (sample SAMN11356861, study PRJNA531348) | freshwater metagenome | isolation source: freshwater sample F1-80 | place: China: Fuxian Lake, Yuxi | collected 2017-12-25 | reverse complement strand
CAGCGGGCGGTCAACGCTGGGGTCACGATCAGCGAGATGGGTTTCGTCGATCCGTTTCATGTCTTCTATGACAGCAAGCTGCTCAAGCAGCGCAGTCCGCATGTCGCGGCAGACTCGGTTGATAAAGAAGTCGCCGAGTACCGGCGGATGGGGCTACGGATCCTGGGCGTTTATCCGCCGACGTTGCAAAGCGAGGTCTACGTCGAGCATCCCGACTGGCGACGAGTTCCCACCAACACGACTGAAATCCCGCAGGTCGATCTGAAGCAGCATCCTTATGGAGGCATGCTGTGCCTGCTCGGCCCGTATGGTGACTTCTTCATCGAGGTGCTGGCAGAGATCGTTGAGAAGTACCAGGTCGATGCCTTCAGCTTTGATGGACTGCATTACGCGGGCGTCTGCTACTGCCAGCATTGTCGCGAGAACTACCGGCACGACACAAACGGCGAGATTCCCAATATCGATCTCAACGATGCCGCGTTCCGGCGATATCAGCACTGGGCCGATCGCCGCATGGAGGACGTCATTCGCCGGATGCAAACGCGGCTCAAAGGGATTAAGCCCGATGTCGCGCTCGTGACCTGGACCACGAACGCCGGTCGCTTCGGTCATTATCGCGACCTGCCACGCAACATGCCGGCGCGGATGAATCTGTTGCTGGATGCGCCCGACCAGGAATTCTGGCTCGATGAAACCAACCGCGGAGCAACGATCGTCCCTGCGCTGGCGAACGCTTATATCTGGGCCTGCACGAACCACCGGGTTGCCTTCAGCGAGCCGTACCTGATGTCGCACGGCAATCCCTATGGCAAGGACAGTTTCCCCGCTCATGAAGTGCTGCGCCGCGTGCTGCTGGCGGTGACTCACGGAGCCAGCCCAAGTCTCGCGGTCATTCAACCCGAGCACATGCAGCAAGGTGCCTATGAGGCGCTGGCTGAAGTCCAACGTCGCAAGCCCTGGCTGACTCACAAACGCCCTGAGCCCTGGGGCGCGATGCTGCTCAGCGACAACACGCGCACCTTCTACGGTCGCAGTCCGGGGCAAGTCGAAGATCGCTATCTGGCGCACGTCTTCGGCACTTATCGAGCCGTTCTGGAAGAGCATCTGCCGGTGACGGTGACTTGCGATTGGAACCTGAACGACGCCGATCTCGCGGGCCAGAAAGTGTTGATTCTGCCGAACGCGGCGAGCCTGAGTGACGCGCAAGCCGCCGCCATTCGTGAGTTTGTGAGCAGCGGCGGCGGGTTGGTCGCATCGCTCGACACGTCGCTTTGCAATGAGTTTGGCGACCCGCGTCCCGACTTCACGTTGGCCGACGTACTCGGCGTTCATCACAGCGGCCCGACGAATCCTGAGAGCAAGCCCGGAGCGACAGGCGGAGCCGCGCAGCCCGCTACTGCCACTCGCCCTGATCTCGACATCAACTTCGCGAGGAACCTCGATGACGACTACTGGCTGAAGCGAAAAAATGTCTTCGCACTGCGAGTGCCGACGGACAGCGTGCTCTCCAGCGACAAGCTGCGCGAGTTGATCGGTCGCGAGTCCGTGACCTTCAAAGGCCCGCTGCTGAGCACTCGGATGCGCGAGGGCACATCGCTCGCGGCCCAAGCGATTCCTCACGCCACGCCGGACGCCGCGCCCGCTCCAGCCATCGTGACACGACAATTCGGCAAGGGCCGAGTCGTCTACTTCGCCGCTGGCCTCGATCACGCGAACTACAGCTATGCGTATCCCTATCAGCGAGTGTTGCTGGCCAACGCGATTCGTTGGGCGGCGAATAGCACTCCGCCCGTGGAAATCGAAGCTCCGCGCTGCGTCCATTCCACAGTCTTCCGACAGGAAAAAGACGGCCAGACAAAACTGCTCGTGCATCTCTACAACGACGTCAACACCACGGCGTTTCACGGTCTGCCCAACGAAGATGTCCCGCTCCGGGAAGAGACGCTGCCGATTCACGACATCCGGCTCAGCCTGCACGGCTACACCATTCAGAGGGCCACGCAACAACCGGAAGCACGTCCGTTGTCGATGACTGTCAACGACAAATCGACCATGATTACGGTCCCGCGTCTCGAAGTTCACTCCGTGATCGTGCTCGATCTGGCGAGTTCGGAATGAGGCAGGGCTTCGCGTTCTGAAAAAGGTGGTCGCATGAAACTTTCGCCTCCGATCGATCGAGTCGCAATCCTCTGTTTGTGGTTGGCGATGTTGGTCCACTTTGGTCCGACCGAAGCGTTCGGCCAGCAGAGGTTCGGCTCCCTCAAGGCAGACCGGATTCTGTTTCTGGGGAACAGCCTGACGCTGCACGGCCCGAAGGCGGAGATTGGCTGGGCTGGGAACTGGGGCATGGCCGCCAGCGCCCAAGATAAGGACTACGTCCACCTCCTCACGGCGGCGATTGGCGCCCGGACCGGTGGTCAACTGGTTCTTGAGCCAACACCTATCGATGCGAGCAAGTCTGCCGAAAACGTCCTCAACATCGCAGATATCCTCGAGCGGGGGTACGCCACCTATGAGGAGGCCAAGATCCAAAATCAACTCGATTGGAAAGCGAACATCGTCGTCTTGCAGTGCGGGGAAAACGTACCGCAGCAAGGTTTTGATGCCCAGGCATTTCATAAGAGCTTGTTGGCTTTGCTGGACGACCTGAAGGCATCCAGCAATCCTCAGATTTTTGTGACCGGCAATATATTGTGGGGGAATCCCGGCCTCGATGAGATCAAACGCAAAGTCTGCGAGGAAGATCTGGGTCATCGCACTTTTGTGGACATCAGCGGCTACCAGTCGGACATTCCCATCAACGGTCCGGTCGGGCACCCCAGTGATGTCGGGATGAAGCTGATCGCCGACACACTATTCGTGGCCATCTCGAAAAAGGCCGATTTAGTCGAGCTGTCAGCGGCCCACATCGCTGCCGTCAATCGGCGGCGGCGGATCTATGTCAACAACGATGTCGGCTACGACGCGGTCGCCATGGGTCCGAAGATGACGGCCATCAAGCCCGAGGAATGGCTCGCGGCGAGATTCAGCGCGTTCGACCAGCCGGGCTGTCAGGTCGACTGCGTGGGATGGTGCCTGGATGAAGGGAATATCGCCGCGTATCCCAGCCAGGTCATTCCGGAGTTGCAGTATCCCACGTTGCTGCGCTGGCGCAAGGAGGGAGTCGACATCGCGCAGCGGATCGTCGAGGAGAGTCATCGCCGCAAACTGGAGGTCTTCTGGGAGCATCGCCTGAATGGGGCCGATCGGGAAGCGGATGTCACGACACCGGCCCGCCACCCGCTGAAGGACACTCATCCGGACTGGCTGCTGGAAGGGGGCTGGTGGAAACCGGGGCTGTGGAATTTCGCCATCCCGGAAGTGCGACAGTACAAAATCGCCGTGCTCAAGGAAGTTGCCGAGCGCTACGACCTGGACGGCCTGAATCTCGACTTCGGTCGCCATCCCCCCTACCTGCCCACTGGTATGCAGTGGGAGCACAGGGAAGCGTTGACGGACTTCGTGCGGCAAGTGCGGCTGATGTTGCAAGCCGTGGCCGAGAAGCGGGGCCGGCCGTTTCTCTTGTCGGTGCGAGTGGCCGATACGGTTCCTGGCTGCTACTTCGACGGCATGGACGTGGAGACGTGGGTGCGGCACAACCTGGTCGACATGATCATCCTCGGTACGCGGTCGATTCAGGTCGATCTCCCCGGCTTCAAGCGCATCACGACCGGCAGTCACGTCAAGTTGTATCCCTGCATCGATCAACATCACTCGCCCGATGGCTACCATGCCGTCCCCTCGCCAGAGTTTCTGCGCGGCGTCGCTGCGAACTGGTGGCATCAGGGAGCGGACGGCATTGCCGCTTTCAACTTCTGGAATGAGCTTCCCGAGTCGGGCAAGGTCATTGGGTCTGCCGGGCCGTTGTTCGAAGGCCAATCGGTGCACGCCCTGGTTTACAAAGAAATCGGCGATCCCAAAAAACTGACATCACTCGATAAGTGGTTTGTCGTCGCTCGTCGGTACGGAGGCGGATTCTACGACCGTCTGGGAAACCGCTGGAATGACTACACCAATCTGAACCATCAGGCTCCGTTGCCGTTGACGCTCGGTGCCGATCCAGCGTGGGTCGAGGTGTCTCTGGCCGACGACATCGCCGCCCGAGCGAACCAGGTCGATCGACTCGAACTCCGTCTGCAACTCTCCGCCGATACCGCCCCCGAACAAATCGCAGTCAAGTTCAACGGCATCAAGCTGCGGCCTCAAAAGCAGGAAGGCAACTGGTGGGTCTCTGCTCTCACCCCGCAACAGACCGCAACGGGACGCAACCTGATCACGCTGGACGGCACCAAGCCAGGTGGACGCGAGCACGCACTCTCGCTGGAGAAAGTCGAGGTTCATGTCAAATACCGGCCGAACAAACTTGAGGACTGACCGCCCCCGTCAGTGTCTACCGTGACCGTCAGGATGATCTCGGAGACTCCATGCCATCAGCCGTCGAGAATTCGGCCTCTGATCTAACAAAGGCGAGTATGTTCGACCTCAGCAACACAGAAGCACTCATTGACCCCGGTCGTCTTTGTCGCTCGGTTTTCAGCTATCAGGACGTAAGTGATTTGGCTGAATCGAATTGATTAGTGACGAATGCCAAAGATTCAATGATGCCGAAAAAAGTCCGATAGACGTCCTGTCACCCGAGGCAACGAGACGACTTGCATTCAAAAGAGCCGGCGCTCGACTTGGTTGCCGTAGACCGTCCAGGCCGAATTGGGAATCTCGGCGCGACCAGTATTGGGGCCAGGAAGACACTGTCGATGGCTTGTGGAAACCGCCGGTCATACGGAGGTTGATTTAGCGGTTGAAAACCGTAGCTACCCGGGTAACTTCCGAGGACGGTTTCTGAGGCCTCAAGTCGCAAGTACTTTTGCAGTAGAGATTAGCGACTTAGTTCAGTCGCTAAACGATCTCGAAAAAAGTTCAATAGACGTCCTGTCACCCCGACTTTTCTTCAAAATGAGCCCTTCGGTGAGAAAGTCGAAGGGCTTTTTTTATTGTGATCATTGGGTTTACAGCAAAGACGCTAAAGTCCAATCGCCCAAGCCCAGCCCGTTGGTCTGTCGGTGCGACGATCATCACTCTTTCCAAACATGAGGTTTGACGCAGTTCAAATCTTGTCTTCTGCCGGTCGCAAGTTTCTTATCGAGTGACGCGGTGTCACTGCGGCAGCTCGCAAGTTGTTCCGGTTTTTTTTCGGTAAGTTGGCGGTGGCTTTGTACGAATACTGGTAGAGCATTCTTTGTGGCTGACCGGAATGAGCGAGGATGACAGCGCAGGGCTTTCAATCCGATCCGTATGAGCTGTTTCTGCGGTGCTTTGCCCAGGATCGTGATCGCATTTTTGCGTACATCCATTCGTTGCTGCCGCATCGGGCGGATGCGGAGGATGTGTTTCAGCGGTGCAGTGTCTTGCTGTGGCGGAAGTTCGGCCAGTTTGACGCGCACCGCGAGTTTCTGCCGTGGGCGTGCGGCGTCGCGTTTTACGAAGTGCGGAATTTCGTGCGTGTCGCCGCGCGGGATCGGTTGCAGTTTGATGACGAAGTGATGCAGCAGTTGGCAGATCGGCGGATGGAGACGCTCGGCCAATACGACCAGCGGTTGGGGCACCTGCGGGGATGTCTGACCGAACTCAAGCCCGTCGATCGTGAACTGGTCCGCGCGGTTTATGAGCAAGACCGGTCGCAGACCGAGTTCGCTGAGTCCACGGGGCGGGCATTGCAGACTCTCTACAACCGGCTGAGTCTGGTGCGCCGCAGTCTGCTGGAGTGCGTGCAACGGAAGCTGGCGGCGGAAGGGAGACTCGCATGAGCCGAGATCCACAACACGACCGATTGCACGAGTTGCTTGAAGCGCTGGCCAATGAATCGCTCACGAGCGAGCAGCACGCGGAACTACAAGCATTGTTGCGCGATCAGCCGGAAGCCCAGCAGCGCTATCTCGCATTTATGGATTTGCATGTCGGACTGCGAACGTCGGTCGTTGGCGGCAAGGCGCGAGCCGCCGGTCGGCTGGACCCACCGGACAGACCAGACACACCGGCGGCTCGCGCCTTGCCGCTCACGAAACTGGCTACGAAGCGACTTGCGGCGATGGTTTCGATTGCCGCGCTGGTGCTCGTGATGATCGCTGGCGTCCTGGTCTTGCAGCGAAAGGATCAACCCCGCATCGCGGCGGTTGAGCCGGTGCGATTGAAGCAGTCGGCGGGGACCGAGTTCTTTGAACAGGCGGTGCCGCCCGTTGGTGGATCGCTCGAATACCAACGTGAGTACGCGCTCACGAGCGGCATGGTCGAGCTGCGGTTTCCAAATTGAGCCGAAGTGATTCTGGAGTCACCGAGCGTCATTGAGATCGCGGCTCGCGACCGATTGGTCGTCAAAGTGGGATCATGCTCTGTTCATGCTCCGCCCGGTGCAGAGGGCTTTCGAGTCGAGACACCGCAGGCCGAAGTGGTTGATCTGGGGACTCGTTTCTCGGTCACCGTGAACGAGGTCGGCGAGACCGACGTGCAAGTGGTGGAAGGGGCCGCTGATGTTCAACCGCGAAACGAACCGGCGAACTCCACGCCGCTGCGGCTGACCAATGGCGAGTCACGACGTTTCCGCGACAAAGCGGAGGGAGCCTCGCAGCCGTTGGCGTTTGATGCCGACCGTTATCGAAGGATTCTTCCGGATCGAGTCGTCTCGTATGACGCCCGCAGCGACCAAGACGGCAATGCGGACGAGTTACTTACGGTGACCGTGCAGCGTGGTGGCCGGACTTATGTGTATCCGGTCGGCGATTTGATCGGCATCGAGGTGACGCAGTTCCGAGCCGGAACCAACGGCCACAACATCGCCGTGGCAGTCCACCAAACTGCTGAGCGGCAAGGAGCTAGCGGCCGGTTGCGACCTGATGAGGAACTCACTGGGATGCTGGCACGGAGTAGTGTTCTGGAGACCGACACGTTGCTCAACACTGGGCTGATCAATCCGGGTGGCTCGGAGTCGTCGTCGACCAGCGACCCAGACGCGAACACGCCTGGCCTGGCGGTGCGGTTCCGGCAGCCGGTCGTCAATGGACCGGGGCCAGATGTCGTGTTCTTTGAGTTGCAGATGGTCGTCAACCCGCCGCACGGTGACGTTTTTCATGTCAGCCCACTGAAATTTGCGCCGGGTCTGAGGTCACACACGGTATCCAGGTACGACATCACGATGCTTGATCCTGAAGCGAAGCCTCTCGTCGGATTTGAGTTACGATTTTTCGATCCACCGGCACGAGCGCTGGAGGAATTGTTGAAGGAACCGATGGGGCGTCATCGTCCGCCGCTGCGGTTTCGGGCGCTCGCCGTTGGCATTGATCTGACCGATCTCGGATACGCCGACAAAGCAGAAGTGAGTGGCCTGTTCTTTCAGGATGCGATGGATGATGCCGAGCATCAAGTCGATCCGGTCTTTATCGCTGGACTGCCAATGGAAATGACTTCAAAGGTGGTGCCATGAAACGACGCAGTATCGTGTGGCTTGCGGTAATTCTCGTAGCTGTCGATTACGTCGCGATCGCGACTGCTCCGGCAACGGCCGCCCCCGCTCTCAATTCGGCTTCGCGGTCAACGGCGGTCCGGGTCGAGATTTGTGAGCAGGGACTGAACGACGCGGATGCGTGGCCCGATGTACCACCGAAAGCAACGGAATCGTTCGACGTTCCGGCTTTCGGAATCGATCAGATTCCGCCGAAGTATGTTGATGATGGAATCCACGGAACACGACCAAGTCCTTCGCTGGTGCGACTGTCCGCAGTGGTCGAATTGCCGTCAGGGAAGCATCGTTTCTTGATTCGCGCCAGAAGTGGATCGCGGCTTTCGATTCAGGGAACGCCTGTCGCTAAAACCCTGTTCGCACCGCTACATGGTAGCGATGGTTCGCAGGCCGACACCGAGCAACTTGTGCCGTTGGACCTGGGACGAGGCTACCGATTCGCGCCGCGCGGTGAGTACGAAAAGATCGCAGAGTTTGAAACGACCGGCGGCTTGGCCGAAGTAACGTTTGAAGTGTTTGCCGATGGACGCGAAGGCAAGAGTCCTCGTCGCGTGGAAGTCGGTGAAACGGTGGTAGCCATCGCGAAATCCGGCCACGAGAAATGGGAACTGCTGACACCATTAACACAGGTGATTCCCTACACCGATTCCGCATGGGAAAGCTACCGCACGCGAGTGGCAAAGCCGATTGCCGAACATAGCGCTACGAGCCGCGCCGCGCTGCGTGGCAGGAACGCGGCCTACTGGGCAAGACGCCGGAAGACAGCCAACGCGTGGCTTGCGTCCGTCCCCGAAATCACGGTGCCGCAGTTACCCAATGGCTTCCCAGGACAAAATCCCGTTGATCATTTCATCGCTGCCAAGTTTGCATTCGTGAAAGGCCAGAACCGCCATGGTCCGGCGGAGAACGTCGACTTCTTTCGCGATGTGAAGCCGTTGCTGGAAAGTCGTTGTCTCGAATGCCATCGCGGTGTGAAGGCCAAAGGCGGGCTGCGTCTCGACAGCGCGGAAGTCGCGAGGAAGGGTAGCGACAGCGGGCCGCTATTTGTTGCAAGAAACGTTCAAGAGAGCGAACTGCTCCGCCGCGTGACGAGCCCGGATGCCGACGAAGTCATGCCGCCAAAAGGAAACCGCTTGACGGAAGCCGAGACGTCCCTGCTGACTCGCTGGATCAATACAGGCGCTGCGTGGCCAGAGTTGCCGCTCGTCCGGGACTCTTTCGCCGGACCAGTCGACGACGCGGGGTTCATTCGCCGCGTGATGCTCGATACGGTCGGCGTTCCACCCACGGCCGAAGAACTCCGCAGGTTTCTCACGGACACTGCACCGGACAAGCGAACGGTACTCATCGATCGGGTGCTGGATGACCCGCGCTGGGCTGACCACTGGATGCCGGTCTGGCAGGACTTGCTCGCGGAGAATCCGAACATCCTCAACCCCACGCTCAACAACACCGGACCTTTTCGTTGGTGGCTTTACGAGTCTCTGCTCGATGACTTACCGCTGGACCGAATGGTCACGCAACTCGTCCTGCAACGTGGCGGCGAGCGGGAGGGGGGGCCGGCGGGATTTGGCGTGGCTTCGCAAAACGATGTTCCCTTTGCCGCCAAGGGGGCGATCGTGAGTTCGACGTTCCTCGGTGTCGATCTGAAATGTGCGCGGTGCCACGACTCACCGACCGGAGCATTCAAGCAGGAGCAGCTCTTTCAGCTCGGAGCCATGCTGGCCACTCATCCGCTGGATGTGCCGAAGACGAGCAGCGTGGCCCCGGTAAAGCTCAAGGCCGGCGGACGTACTCCTCTGATTGAGGTGACGCTGATGCCCGGCAGCAAAGTGGAGGCGAAGTGGCCGTTCCCGGCTTTTGCGGAAATCACACGGACTGCCGAACTGGCCCAGAACCAGGACGACCAGCGCGAACAACTAGCCGCATTCCTCACCGCTCCACAAAACGAACGCTTTGCGCAGGTTTTCGCGAACCGCATCTGGCAGCGATTCATGGGACGCGGAATCGTGGAACCGTTGAACGATTGGGAAAAGGGCACACCGACCCATGCAGAACTTCTCCAGTGGTTGGGGCGTGAGTTCGTCTGCAGCGGTTACCAGACCAAAGCCTTGGCGCGAACGATCATGAACTCCGCCGCCTATCAGCGTTCCGTTGATCCTGCCCTGAGAGTGCCTGATCCGCTCTACAGCGCCAGCGAACCGCGTCGACTCAGCGCGGAGCAAATCGTGGATTCGCTGTTCGCTGCGACTGCCAAGCCATTCCGCACCGAGCCGATGTGCCTTGATTTGAATGGACGAAGGGAAACGGCGAACGCCGTCGACTTAGGCACGCCGCGTCGGGCTTGGATGCTGGCGTCCCTTTCCAACGAACGCGATCGGCCCAGCCTGATGCTCCCGCGATTGCAAGCCGTCTCCGATGTGATGTTCGCACTTGGCTGGCGCGGAGCGAGACAGGATCCATCGTCCACTCGGGACATCGCCCCCAATGCACTGCAACCCGCGATTCTTGCCAACGGGGTGATGAGCCAGTGGCTGACGCGACTCAGCGATGATCACGAACTCACGGACGTCGCAATGTGCGAGCAACCCGTGGAGGTGCTCGTCGAGGAACTCTTTGTCCGGCTGCTTTCGCGGAGTCCTTCGGAGCAGGAGAAAGCTTGTTACGTCTCGTGGCTGGCGGAGGGCTATGACCGCAGACGCATCGCCGATCCACGCATCGATTCGCCGCCGCATGTGGCTCCGAAGCTCATCACCTGGACCAATCACTTGCAGCCCGACTCTGACCCCGCAGCACAAGAACGGATCGTCGCTGCCCAGAAAGGCGACCCACCGACACTGCGACTCGACCCTCAATGGCGTGCCCGGTGTGAAGACACCATTTGGGCTCTGATCAATTCCCCTGAGATGCTCTATCGACCATGAAAACCGAACTCAATCGACGTGACTGTCTGAAACTCGTACTGGCCGGCGCGGGAGTCTCACTGGTTCGCTCGGCATACGCCAATCCTGCGTCGACTCTCAGGCTTGGTAAGGCGGAGCACTGCATTTTTTATGGCTCGGCGAAGGCATGGCGCAAGTGGACACATTCGATCCAAAAAGATTGGGAGACGCCAAGTCCAAACCTTCGCGATCAGGCAGTTATTACGCCTCAATCGAGACCTCGGTTCCCGGAGTTCGTGTCACCGAGCACCTTGCACAAACAGCGAAACTCATGGATCGCGTGACCGGCGTGCGGACCGTGAATCATCGAGTCGTGGACGAGCACGCGTTTGCTACCAATCTTGTGCATACCGGTCGAATGGTAAGTGGCAGTACGGTCTATCCTTCGATTGGCAGTATCGTGAGTCATGAACGAGGTGCGGTCGATTCCTCGGTCCCCGCCTACATGCTCATCGGAATTCCCAACGTGAGCCGCGGCCCCGGCTTCCTCGGTGCCAAGAGCGGGTTCATTTACCTCACGGATACAAAGATGGGCCCGGCCGGTTTTACGCGTCCGGCGGATGTCGACACCGCCCGGTCCACGGATCGCCTGACGCTGCTGGAGCCTTTGCAAAATCGCTTTCCGACCAACTCCACCCCCGCCGATTACCGTGCCGCACAAGTGGAAGCATTGAGGCTCTCGGGCCCGAGCTTTATGCGGCACTTCGATCTGGAGCAGGAGCCGGCCACCATACGCCAGCGTTACGGTGGAGAGTTTGGCCAGCGATGTCTGCTTTCTCGCCGTCTGGTTCAGGCAGGTGTTCGGTTCGTTGAGGTTTCGCACAATCTTGCCTTCGTCAATGGGACCGGGTGGGACACACACAACGCGGGACAACTCCGGCAGCATGTCCTCATTCAAGAACTGGATACCGCGCTCTCGGCGTTGATCGAGGATTTGGAACGACAGAAGTTGCTCGACAAGACGCTCATCGTCGTCGCCACCGAGTTCGGGCGCCCGGCGGCATTCGACAGCGGCGGTGGACGAGGCCATCAAGGGACGGCCTTTTCAATGGTTCTCGCCGGTGGTGGATTGAATCACTGCGGTGCCTACGGAGTCACCGATGACGAGTGTAAAGAGATCGTTGAGAATCCCGTCAGTATTCCGGACTTTCACGCCACCATTCACGCGGCGCTCGGAATCAACCCGCAGCACGAGCTTCTCGATGGCTCACGTCCCGTGCCGATCACGGATGGCGGAACACCGATTGCCAGTCTTCTAACGTAAGCCGGTGGCTCCATGAAGTTATTGCAGCAACTCGTACAACTTGTGAGCGGCAATGCGCTAGCCGCCGTTGGTGCGGCACGACTGGCCGTACGACCGGTGGCTAGCGTCCACGGGCGTGTCGTCGGTCATCAGCCGGAACGCGCTCGCGTCCGGTTCGAACCGAGGGCTAGCGCCCTGCGGCTGATGCGTGGTACGAGAATACCGGCGGCTAGCGCCTTGCCGCTCATGGTGGCGGTGTTGTTCGTGTGGCACGGTGCCGCAATGAGCGACGACAAACTGCCGGCGGAGCAGGTGCGGTTCTTCGAGTCGAAGGTCCGTCCGCTGTTGGCCGAGCAATGCTGGAAATGTCATGGCCCGAAGGCTCAGAAGGGCAAGCTGCGGCTCGACTCGCTCGGCGCGATGCTCGCCGGTGGAGAATCGGGCGCGGCGCTCGTCGTGGGTAAGCCGGACGAAAGCCTGCTCATGGAAGCGGTGCGGTACGAATCGTTCGAGATGCCGCCGGGCAAAAAACTCTCCGCAGAGGAGATTGAGACTCTGGCGACATGGGTCAAGCTCGGCACGCCGTGGCCTGGCTCCGCTGGAGTTGCTGCCCCTCCGGCCGAGAAGCCAAAAGGGTTCACCGACGAAGATCGACAATGGTGGGCATTTCAGCCGCTTCGCCGCGAAGCTCCGCCCGACTTCGCGAACGATGGGGCTGTCGCCACGCTCGCCAGAACGTGGGTCAAGAACGACATCGACCGTTTCGTGCTCGCGCGATTGAGCGACAACACACTTTCGCCGTCACCGGAGGCCAATCGCGAGACGCTCATTCGGCGGCTGTCGTTCGATTTGATCGGGCTGCCGCCGAGTCCGCAGGAGGTCGATGCGTTCGTCAACGACTCCGCTCCGAATGCCTACGAGCGGTTGGTCGATCGTTTGCTGGACAGCCCGCGCTACGGTGAGCGTTGGGCGCGGCACTGGCTCGACCTCGTGCGGTATGCCGACTCGGATGGGTATCGCATCGACCATTACCGGCCGAATGCTTGGCGGTATCGGGACTATGTCATCCAGTCGCTTAACGACGACAAGCCCTATGACCGCTTCGTGCAGGAGCAGCTCGCGGGGGACGAGATGTTTCCCGACAACCCTGAAGCACTCACCGCCACCGGTTATCTGCGGCATGGCATCTACGAATACAACAACCGCGACGTGCGTGGGCAGTGGGACATCATCCTCAACGAACTGACCGACACAACCGGCGACGTGTTCCTCGGCTTGGGGATGCAATGTGCGAGGTGCCATGACCACAAGTTCGATCCGATCTTGCAGCGCGATTACTTCCGGCTGCGCGCGTTCTTTGAGCCGCTGCTGTTGCGCGACGATCAGATTGCCCTCACCGCCGAGCAATTGCAGGCCGCTCAGGCGGCGGCGAAGGGTTGGGAAGTTCAAACGGCTGAACTCCGCGAGCGATTGGCCAAGCTTGAAGACCCGTACCGCGAGCGAGGCCGGCGCGAAGCGATTCGGAGGTTCCCTGAGGACATTCAGCAGATGATCGGCAAGCCCGGCCTCGTGAGCGGCAAGTCGCTCGTCGCCGGTCAAGCCGCCGACGGTGCCAACGCGCGGACTCCGCGCGAGCATCAGTTGGCGGAACTCGCGTGGCGGCAGGTGGACTTCGAGTACGGCCGCATCGACGACAAGTTCAAGCCGCAAGACAAAGAGGCGATTCTCGCACTGCGGCGTGAACTGGCGAAGTTCGATGAGCAACGTCCGCCGCCGCTGCCCGTCGTCTATTCGGCGTCGGATGTCGGCCCGGTTGCGCCGCCCAGAGTCATTCCGAAGAAGCGGATCGAAGTCGAGCCGGGATTCCTCACACTGCTGGATGAAGTGAGCGGCAAGGCGCTAACAGCGGGTGGTGCGGCGGGAGCGGCGACCAGCGCCTTGCCGCTCAAACCCCTTTCCCACAGCACAGGACGCCGCTCCGCGTTGGCGCGATGGATCTCTCGTGCTGACAACCCGCTCTCCACGCGTGTCATCGTCAATCGCGTGTGGCAGTTTCATTTTGGAAGGGGACTCGTCGCCAACAGCAGTGACTTCGGGCGGCTGGGCGAACCGCCGACGCATCCGGAATTGCTCGATTGGTTGACCGCGCAGTTTCTTGACTGCGGTTGGCGGATGAAGCCGTTGCATCGCCTGATTGTGACGTCGGCGACCTATCGGCAATCGACGGCGCATCCGCAGTTCGCCGACTACATGCTCATAGACCCGACCAACCGCTGGCACTGGCGAGCCGACACTCGGCGGCTGGATGCAGAGCAAATCCGCGACGCGATTCTGGCGGTGACCGGACGGCTGGAAGTGGGCGGCACGGCGCTAGCCGCCGGTCCCGCCAGTCCCGACCAAGACCAGAACCCGCGGCTAGCGCCGCGTGGCTCACACAACGGTGGACCGGGCGTCTCGCCCGATCAGCCGCGACGGTCGATCTATACGCGCGTAATGCGAAACGCTCGCGAGTTGTTGCTCATCAGCCCCGTTCCCTTCGTGACTCTCATCGCCCAAATCGGCGGAGAATACCTGATTCGAAACACCAGCAGCGGCCGAAACTCCGAAGCTCCGCCGCTGCGAATCTCATTCGGCCTGCCGTGAACCAAGCTGCTCAACCGGCGAGCCGACGCGAGTACGCAGGAAATTACAGGTCACGTTGGATGAAGTCCAGCAACATGGATCGCTCGACCCGCAGGTTGGAACTCCGTCCCGACCGGTTGGGACGGAGTCCCAACCGACAAGCCGCGTGGAGTCCGCATCACACCAGCAGTTTCTCGAAGTCGAAGACGAAGAACGCGTCGATCGAATTGCCGGAGCCGGTGACGGTGTCGTTGCCTCCGCCCAAGGTAATGCGCGAACGGGAGGCGACGAAGCGGTCGTCTCCGCTGTCTCCGGAGAGTTGGTCAGATCCGCCTCCACTTAGCAAGACGTCGGCACCACTGCCGCCCAGAACTGTGTCGCTGCCCAGTCCGCCGTTGAGCGAGTCATTGCCGTCTCCGCCGCTGATCGCGTCACTCCCGACTCCGCCGTTGATCGTGTCGTCGCCCGCTTCGCCTGCCAGCACGTCGTCGCCGTTGCCACCATCCATCAGGTCGCTGCCGCTGCCGCCGAAGAGTTTGTCGCTCCCGGCTTCGCCAATCAGGTGGTCATCACCGGCGTTGCCTCGGAGTGTATCGTTACCGGCTTGGCCTTTGAGAAGATCATTGCCACCACGACCATTCAAGAGATCATTGCCGGCTCCGCCAAACAGGGTGTCGTCCGTGTCGCCACCGGTCAAAGTGTCGTTCCCCGCGTTGCCATTGAGCACGTTGTTCCCGCGGCCGCCAATCAGGATGTCGTTGCCAGCCCCTCCATCCAGCTTCGCGCTGCCGAGAAAGATCGCAGCATCGAGCGTCGTGGCGGTGTTGCCACTGCCGATGAAATGCAGACGCTCAATCGAGTTCCACAAGTCGTTGCCGGCACCGGTCGCGATCACTGTGCCGGGGGCCGGCCCGGCCGAGAGAGTCTGATTGCCTCGCGAGGATTGCCTCGCGACGTCGGTGCCCGCGCCGCCGTCGAGCGAATCGTTGAACCCATCCGCATCAACCGTCCCCGCGAACGCGCTGCCGATCAACGCGTCGTCGCCCTCGCCGCCGTGCAACGTGACGTTCCCCAGCGTGAAGGCCGAGGCATCCATCAAATTGCTGGCCGTCGTGCCGGTGAGCACCGCTTGTTCGACGCTCACCAGCTTGTCCGTGCCGTTGCCGGTGAGCTGGAAGTTGGTCAGCACCATCGTCGGCACGACGGTGGTCTCGACGACCGTGTCGGTGCCCGCTCCGCCGTTGAGCGAATCGTTGCCGACTCCACCGGTCAGCGTATCGCCCTGGGTGCCGCCGAGCAGTGTGTCGTTGCCCGCGTTGCCGCTCAGGAAGGTCGGCACCGTCGAGAGGCTCGCGTCGAGCACGTCTTTCCCCACTCCGCCGTTGAGGAACAGTGTTCCCGCGAAGCCGGCATCCAGGCTTTGAACCGTGACACGGTCGTTGCCGGCGTTCCCGTTGATCGTCAGCGTGACCGCATCGGCAATCGAGAAATCGGTCATCTCGAACGTGCTTCCGGTCAGCCGCATGAAACCGTCGGCCGCAATGTTGTCGAGCAGTCGAGCGTTGGTGTCGTTGGTGCTCGGCAGATCGAAGACGAAGTTCACGGGAGTCCCATCGTTGGTCACCGACTCCAATCCGACGTAGTTGATGCGGAAGGATTCGCCTCCGGCGGCCGCAGTTTCCAGGAGGTCAATTCGCCCGTCATTGGTGTTCTGATAGGTGTAGGTGTGCGTGAGCCAATCGCCTCCGACCGGGACGCCGGCATCGACATCGGTCAGATCCAGCCGGTCATGGCCGCCAATACCGCCACGGATGGTCAACTCGATCGTGCCCGCGTCGGAGTCGAGCGGATTACCGGTCAAGAAGCTCATCTCAAAGTTATCGTCCTGGCCGTTCTCGCCGACGATCACCATCGATTCCAGGATCTCCACCAAAGCCGTGTAGAGCACCGCTTGCGTAGTGGCGTTCAGAATCTGGATCGTCGTGTTGTTCCGCCGAATCAAGAAGTTGTCCGCCGCACCAATGTTGGTTCCGACCGCGTTCACCCCGGTTCCCAGATTGACGGTCGGATTCACTCCTGCGAAGACGATCAGCACGTTGTTGCCGCCGACACCACCGCCGTAGGTGAGGAAGGAATCTTCGTCCGTCCCCGCGACGACACCGGGATTCACCGAAATCTGATCGGCATCGTCGATCCCGTCGAACATGCCGATCACCGGGTTGTCATCCTCGTTGTCGATCGTCGGGAAGTTGTCGATCACCACGAAGTTGCGGCCCGGAGTCACCTCCGCGGCGACAAGTCCCGGGTACTCCACCACCAACGTGCCGTCGGTCACATCGACAGTCCCCGTCACGATCACTTGCCCGTTGCCGTTCGCATCTCCCGGCCCGCCTTCACCGTTGATCTCGATTCGCAGAGTTCCCCCCATCTGGATGGTGAGATTCGTCAAAGTCTCCTGCACCGAGTTCACATCCAGCGTTCCGCCATTCGCCGCGGTGATCGACGTCGCATTCGCCACCGTCTCGCCGAGCAAATCGAACACGCCCCCCGTGATCGTCAACGTGCCAGTGCCGGCATCCACGCTGGTCACATTCAGCGAGTCAGCTTCGGCGATGAATTGATCGCCGTTGGCGGTCAAGGAGTTGGTGGTCAAATTGGTCACGGACGTGTTGATGGAGACCGCCATCGTCCCGATGGTCCCGTTGGCCGTAAGAAACAAATCGCTCGACGTAATCAACCCCGCGCCGCTGATGTTGCCTGCCGAGGTCACCGTCACGTCGTCCCCGTCCGCCGTCGTCGTGCCCGTCAGGATCACGTTGCCGCTGGTCGTCGTCGTCAGCGTCACGTTCGCCGTGCCACCCGCCGAGACCGTTGTCCCGACTGTCAAATCGCCGGCCGTGTTCTCCAGTTCGATTGTCCCATCGGTCGTCGTGGCCGTGGTGAAGATCGCCGCGCCGCCGCCGCTGTTATCGACCGTGATCGTCCCCGTCGAAGTCGTCAGGCTGGTGAACGTCGCCGTGGCCGCGTTCGCATTGTCCAAGTCGATCGCCCCCGTCGTGGTGTCCGCGCTGATCGACGTGGCGGCCAACTCCAGAGCGGTCATGTCGCCAATCCCGCTGGCCGCATCCAGGTCGATTGTCGTCGCCGAAACCAAGCCCGCGCCGTTGATGTTGCCTGCCGAGGTCACTGTCACCGTATCACCGCTCGTCGTCCCAGTCAGAGCCACGTCGCCGCTGGTGGTCGTGCTCAGTGTCACATCGCCACTGACGGAACCAGCGTTGATCAACGTCACGGCGATGCCGCCGGTCGTGGCCGTCAAGCTGATGTCGTTGGCATCGTCATCGGTCGTCGAGACCACATCGGTCGCGGTGATTGATCCGCCAGCCGTCACGGTAATCGAACCATTGGCTGAAGTGATCGCGGTCAAAGTCACCGCATCGGTTTCATCCAACAGAATGTTGCCCGCACCCGTCGTGCTGGCCGAGATCGAACCGACCGTCGTATCGAGATCAATGCCCGTGGCAGCCGAGGCCACCAAGCTGGTCGCGGCGACATTGCTCGTCGCTCCGTTGCCGTCCGTAATCGAACCGGCCGTCGCAGTCAGAGTAGCCGTGCCACCCGCCGCCGTGATGACCACCACCGCCAAGCTATTGGCGTCCGTGATCTGCACATCGCCGGTGCCGGATGCCGTCACGTTGCCTTGGAAGTCGTTGGCCTGAGTCAGCGTGATGGTCGAAGTCGAACCGACGCTTGTTGCTCCCGTCACCGTCGCGGCTGCCGACTGCGTCACCGTGCCACCCGCGATCACATCCAACGTCGAAACATTGATCGCGCCTAAGATGATCGCGTCGGAATCGGTGACGTCGATGTCACCGCCGGTGGCGGCGAACGTCGCGAAGTTGTTGGATTCAATCAGCGCAGCCGAACCGGTGGCTCCGACCGCGACGGTGGTCGTGCCGCTGACCGTCAACGCGGCCGTTTGCGTGATCGCTTCCGCGGTCACGGACAGGCTGGCGAGGCTTTGGGCACCGCCGAAGCTGACCGAGTCCGCAGCGCCGGCTCCGGAGATCGTCAACGCGCCGGTGGTTGTGTTGCCGAACGTGTCGCCCAGGTCGGTCACGGCGATGCTGTCGGCTCCCGCGCCGCCGGTGACGGTCACGCCGGTGGTCGGATTGAACGTTTCGCTGAGGTCCGTGAAGGTGATCGAGTCGCCGTTCGTCCCGAGATTGATCGTCAGGCTGTTGGCGGGATCGGTGAAGGTCGCGGTGGCGAAGCCGGTACCGCTGACTTGCGACGTGTTCGCCGTCGCGTGATCGTTGAAGACGATGTCCGCCGCGCCGTCGCCGAAGTCAATCGTCAGATCGTCGATCCCGGTCAGCGTGATCGTGTTGTTGCCGACTCCGTCGAATTCGATCACCAACACGCCGTCGATCGTGATCGTCCCCGCATCGGCATCCGTGTCGTTGAAGTCCACGACATAGTCGCTCCCATCGGGAGCACCGGTCGCTGCGACTTTGTCCGCTGCGTCGCCGCCGCCGTTGAAGAAGATCATGCCCAGATTGGCCAGGTCGGGATTCGCCGTCAGATCCACCGTCAGGGTGTCGTTCTGATTCACCACGCCCGTGACCATCAGGTCGGTCAGTCCATCGACCGGATAGGCGTCGATCACCATGCCATCGGCGATCACCTGCACGGTGTCGCCGACAAGGATCACAGAGATCATGGGACTGCCGCCGGTCGGTACGGTGCTCGTGGCCATGGCTTGATCCACCACGATCGCCACGTCGTTGCCATCGCCGCCGAAGTAGGTGATCCGCGCGGTCTTCCCGCTGCCGAGGAAGTTCGTGCTGACGACATCTCCCGACGCCAAGCCGTTGAATGTACCCGTCACGGCGTCGCTG
>SXGS01107513.1_pt1 | contig 19258 bp, 12 predicted proteins | sample 3174681 | NCBI WGS metagenome assembly SXGS01 (sample SAMN11356861, study PRJNA531348) | freshwater metagenome | isolation source: freshwater sample F1-80 | place: China: Fuxian Lake, Yuxi | collected 2017-12-25 | reverse complement strand
GCGGAATGGAAGGCCTTGTCGGGTTCCGTTCGGCTCAAGCCTGCGGTTTTGTTAGAAATCGTTGCCCTGAACGCCATTTACCCGCGGTCAGTGACCTCGTCAGTGGTCGTGGCGGACGCCTAGAGTGCTGCCGGTTGATGTGCGCCATCCCCTTCAATCACCTCGCCGTCCTTGGTCGCGGTGAGTCGCTTGGGAACCAGCAATAGGACCGGCAGGATTAAGATGTAGACGATGATGGCCAAAATGACCGTTGGATTGAATCCCCCATGCTTGTCATAAATCCATGTGAACAACAGGTCCCCCACCCGGCTGGCGAGTTCATAGAACGCAAAGAACAGCATCATCGTCGCGCCCTGGCAGCCGCGCGGGGCCGAGCGGATCACCAGGTCCGTTAGCGCCGCCTGGGCAATGCCGCCCAGGAGGCCCATTGGAATAGCGACATACAAGGCGCCGATTGCGTCGCGCACCATCAGAAGTGGAACCAGTTGCACAACCCCGAGTGAGAAACCGACCCACAGTAGCGTTCGAAGCGCGATCCTCTGACTGAACCAGCCATAGAGCATAAAAACAGGTAGAAACCCGCCTCTAAAGATGCCCTGCCACAGGCCCCATTGGGCGTCGGTTCCGTGCCAGTGATCGACGAAATGGTACTGCAGCACTGACCCGAGTGGCCCGAATTGCCACATCAGCTGGATCAACATGACCGGATAAATTGGCCAGTAGCGGACGATGCGCCCGATATCCTGCATAAAATGCACGGTGGGGATGTCATGACGGGTCTCCGTAAACACCCATTTTGGACCCACAATGCCCAGCACTGCAATGGACAGCATCAGCCCACCGGCAGAGTAAAATAGAACACGAGCCGCCGCTTCCGCGCCCTGGCCCTCGATCGTCTGGCTAAGCATGCCGCCGCCAATAAAAGAGATGAGGTCGGGTATGAATGCTCCCATGCTGATCAAGCTGCTCATTTTGCCCGATACGGCGTGCTTTTGTGCCAGGGTATTGACCACGCCATAGATCGCGCTGGACACCATTTTGAAGGCCATGGTGGCGACGAACAACCCGCCGAGAAACACCGCGTAGCTGGGAGTCATCAAAGCCACCGCTCCATAGACCAAGGCGGTGAGGCCTCCGAAGACCAGTATATGGCCGCGGTCGCCGCTGCCGAAGGGGCTCCAGCGGTCCCGGACGAACCCGAATACGAAGCCTAGAATCAGCGGCAGGCCGACCCAAAGTTTGAACACTGCCAGATCGTTGGCCCCGAGGTGCATCCGGTTCTTCAAGAAGAAGGTGACCGGAATATCGATCATGCCGGAGGTCGGCCCTGAGAAATTACTTAGCACCAGCAGCAGTCCGCCAAATGCGAAGGCTTGGACGCGGCGGTGGCCTGAAAGACCGGCGGACGGGCCCGTCATCGGGGCTGGATCGGTGGAGCGGAGTTTAGCCATCACCACCCATGCGCAAGACGGACCCGAAACGGATCATTTTTCTTTCGATATTCTGCATTTATTTTGCGGATTGAGGGAGGGTTGCCTTTTGAGGCTCCGCGATCAGGAGAGTTGGAATGAGGGAATCAGGGTCAGGCAGCGATTCTTGTAAGTTTGGGGTCGGTTTGGTCTTGGATCTGACAGGTTGCCCCCAAGGGTTGGGATTCCTGCAAGTTAGCGACGGCAGTGGGCCGCAAGTAAGAAGCCTTAGCTTCTCTCCGGGCTGGATCTTCGGGCGGTTGAAGATGACAAGCTTCGCCGATTGTTACCCAGCCATGGTGGAACCCCCGTCAAGAATCGTTGCCTCACCCCTATTTCACCCCAGGTGCCGCACTCTGCTGGCACTAGGGTTCACTCCCTGAGGGTAGACCGGTTCCGTTCAGCTGGCCCCGTCACCGGTTGCCAGCACTCCAGCCGCGGACGAATCCGATGCACTGGGCCACATCGGGCACGGAGTGATCCCAGTTGAACTCGTACTCGCAGCTAATGTTGCCGTCGAATTTCTGGCGGCGCAGCTCGGCGAGAACCGCGCCCATGTCGGTCGAACCGGTCCCGAAAATCATGTCGCGCTGACCGTGCCCGAGTTGTTCGCGCTCCTTGGCGTGCAGCGAGATCACCCGACCTTCGAGCATGCGGAGTCCATCCACAGCCTTGATGCCGCTGGTCTGCCAGTGGCCGATGTCGGCACAGGCGCCGATGCGGGAGTCGCGGTTGCGGACGAGATCGGCCACCCACTTTGGATCCCAGACCTTGTAGGCCGGGTTCTTGGGCTGCTGGGCGTGGTTGTGGAAGGCCACGCGGATGTCGAACTCCTTCACGAGCGGCTCGAAGGTGTCGATCGCATCGGTCGATTCGGTGGTGATGGCGTAGAGGCCGAGTCCCTTGGCGAACTGGAAGAGTTTCCGGGCTGCGGCGGCCTCCTTCGGGATGGTCACCACGCCGTAGTTGACGGCCTTGAGGCCATGCTTCTTGAGCTTCTCCTGGAGCTTCTGGATGGCCTCCGCAGGCATCTCGTGGCCCACCTTGGTGGCGCGGTCTTCTGGGCTCAGCGCCTGTCCAGGGTAGAACTCGATGACCTTGCCGCCCGCCGACTCGGTCTTCTCGATCGCTTCGAACGCGGTGAACCGGTTGAAGGTGTAGGCCTGGCAGCCGATGGCGAACCCGCCGATGCGGTATTCGGCCGGGATGGGTTCGGCCCAAAGCGAACCAGCCAGGGTGACGAGGGATGCCAGAGCCGTGAGGCGGAGAATCGAGAAGGATTTCATGAGATGGGGAGTTCAGGACATGGAAGCGAAGCCGCGCCCAATTCTCAACACCCAACCCGTGTTCAAGCCCGCCTTAAAAATCTTACGCTGCAGGTTCCTTGGAATGGGTATAGACCTCCGGTGGTTCACCGGGGTCCGTGTTCCGCCCAGCATCTGCTTCCGCGAGGACCTGGGAAATTGGGCCCAGTCACAGAGTCTCGACAGGTTTGGGTCGAAACTCGGTTTGCGGGTTGGGGCGCCAGACTTGACTGGAGTTGGGGATGTCAGCGTCTCTGGAGTCTTCAATACGGCGGTCTTCCGGGCTGCTTTCGAATGGATTTATGACGTTCCAGGTTTTCAGGCAGTGGACACGATGGGTGTTGGGGCTGGTGGGCGCAGGGTGCTGCGTCCATGCGGCTGATTTCTACGTGTCGCCCCGCGGGAAGGACTCCAATTCAGGGACTTCGCTCAAAGCACCCTGGAAGACCTTGAAGCGAGTCAACCGGCACATCGCGGATCACCGTCTTGCGCCCGGTGATGGGCTGTTTCTTGAGGGCGGAGCCACCTTTGACGGGGGCCTTCGCATCGAACACGCCGGTGGCGGAACGCTGCAGTCACCGGTGCGAATCACCAGCTACGGGCGCGGGCAGGCGATCCTCCGGCCAGGCCTGGAATCGGGCCTTCTCATCCGAGAGACTTCGTGGATCACGGTTTCCCAACTGAAGCTCATCGCCTCTTCCGGAAACCTAGGCGATGGCATCCGCTGCGATCGGGACCAAGAAACCCTCGAGCGAGTGGCCGGTGTGGTGATTCAGGACTGTTCGATGACGGGCTTCGGATGGCACGGAATCATGGTGGATGCCAGCCAGCGCTCGATGGGGTTTGAAGGCGTCAGAATCGAACGGTGCCTGACGTCGAGTAACCGCTATGCCGGAATCATGGTGTACGGAGGCAATCCGGCGGGGCGGAGTTCGCGGCCTCATGCGGGGGTCCGAATCGAGGATTGCGTGGCCGTGGGGAATCCGGGCGATCCCAATGAACGGAAACATCACTCGGGCAGTGGCATTTTTATCGATGGAGTCGATACGGCCCTCATTCGAGGCTGTGTTGCGGCGGGCAACGGGGCTGCGTGTCGCAATGAACGAGGGGGTCCGGTGGGCATCTGGGCTCACGCTTGCCGTCGGGTGACCATCGAAGGGTGTGAATCTTACGGGAACCAGTCCTGCCTCCGGGATGGTGGTGGGTTCGATTTGGATGGGGGATGCGAGGAGAGTTCGTTGATTCGGAACTTTTCACATCACAACCACGGTCCCGGATTCTTGGTATACACGTATTCGGGGGCCGCTTATGCCGACCGTGATTGTCAGGTCCGGGAGAATATCTCGTGGAACGATGGAGCCAGAAGCTCTGGCTATGCCGGAATCCAGTTGGGCTCGGAAGACGGATGCCAGATCACCGGTTTGATCGTGGAACGAAACACCGTGATCGCACCGCTCGAATCCGTGGCGGCCGTGCGTGTCATGGGACGTTCGATTCAGGCCTGCATCCGAAGCAATTTGGTTGTGGTTCCCGCACACGGAACCTTGGTCTCCATCTCCGGTTTCGAGCATCGGGTTCGCTTTGAGGACAACCGTTATTGGAGGGCCGATGGGAAGCCCGTGTTTCTGGTTGATTTCCAATGGACCATTCCCGCCTTGAATGCTTGGCACAACGCCACCGGACCCGATCACCGATTTGTTGCGGTGGGTGAGCTCTTCGCAGATCCAGAACTCCGGCTTCCTCAGACGCCGGACTTTAAATCGCTGCGACGTCGGCCGTCATGGCCTCGATTGTCTCACCGGTTTCTTTCCGAGTTTGGTGCCCCAGAGAAGCCGGGGGTTCCTTGAGTTTCGGGTCCTAAATTTCCGATCGAAGTTCCGTTCGCGGCAGCCCCGAGCAAAGGAGGTTCTTTTCTACGCGTCGCTGTTGGCGGCATGCCATCGGGCCAGGTACCAGGCGGGAACGATCAGGGTTGTAAAGAAGAGGCACAGGCCGAAGTTCTGGTACACGTTGGGCATCAGAGAGATTCCCTGGTGCTCGGCGATTTCGATGCCGAAAAAGTGTGCGATGAGCCCAACCATAACGCACTGGATGGTCTTGAAATAGGCCCGATTGCGCAGCGTCAGCTCCCGCTCATAGATGTGATGGTCGAATGCACTGCCAACAAAGCTGTGGGCACTCACGAACAGGAGGATGGACAGGATTGTGCCTACCACCAGACACACTCTCAGAAGTACTAGGAGTCCGGGCTGGTCGGTCTGAAGGAAGAATTTACCGAAGTACCCTCCCCAGAGAGCCACGATGGCGATACGCGACAGCCTCAAGGTGGTCTGGGCCGAAAAACGGAAATAATGGGAGGGGAGTTTCATGGGACAGGCACGAGGTTCAGAGGGGGGCCGGTGATGGTTAAACCAGAACCGGGCTTCACGTGCGCTGGATCAGGCGGGCTAGGGCGGCGATGGGCCACTGAATCTGAACTGGGATTTTAATTTCGGAGGTTCACGTGTTCGAGGCGGTAACGGTACGTCTCTGAGTTCGTGCCGGGTTGGGTGCTCTTCTCCCCGAGGGCCGCTCCCAATTCGTCCCAGAGGGAAGGGGCGGTCGAGGCGGGCAATCTCTGCTGGATCTGGACTGACCGCGTCGGTTCCCCGGATAACTCACTCAGGGAAGCCCGGAGCCGTCGGTTCAATCCGGTATACTCCACGCTGAAGCGGTAGGGGTCTCTGGCTTTTATGCCTCCGGGGATGGCTAGAGCCCAAGACTTCGACTTCCCGTTCGATGCTAAAACCAATCGCGCCTGGTCCGCAGACGTGATCTGGAGCGTCAGCGAGTGGCGCTCAATCGGCTCATCGGCGGCGAAGAATCCCAGAATCATTGGGTTGTTCGGAGTGTTGCCGAAGGATTCGATGCGGAAATTGAGTGCGGCTTGGAAAGAGGTGTTTTGGGGCGAAAGACGGATGGGATGCACATAGCGTCGGCGCTGGGGAGCTTGGAATGAGGCCTTGACCGAATTCGACTTCCGCGCCGTCGGCCATTTCCCCGTGATGTTGACGGCCCGGGACATCTTGGACCAGACGTAGGGGACCGCCTCGAGGCTCATTAGTGGGACCTCGTGGGCCTGGTTGGCTTTGCGCCCGATATCCAGCATGTCGAAGTCGAAGTGCCAACCGTGTTGCAGGGGGTCGCTTGAAAAATCCTCGTCGAGAGTCTCCACGGCTTCGGTGCCGGTGTTGAAAGTCCGGTTGCCGATGGCCGCCAAGAACGGGTTGATGCCCGCCGCAGGGGTTTGGCCGTAGTGCGTGTGCTCCGACCACATCCACACGTATTCGTCACTGTAGGCCAATGCCAACGGCAGATTGCTCCATAAGGAGGATTTAGTTCCACTCGGCCATCCGGGATAGAGGTTCCACGGGTCATCCTCGACCCACGCCGCCATGCCAGTTTTCACAAACCGGTCGTACTTCGGTGGGTTGCCGCTCAGCGAACGCCATTCTTTGATCCAGGCGCGTGCCGCCTCATAGCGGTCGCGATCCCCGGCGAAGCCTTCTTGCTTGCCGTCGTTGGCGGCATTGAACGTCCCCGGTCCCTGACCGTAGTAGAACGTGTTTTCGTAGCCGTGGATGAGTTGGCCCGGGGACTCGATGCCATCGAGCACACCGTCCAGAAACGGGATGCTGCCTTGCAGCGGTTCGTAGCCCACCGCATCGGGAGACCAGGCGAAGGTGACGATGATTTTTACGGCCGGCAATTGCGCCTGGACGGCCTTGATCCATTGGGATCCTCGGCGGCGCAGCACTTCGGGAGAGTCCTTCCCGAGGGGGAATTTGAGGTTGGCTGGTCGATGGGTCTCAAACTCCGGGACCCCCGACTTCGTTCGCCAGCGGTAGTTGCCGTACTGTTCTGTATCCAACCAGAAGCCCTGGAGATGGGCTTCACGGCACAGCCGTGCCGCCATGGCGGCATTGTGCTCCACGATGGCCCAGTCGCGATCGTTGGAGAGGTCGGGAGTGAAGCGACCGCGTGCCCCGTCGACGAGTGTGCAGTTGAGGAAGTTGTCGGTGAGCGGTCCCCAGCGCACCGAGTTGAGGTCCGCCACGATGGGAGCGATCGCTTCGTAGGGCAGTTCCACGGTGTTCCATAGCAGTTCGTGGACGAAGTATCCGCGAGGAGCCAGTCCCAGTCGTTCTCCCCATTCGGCCGGCAGGATCGCTGGCACGACGTACCCATCGTAGGGAAAGGAGGCCGCGAACTCGGGGTGTTTTGCCAAGTAGTGTGAAGTCACGGCGTTCTCACCGCCCGTGGTGCCAAACTGGCCGCCACCAATGCTCTTTTTTCCCCGCAATTCTTTCGAACGCGCCCACGGCTCTGGCTGGGGATCTCGGTGGGTCTCCACTCGAACCCAAGCCACGGCGACCGAACCGGCTTGATGACTAGGATCTAGACGTAGCCTAGCGCCTGTTCCCATGGGTGGAAGCGGGATGCGGTACTCGTGCCACAGTCCGTCGTTTCGGATTATAAAGGCTCGGCTGTTGCTCTCGGAAAAAGTGGTTCCATGATAAATCTGCCCCATCGGATCGGCATTCGATCGCATCCGAATCGTGACTGCCACCCATTGATCGGGTGGAAAATCCACCGGTGGCCCGATGAGGTTCGGATCGGAAGCAGTGACGGTCATCGTCCAGCCTTCCCGAGTGATGTGGTCGTGGGTCACTCCGGCGTTGGTTGTCCAACCCTGGGTTCCCCGGGCAAAGTCCCAGAATGCGAGAACGCCCTCGCCGCGGGCGGCCAATGCCAGCAAAACAAAACACCCAGCCAGAAGGAACCGAGCATGGAAATTCGTCATCAAAACCGAGCCACTGGAAAAGCCACGAGGCGACGAGGAAGTAATCATTAGAGCAATGGGTCGTTAGGGCTGATGGTGGAAGTTTTTGGGAAGTGAGGAAGGTTCGCCTTCTGCTGCCACCTGCTGCTGAGACCCCCCTTGCTGGTGTGGAGGCTTAAGTGAGCAAGGCATCGACGGATTTTCCTTTTCCGTCTTTGGTGACGTAAAAGGGGCGACCCTCCGTGACGTAGTTGGTGTCGGCGCGGATACCCAGCGCTTTATAAATTGTCGCATACACGTCGATGAGTGGGACTGGGTTCTCGACGGCGAGCATCGGATGACGCTCCGCAGTTTTTCCGTGGACGTATCCCTTTTTGAATCCGCCACCAAAGAAGGTCATGCAGTTGCAACTGCTGAAGTGGCCGTGGAAACCGTACATTTTCTCATTAGCGATAATGAGATCCTCTCCGGTATGGCGCTCGGCAAAGCCCTCCGTCTCAGAACCGGCCGACGGCGCGCTGGCGATGGTTCGACCAAATTCCGTCATGATGCAGACGAGGGTTCGCTCCAGTAGGCCGCGCTGTTTCAAATCGCGAATGAGTTGGGCGATGGGGCCATCGATTTGGCGCTTCATTTCCTTCATTCGCCGGTGGCCGTTCTCGTGCATGTCGAATCCTTGGAAAGGGCCATACTGATATTCGACCTGCACAAAGCGGGCGCCCCGTTCCACCAAGCGTCGGGCCAGGAGCAGCCCGTTGCCGAAACGGCTGCCATTGAAATATCCCGGGTCGAGCTGCTCAGAGGCGGCAATCTTAGGTTGGTATGCAGCGATGACTTCCGGCTTTTCCTCTTGAGCGAAGTCGAAGGCGGCCTTCACCGGGGAATCCATCATCGCGCGGGCTTCTTCTAAGGTCTTGAGGTGCTCTTGAGCCTTGGGAGAATCGCGGAGCTCTTGGGCTGATAACCCGGCGATTTCCTTGAGCAATCCTTGGCGGCGGTCGAGACGATCCACCGTCATTCCGGCGGCCGCAGTCAGGGTCGCCATGCCTTTGGAAGGATCGGGCACCATGAATGGAGCGTGGTTCACTCCGTAGAATCCCGGCCCCAGGTATTCACTAATGAAGAGGCGCTCGGCATCCGAGGTGTCGATGTCTCGACCGATGTAAATGTACGGCGGCACCGAGGGATTACGACGACCCAATGTGCGACCAATCACCGATCCGATGCTCGGAGCCTGGACCCCCACCGGAAACAGGTAGCTGGTCATGGCGTAATGTTGCGCCTTGAGATGAATGGCCCCGAATTTGGTGTCGTTGGTGAGGCTGCGCAGAAGGGTGCCTTGATCCATCACCGAGGCGATGGACTCCAATCCCTCTCCCAGGAAAATTCCGTCGGCTGCTGTGGGGATCTTCGGGCAAGTACCCAGCAATTCACTGCCCTTCATGCCAACTCGAAACGGCGTGTGCTGCTTCGGATCCCACAGGTCGGTTTGCGCCATGCCTCCGGGCAGCCAAATCAAGATCATGGCATCCGCCTTCGGGATGAGTGGGGTTTTCGCGGCCGCCTCCGCCTCGGCAGCACTGGCGGTCCACGGGTTAAACCCGGCGGCAGCGGCGGCAGCGAAGGAGCTTCTTTGAAGGAATTGTCGGCGGTCCAATCGGGTGTTCATGGCGCTGGGTGGGCCGGTGTTTTGGGGGAGTGAGGTTGGGTCAAAACGCGATGCGGCGAAGACTATCGGATGTATTGAAACTCGGGGCTGACGAACAGTACCCAGAGAATATCACCGATCGCTTCCGTGAGAGCCTTCGGACCATTCGCGCCGGACAAATGGGAAGTCATCCGAGCGCGTTCTGCCGCGCTGGGCATCCGGCTCAGCGTGAGCCAGTAAAGACGTTGCACCGTCTCCTCAGGCGACGCTGTGGACTGGCTAAAACCTTCGATGATCTCAGCCGAAGACACCATGCGGTGGAGCTCAGGTCCGTTGAGAAGTTCGAGCGATTGCACGACCGCGGTGTCGTCGGGCCGAGCGGTGCTCACCTCACTGCGTGCAGCGGGTTTTCCCAAGGCGCGGGTGAGGGGAGTGGAGTCTTCCTTGCGATAGGCTCGGTCTTCGTTTTTCCACCCCTTGCGGGTCGCCATTCGGATGCTGTCCAGCCATTGCTCTGCGGTGAGACGCCTCAGCGTTGGGGATCGGAAGTAGCGGGGGTTTCCAGGGTTCAAAATATCAAAGCGGTCGGCACGCTCAGGGCGATACGCGGTCTGGTAGGTGCGGCTCGTTAGAATCCATCGGAGGGTGTGGCGGAGATCGAAGTCGTGCCGCACGAGATCCTGTGCGAGCCATTCGAGCAATTCGGGATGACTGGCGGGGAGGTCGCTGCGGAAATCATCGACCGGTTCAACCAAGCCCAAGCCCAAGTAGCGCTTGAACAAGCGGTTCACTATGCTCTTTGAGAAACGTGGATCGAGCGGATCGACCAGCATCTGCGCCACGCGATGGAGGCGATGGGTGAGATCGGTGGGAACCTCCAGGCTCATGCCATCGAGTTCGAAAGGAAATTTTGCCGGGATGCGTTGACCGGTCCGGGTTTCGCAGCGGATGAGTTCGAGATCTGCGGGTGCGAACATCCCAGCAAAGGCCATGAAGCGCGCCTGTGGCCATTCCTTGTTGAGGAAATGGCTGTGGCAGCTCGCACACTTCATTCCGGTTCCGAGGAATACCTGACTCACATTGGCAGCACTTTGAAGTGTTTCCTCATGGGTCTCGTTCTTGATGTAGCCGCTGACGACATGCCGTCCGTTGGGCGTATATTCTTTGGGCTTCCGGTAGCCGGGCAGCGTGGGGTCGATGAGCTCAGCGACGAACAAATCGAAGGGCTTGTTGGCCATGAAGCTATCGAGGATCCACTGTCGATGGTTGCCTCGGGATCCGATGCCGCCGTTGATGTCTGTGGGGGAGCTTCCCAGCGCATCTTCCCAGAAGGGGGTCCAGTGCGCGGCGTAATCGTTGGTGCGCGAGAGCAAGCGCTCAATGAGCAGGGTTCGCTTGTCGGGTGTTGGATCGGCAACAAACGCCTGAGCTTCTTGGAGGGGCGGAATGAGACCGGTGAGGTCGAGATACGCGCGGCGTGCGAAGGTGGAGTCGTCGCAGAGGGCGGGTGGTACCTCGGACTCGGGGAGTTTGGCCTCGCGCCATTTCGCACTAATAAAGGCATCGATGGGATTTCCCGGACCGGGTGGAGACGTTTGATCGGGTAGAAAGGAAACTCGATACCGGCGTGTCTGCACAAACCGCTCCTGGGGTGATAACGCGTCGTAGATCAAACGATCGAGAAGGCGGCCGGCTTTTAGCGCAGAGTGTTGGGAGGGGTTTGGCGCTGAAAGGGTTTTGGCAGCAGCCATGGAATCATCCAGAGCCCCTGCGGCAATCCACTGTCGGATGAGATGCAATTCTTCCGCGTTCAGCGCCGGTGCCCCCTTGGGCATTTGAGCCGCGTCGGCCAGACCGCGGATGTGGCGCACGATCGGGCTTTCATCGGGTTTTCCCGAGATCACTGCGGGACCCTCTTTTTTGCCGCCCCGTTTCAGCCCATCCACGGTCGACACATCGAGGCCGGCCTTGTGCTCTTCGGTGGAATGGCATTCGACGCAGGCGTCGAGCAGTATGGGGCGGATATCGCGTTGGAAACTCACCCGTGAACCGGAAGCCGAATCAAGGGGTCGGAGAGGAATTGAGACGGAAGGCTTGCGAGTCTCCGCGGCCTGAGCCGACAGCAGGAGTAGCAGCAGCCCGGTACCCCCGATGGAGATCAGGCGGCCGCACAAGTCGGACAATGATCGGAGGTGAGGCATGCGAGTCTTTATCAAATTGGCAAAGGACCTCTTCGGTCGCGACGATGGGGTGTGAGAGGGGCGAGGCTGACCGGTTCGCCGAAAACTTTCCAAGGCTTTGTCCGCTTCCCAGGACTTCGCCATGTCTGTATTCGTGATGCCGAAGTCGGCGGTTCAGTGGCTGCTGCCATCTTTTCCTTGGCCGATGGGCCTTGTCTTTCTGGTGTCAGCACGGTGCCAGATCCAAAGTCTGAGGCGGATTGGATATTTCGGAGAATGAAGAGTGAAGAAGGGAGATCGAGTGCCCTGTCCGGCGAGGAAATCCCGTAGCTTTTGCGCGCGTCTACCAGTCGGTCTGAGGAGTTTATCAACAGATCATTTTTCAACCCGAATGAAACAAGTCCTTCAATTCTTCCTCGTGCTTGCGATTTTGGAAGGCATCGCTCGCGGAGAGAACGCAGAAACGGTGATCGGCAACCAATACCTGGAACTGCGCTTCCAAAAGACGGGTGACCGAATCGCGGCAACCACTTTGCACCAGCGTGTCTCGAATCGGATCATCACGCTGAGCACCGATGACTTTTCGTTGAGTCGGGAAGGACAGGCTCCGCTGCAATCCAAGGACTTCAAAGTACATCAGGTACAGCGCACAGGAATTCCAGGAGGCCAGCGCCTGAGCCTGCTTTTGCGGGGCGGAGCGGGCGACGTGGCGGTGGTTTATGAACTGCTGGATGACGACGCCTTCCTGCGCCGTCATCTCGAGTTTTCCCCCACTGCGCCGATGCTGTTACGCCAGGTCGAGGTTTGGAAAATTGGGTTGGAGGGCCAGTGTCTCGACCAGGAAACCGGGCCTCCCGAAGAACTGTTGAACAACGTTTGGGGCGTCGATCGTAAAACTGGTTTTGGAAAGCCGGTCTTTCTCGAAGACACATTTTGGGGTCTGGAATTTCCCGCCGGCTACAATCACTACGCCTCTGGATTCGTGACGCTCAGTCATCTGCCAGGTCGGACGATCACAACGAAGTTCATTAGCAAGACAGCCGTTCTTGGTGTCGCGCCTCCTAGAGCGGTTGCCTCCAGATTTCGCGCCTATATTGCCCAGGGACGCCACCGTCCGGCGTTGCCCGCAGTTCAAGTGGACTACAACACGTGGACCACCGTGTCACCCGCCACAGAAGCCAACAGTTTGGACCTGATCGGGCAGTTCAAAAGAAACCTCTTCGAGCCGCACCGGGTTGCCTTTGACAGCTTCACCTTAGACGACGGTTGGGATGCGAAGAAGAGCCTGTGGGATCTGAACACCAATGGATTTCCCAATGGATTCAAACCTCTGTTGGCCGCGTTGCAGCCCATGGGAACGAAGCTGGGCCTGTGGCTCTCACCCTCCAGCGGGTATGAGCATGCGGCTTGGGGTGCAAAGCAGGGGTATGCCCGGAATGCGACGTTCGATTGGTTTCTCTGTCAGAGTGATCCCGGCTATCGCCGCGCCATGAGCCGCCTCATCCCGGATTTGATCGGCAATCATGATGTGGGTTTTTTTAAAATGGACGGCTTCTGCGCCAGTTGCGACACCCCCTTGCACGCACACCATCTGGATGGCGATTACGCCCGCGAGGCCAATGTGGATGCCTTCATTGAAATGCTCACCGCCATGCGGAAGGCCAGGCCCGGTGTGTATTTGGACCCGACGAGTGGGATGTGGCTCAGCCCGTGGTGGCTGTGGTTTGTGGATTCGGTTTATGCCGATACCTACGACGGAACCGCTCCGGCCTTGGTGCCTTCTCCCAATGGGTTCGATGGGGCGACCACCATCCGCGATGCGCTATTGCGGCGAAGAATCGCCGCAAATCCTGGATTTGATCCCGCTGCTATCGAAACCCTCGGAGTTTATCTAGACCCCACTCTGGCCATTGATCCCGCTAGTTTTTTTGATAGCTGGCATGACAACGCCATGATGGTCGCGGGCCGTGGAAACCGCCTGCTCACCTTCTACATGAACCCGGCGAAGTTCCCGAATCCCGAGCGGGATTGGCCATTCCTGGCGCGCATGATCGAGTGGGCCCGGCACAACGCGGCGACTCTCGCTCAAACGGAGATGATCTTGGGCGACCCCTACCGCGGGGAGGCCTACGGTTATGCCCACTTTCTAGGACGGCGCGGAATCCTGGCTCTGCGCAATCCCTTCATTCAGCCCAAGACGGTGCACGTGAAGTTGGACGAATCCAGTGGTTGGAAGACGAGCGACGCTGGAAACGGGACGTATGCCGCCACCGTCGTCTTCCCGTTTCATGAAACGCTGCATCGGGGTCTTCGGCATGGCGATTTGCTCACACTGCAATTGCAGCCTTACCAAACGATCCTCATCGAAATTGAAGCCAGCGGAAAACTATCCCTCCCCTTCGCTGGAGTGCGGATTCGCGAGACGGATCGCTCGGAAAGAAGGATTTCTTGGGAGGCTTTTGGATCCCCAGGGGCGAAACTCTCGGTACCAGTTTCAGGATTGCCCAAGCCCAGCAAGATTGAATGGGCAGGTCGGCCCATCAAGAGCACTGGAAGCGCGGGAAGCATGAAGCTGCCCCTTAATTTCCCAGGTGAAGCGCAGCGTAGTTTTGTCGAATCTGGCCGCCTCCAGACGGTTCTCGCCACGAACAGCACGAGCCAGCTTGAAGGCACGGCAACGGTGACCATCGCGAAAGGAACAACGGCGTTTCTCTATGTCCTGTGCCAAGATCCCTCGCCCTCTGATTTGCAATTTCAATGCCGGGCGACCCTCAACGGAATTCCGGTTCCCGCTTCAGCCATACACACGCTTGTGGGCTCGAAAACCACTTTGCGGGAGGTGCGAGAGTTGCCCTTGAAACCGTGGGTTTTCTTTCGTTTGCCGGTGCCGGAAGGGGAAAACTCCCTACGGCTCACGCTCAGTCCCGCCACCCCGAAGACGAAGACGTTTGAAGTCCAGGCGGGATGGTGGCTTTGGACCGAAGAGCCTCTGCAGCGGGCCATCCTGACCATGGAGTTTGATGAGAGTTTGCCACCGGTCTTGGCGAAGGTTCTCCCGAGTCCCTCCGGGATGGAGGTCCAACGGCAGGTGATTCCCCTGCAGGGGTTGAAGTCGTTTACATCAAGGTCTTCAACGCGCCTGAGCGAGTGAGCAGGGAGGGGATGGAGGTGCAGGAGTTGGCGGCCGATCCGGGGGGGGTTGTGTTCCAGAACACCCTCTTGAGCGTCGAAGGGTGAGCGTTGAATCGTTCGTTGAGCGCCGTCGATTAGTCTTCGGTCGGCCCCCGAAGGCGCTGCAGGGTTATTTCGACCGACTGGGTGTCGTCACTGACCCATACCGATCCGTCTTGGACCGTGACTTGCAGCGCCATGGTCCGCTGGACCAACACGGCGAGGCCTTGGCTCTGCTTGGAGGGAATTTGCCAGACGCTCAGATTGCGCAGGCGGGTGAGCCGGTTTTCGAGGTCCTTCCACCAGGCCAGTGCATTGGAATGGAAGTTGTAGACCGAGAGGCGTTCGACGCGGGCGGAGGTTCGGAGCAATCGCTTTTCGTCCGGCTGACCGAGGTCGATCCAGTGGGTGACGCGCCCGGTGGCATCCTTTTGCCAGAGACTCGGTTCATCGGGCTCCCACATGTCCTTGGCCAGCTCGAGCGGGCTTTCGTCCAGTGAGGCTGGTGCGTTGAGTGCCAGAGCCAGAAGGCGAACCACCAGGCGCTCATCGGTCTCGGAAGGATGCCGTGCTATGGTCACGGAATGGTCGCAGTAGAGGTTGCGATCCATATCCGAGAGCTGGAGCTGGGCTTTGTGAATGGTTGCTTTGAGGGCCATGGAAGCGGTTTCGAACCCTAAACTAGCAGAGGTCGGTCGTCGGGAACATCTCGATGAGGCCGGATTCGCTGCCAGCAGCGGTTTGCTGGCCACGGGCGCATCCTCCCTGAGGTCGTAGATTTAGCGCCGTGGGGTCCTATTCAGGCGATGAGCGATATCGACCAGCGTCCGAGTGTTCGACGACAATTATTGTCCCCCCCCTTTGGCGGCATTTAAAATCCCCCACTTGAGGTGAGTTGAGGTTGGGTTTGTAGCAGGACTCCGGGATGTAGCCCAATGACCTCCCCAGGTAGGGACCGATCTCCGAGCGGTCCGGCTCCGCAGACGTTCCGTGTCAGCGGACATGGCGCTTTCGGAGCCGACCCCGAGGTCTAGGTCTGGTCCGATAGACGGCCTTAGTTTGAGGGCGTTGAGGTTCTGGTTTGGGAATAAAACAATTTTGCGATTGATCCAAATTTACTCTTTTGACCGGTGGGCTCGTGAGGTAACTCTGCGGTGTTACCCCGTTTTTCATTCATTCTAACCCCGACCCTTGGGATCGTGGGACGCAACGCGAGAACCCGTGCCTCAATGACCGGGGCGACTGCGGGATCCTCGCGTTTTGGAGCGCGGACACCCCTGTGATGCGGATGGCTCTTCCCCATGGCAGGCATGGTCCGCGCCTTTCTGGAGAGGGTACTACATCGAGCGAAGGCGCTCTGTCGAACGAGAGGCTTCCGCGATGATTGCGGTGATGCACAACATCGAGCAGGACCGGGCCGATGAATCGACCACGGCCGAACGCTTGTTTGTGCAGGCTTACGATGAGTTGAGAAATATGGCCATCAGCAAGATGTTGGTGGAGGACGCAGGGCATACTCTCCAGCCGACTGCGTTGGTTCACGAAGCCTGGCTCCGTCTCGGGGGCGACGCCCAACCCCATTGGGATAACCGAGCTCACTTTTTCTGCGCGGCCGCCAAGGCCATGAACCGTATTCTCGTGGATCGTGCTCGCCGCAAGAATTCACTGCGCCGTGGCAAACGAGCGACGCATGTGGACATCGATGGAATCGAGATCGCGATACTATCGGCGGAGGACCGGTTGCTGATTTTGGATGGTGCTCTGAACCGTCTCGCAGAACTGAGTCCCCAAAAAGCGGAGTTGGTGAGGCTGAGATATTTTGTGGGTTTGACCCTCACTGATGCAGCCCAAGTTCTGGAGATCTCCGAACCCACGGCAAAGCGTTGGTGGACTTATGCCCGCGCCTGGCTCTATCGGGAGTGCCACACTACGGAGGAACCCATTTTCTCCTCAGACATGCCTTTGTCTAACTGAGCCTCAGGACAATTTGCGCAAAGTTTATTAACTGGTATAGAAGCATCCAACTAAAGTAAAAAATTTACTAAATTCGCCAATTATATAATATAAATAAAGCAATTATTTTAAATATAATCTAGTTTTAAAGTTTTCATAGCAAGCGATTAAGGTAATAAAATAATCACTTCCTGTATTGCATGATCTCCAACCCTGATCTTGAAGAGTCCATTTTTAATTCGGCTTTGCTGTTGGAGACACCCGAGGCCCGAGCCGCGTATCTGGACTCCTCGTGCGCGGGAAATCCCGAGCTTCGTCGGCAGGTGGAGGAACTCATTGCCGCTGGAGAAGCCGCCGGCACCTTTTTGGGTCATCCGGCCTTGTTCACTCCATGCATTGAGACATCGGACAGTGCTTTTAAAGAGGGGGTACCTGCTGGTTTCGAGGCTCTGGGGTCTTACGTGGGACGTTACAGATTGCTCCAGCTCATCGGCCAGGGGGGCTGCGGGCGGGTTTTTCTGGCAGAGCAGGAGCAACCGGTTCGACGCCAGGTCGCACTGAAGGTAATTAAACTGGGCATGGATACGCGGGCGGTGGTGGCGCGTTTCGAGGCCGAGAGGCAAGCGCTCGCATTAATGGATCACCCGCACGTCGCAAAGGTCCTGGACGCAGGTGCGACGGAAACCGGGCGGCCTTTCTTTGTGATGGATTTCGTGCGGGGGATTCCGATTACCCGATACTGTGACCAACACAACCTTGATCTCCGTCAGTGTCTCGAATTGTTCATCAAAGTTTGCCATGCGGTTCAGCATGCGCACCAAAAAGGACTCATCCATCGAGACATCAAACCCTCTAATATTCTAGTCCTTTTGGTCGACGGGATTCCCACCCCCAAGGTCATCGACTTTGGCATCGCCAAGGCGACAGAGAGTCGGCTTACCGACAACACCGTTCACAGCGAGTTGCACCAATTTATCGGCACCCCGGCCTACATGAGCCCGGAACAGGCCGATATCGGAGTGATCGACATTGATACACGCAGTGACATCTACAGCCTCGGTGTGCTCCTCTACGAACTGCTGGTGGGTAGCACACCGTTCAATGGGCAGGAGATGTTGGCCTCGGGCATCGACTCAATGCGCAAGACGATCCGCGAGAAGGAACCGATACGCCCGAGTGCACGGCTCACGGACATGCCTAGGAATCGTCTTGCTAGCAACTCCCAGCTGCCCTCCAAATTATGTATGGACCTCGACTGGATCGTAATGATGTGCCTCGAGAAGGACCGTCAACGCCGCTATCATACTGTAAATGATTTAGCGGCCGATTTGAAGCGGTATCTCAATCATGAGCCGGTCCTCGCTCGCCCGCCCAACCAGCTTTATCGTCTCCTAAAGATGGTGCATCGTAATCAGACTGTGTTTGCATCCGCTGTCGTTGCAATATTTACAATGGTGATTGGAACAGTGGTAAGCACTTGGTATGCAGTACGAGCCAATAACGCTGAAAAAGCACAAAGTTACTTACGAATAGAGGCCCAAAAAAAGAGATCGAATCTAGGAATAGTTATACGAACGAAATAATACTCCGAACAGTTGCTGAAAAATCATTAGAGCAACTTCGTCGACTTGTCTACATATCAGATATGAATGTAGCTGACCATGCGCTGCGAGAAGGAAACATAGGGTCAGCGGCAATATTATTAAAAAAACACGTTCCGATGGATGGTCAGTCCGATTTGCGGGGCCTGGAGTGGCGTTACCTTTTTCAACAGACTCGGGGAGATGATCGTCAAACACTGGAACCGCATCGCGATGCAACATCTTGTGTGGAATATTCGCCAGACGGAAAGACGCTAGTCACTTCTAGTTTTGACGGAACAATGAGGGTGTGGAAACGTAATCCAGACGGTCGAATCGGGAGCTTTTTCAGCATTACAAATCAGGCATACAGTCGCAAATCGTTCAGCTTTTCATCGAAATCAAATTTACTTTCTGTTAATAAAAATGGTGAACTGATTATCCTGGATGGTAGCACTTATAAAAGCATTTGGGATCTTGGGCCGATTATATTTAAAAATGATTACGGCAGTCAGACGTTTTCTCCGGATGGTCAACAGTTGGCGGTCAAAATCAACGAAGGAATTAGTGTCTGGGATATGAATACCAGACAGCGAATAGTTATTGCAGGGAAAAATTCTAATTTTGGCAGCAGTCTAGAATTCTGTTCGAGCAATAAAATATTGGCCGTAGCTAATAAAAGGGGTTTGTGCATGATTTAAAGTTTGATTCAAAATTTAATACATTAACTGCATATTTCGACCGTCAAAACGAGGGTGTGTTCGAAATAAAGTTTCCTAATCTATCAGAAATAGATTCTTCGGGAGTGAATTGATTTGAGTTGGTTGGATTGGTAGTGTTAAGCGTGTTTAGTTTTTGAAATAACTAATTATCAAAACAAGCCCCAATCGCCAATTCATAGATCTTTTTAATAATTATATATTAGCAATAAATTTATCTGGCAGGAGAGTAAGATCTGAATTGTGGACCGGATTCGGACCGTAGAGTCGATGAAGCCCGCCAACAAATTCCAGATGTTGCGACGGTACTGCTGCTGAAGGCGGAGTTGGTGGACGGGACAGACGGGGCCCAATCAAGCGAGACAGAGCCATGCCTGGCAGCGCCCGGACACAGAGCTCACTGGGTGGGCTG